>ERZ795030.1385-NODE-1385-length-32901-cov-19.332430_pt1 | contig 32901 bp, 26 predicted proteins | sample MGYA00375122_ERZ795030 | MGnify/ENA primary metagenome ERZ795030 (study PRJEB30165, sample SAMN05720146) | activated sludge metagenome | isolation source: anaerobic digester from wastewater treatment plant | place: Japan | collected 2015-04-20 ... | reverse complement strand
TGGACGCCTCCACCGAGGTCACATCACCCGGCATGGAGGCTTTTCCGGACACGGCCGTCGTCCCCCTAGACTCCGCCGAGGACGGCGAAGCAGCAACTTGCGGCTGAACCGACGAGGATAGCTCAAAGCGAGAGGCGCCCACCCTCTCGCCCGAAACATCGCGAGGCATCGCACGACCTGTCTCCGTCGACACCTGCAAGTCATTGAGCACTTGAGAACCAGCGGAAGTCACCACGACGGGCTGAGCCGCACCGGACTGGCGGCCTTCTACCGTGCGCGTGTCCGCGCTGGAGCCGGCGCCCAACGCACGCGACTCGACAAACGCCTGCCCCCCCACGCGGACGCCTCGACGCGGAGTCGGCATGCCCTCCTCGCAGCCTGCGGAAGTGGCGCCGCAGTCCGCCACGTCAGACGTCTCAGATTCCAAGTTCTGACGAGGGGGCACAGGCTCAGCACGCACAGGCGTCACCGCAGTCTGCTGCGCCGCGAGCAATCCCATGATCAACGATTCCGAAGTACCGGAGGCATCCGCACCACCCTCTGCGTTATCGCCGGGCCCCGTAGTCTCCTCCTCATCTGTTTCGTCGAGGGTCGCCGATGCAGGCTCTCCGGTATTCATCAGCGTGAGGCCCTGCTCAGAGAAAAGGGCGGCCTCATCCGCACAAGCAGGCACCGTTGCGAGCGAGGAGGCCACCTCAGGCCGCGCAAAAACGGCCGCCGAATTGGTCGGCACAGGCGCCACGCCGGTTCCTGTGACAGGCGCCGCAACAGTCTGGGCAGCGGACGAGCCAAGTGCCGCCATCTGCGCGTCGAAACTCACCGTCTCAGTGGGACCAGCAGCAGACGAAACAGGCAAGGATCCCACCATCGGCTCGCCGGCGGAGGGAGTCTGTGCAGTCGGGAAAAATGGAAGCGACACGGGCATAAAAGGGGGAAGCCCTCCTTGGGATGAAAAATCCCGCCTCGTCCGTGAAGCGGCAGGCCGGCGAATCCGCACCGGCGCGGACCGATCAAGCGTCGGTGGGTTTGTAGACTTTGATCAGGCGCAGGCGCTCGGAGAGCTGGGCCGCGCGCTTGGCCAGCGCGGGATCAGAGGCCGACTGCTTGCTGATTTCCTCGAAAATGGCGCCCACGACATCGGGCTTCATCAAGGCGAGCAACTTCACCACCATCGTATCGTCCATCTCGCGGAAGATGGTCACCGCGGCTTTCGGAGTGAGCACGCTGTAAGTCTGCGCGAGCTTCTTCAGGTTGGCGGCCTCGCCGGCCGTGACCTCCGCGAGCCGCTGGTCGATCGCGGTACGCATCGACTCGATCTGCCGGCGGGTTTTCTCGAGCTCCTGCACCTCCAGCTGCATGCGCGCCTCTCGCTGGTCGAGCTGTTCGCTGCGCTGCTTCAAAAGCGCGCGCTCCTCCTTCAAATCGTTGGCGAGGTTCTCAATCTCGGTCGTCCAGAAATCCCAATGTTTCTCCGGCTCGGCAACCTCCGCAGGACGGCGAGCCTTGGCCGCCTCGGCGGCCCCTTCGAGCAGCTTGGACGAGGCCTGCATGAGCACGCCCATCGTGGTGCCGACGCCAAAGATGAGGCCGAGCAGGATGACAACAATAGGGTTGGCGAGCTTGTTCATGACGTGAGCAGGGGGGCGTGGTTGGCCATGGCGTTGGTGCGGTCATCCATGGCGGATTGCTCCTCGCGCTCGCACTCCAGTCGGTGCGTTTCGCGAGCCTTTGCCTTCAAGTTTTCGATCACGCGCAGATCGCGCCGCGCCGCGATCCACAGACCGCGCTGCCGATCCATTTCATTGCGCGCCGCGACGAGGGCCTCCTCGGCCTTCCGCTCGCGCGCAAACTCCTCCTGATAGGATTGAAAAAACGCAATCTGCTCCGAGGCGCGCAGTGGCTGCTGCCGCGCCGCGACGAGCCGGACCTCAAAGCGCTCGCGCTGCTCCCGCGCCGCGACCTTTGCCGCATCGGCCGCGCGCACCGCACGCACCGCCGCGGTAAACGCCTCACGCGCACGCAGCTCACGCAGGCCGCGCACGGTTTCTACCGATCGTAGGGTGAAGCGGAATTTCTTCATGACAGCACCTTCTTGAGCGACTCGAAACTCTGCTGGCGCGTGAAGCTCTCCGAGACGCCCTGACGGAGGAATTTCCTGAGCGGATCGTACAACGCCACGGCCTGATCGAGGGCGGCGTTGCCGCCCTTCTGATAAGCGCCGATCGTGATCAGATCCTCGTTCTTGCGATAAAGTGCCAGATGCTCGCGCGCCCGTCCCACCATCTCCACCTCGGCCGGAGTGCAGATGTCGCGTACCAGACGGCTCACGCTCTCCAACACATCGATCGCCGGATAGTGATTCTGATGCGCCAGCGCACGGGAAAGCACGATATGTCCATCGAGGATGCCGCGCACGGCATCGGCCACCGGCTCATTCATGTCGTCACCCTCCACGAGCACCGTGTAAAGGGCCGTGATCGCGCCACGCTCGCCGGCGCCGGAGCGCTCCAGCAGCCGCGGCAGCATCGCAAACACGCTCGGCGTGTAACCACGCGTGGCAGGCGGCTCGCCCGTCGCCAGTCCGATCTCGCGCTGCGCCATCGCGAAGCGGGTCACGGAATCCATCAGCAAAAGCACATTCTTGCCCTTGTCGCGGTAGGCCTCGGCCAGAGCCGTGGCCGTAAACGCGGCGCGCAAACGCAGTGGCGCAGGCGTGTCACTGGTGGCGACAACGACTACCGCGCGCGCCAGTCCTTCCGCCCCGAGATCCTTTTCGAGAAACTCACGCACCTCGCGGCCGCGCTCGCCCACGAGCGCGACGATCACGACATCGGCCTCCGCATCACGAGCGATCATGCCCAACAGCGTGGACTTGCCGACGCCCGATCCTGCAAAAAGCCCAAGACGCTGACCGCGCCCGACCGGGATAAAAGTGTCGATCGCGCGTACACCGGTGGCAAACGCATCGTGGATGCGCTGGCGGCGCAGCGGGTGCGGCGTCTTGGCCGCGGTCGAATCGGTCCGCTCCACCGGGAGCGGTCCGTCCTGATCGAGCGGCCGGCCCAATGCATCGAGCACGCGGCCGAGCAGTTTTTCGTCCGGCACGGGCAGCGGCATGCGGTCCGAGGCGACAACCTCGCAGCCCGGGTGCAGCCCCGTCGTATCGCCGAGCGGCATCAGCAGCACGCTCTCGCCGCGGAAGCCAACGACCTCGGCCATCACGGAGAAGGCCTCGCGCTCCGACGAGATGCGGCAAAGCTCGCCCAAGCCGACATTCGGGCCCTCCGACTCGATAATGAGCCCCGTCACTCCGGTCACGCGTCCGAGCCGGCGCATGGCCGGCGCAGCGCGCACTTGGGAGCGCAGGGCATCGATGAGGGGATTGACGGAGGCCGTGGTCATGGGAGGTCAGGCAGCGCCGGAAAATTCGTGTTCGATGGCCGCCAGTTTGGCGGGGATACGTGCATCGATGAGGCCGAAGCGGCTGTGCACCTGGCAGTCGCCGGGTTTGAGCGTTGCATCAGGGCGGATGCGCAGGCCGGGATAGCGCGAGGCCCAATCCGTTGTCAGCTTTTCGAGCATGGCCGCATCGCGCGGTGAGACGATCAACTCCAGATTCTCCCGCTCGGGATAGAGCTGGTCGAGTGCCTCGCGGCACAGTTTTTCGATGACTTCGACAGGCGGTTCGAAGCCTGCGAGGAGTCGCTGCGCGATTTCGATGACCAGCCCCGGCAGCGAGGTGCGCAGCTGAGCCAGAAGCGATTCCTCGGATCCCTTCAGGTTGGCAAACAAACCGTCCTGCAATGTCTGCACGCTGTCGCGCAGCTCGACCATCTGACTGTCGGAAAACATCCGGGCGGAGTCTGCACCCGCCTCAAAGGCCGCAGCACGTGCGGCAGCCAGATCGCTCTCGGTGTAGAGGCGTTCCTCAAAACGCGGGAGCACGGCGCTGGCCAGCGGGCGATCGAAAGACATCTGGAGGTGGTGCATGGCCATGGAGGTGTCAGTTTATGCGACGACGTCGCCTTCGCCACCATCGATGCTGATGCTTCCCTCTTCTTCCAGCCGGCGGACCGCCTGGATGATGGTGTCCTGCGCAGTCTCGACATCGCGCAGGCGAACGGGCCCGAGCATCGAGATTTCGTCGCGGAGGGATTCGGCGGCGCGTTTCGAGATCGAGGCGTAAATTTTTTCGCGGAGCGGCTCGCTGGCCGACTTCATGGCCACGGCCAGATCGGCCGAATCGACCTCGCGGAGCACGCGCTGCAAATCGGCGGCCTGCAGGCGGAGCATATCCTCGAAGCTGAACATCTTGCGGCGGATGGCTGCGCCGAGGGTGGCATTGCGCTCCTCGATGCGCGCGAGCAGGCCCTTCGACATTTCCTTGTCGACGCCGTTGAGCAGGCCGGCGACGGCGCGGACGCCACCGCTGGTGTGGAAGCTCGGGCGTACCTTGGTGTCAAAATGCTTGCTGAGGCTGCGCACGATCTTGGCGACGAGGTCGAGCGAGGTGCTCTCGATCGTGCCCAGGCGCTCGATCACATCCTCACGCAAGTCCGGCGGGAGCATCGTGAAGATCTCGGAGGCTTTGGGGCCGTCGAGATAGGAGAGCACAAAGGAGATCGTCTGCGGCTGCTCGTTTTTGATCAGATTGAAAATCTGCCGGCCCTCCATCTCGCTGATGTCTTTGATGACCTCGATAGAGGTACCCGTGGGGCCCACGCGACCGATAATGGAGGATGCCTTATAGTCGCCCTTGGCGATTTCGAGGGCGCGCTGGGCGTAGTCGAGCCCACCGATCGTGGAGGCGCAGCTATCGCCGATGATCGGTGCAAATTCTTCGAGGACCTGCTGTCGGATCGAGTCGGGGACCATCGGATAGGTGGACATTTCCCGGCAGATGATCTCGACCTCGGCGTCGTCGAAGTTCTTCAGGACCGAAGCCGCCGTCTCGGGGCCGACGACGATGAGAAAGATCGCCAGCTTTTGGGAGCGCGTGAGCTTGCTGAAATCGATGTCGGCCATCGTGGAAGAGCGTTAAGGGTTCGAGCGCACCGCTCAGGACTTCTTCACGTTGACCCATTCGCGCAGCGCGTTGCTCACGTTGACGGGCTTTTGTTTGATCAACTCGTTGAGCAGTTCGGGGGTGAGCGAACCGCCATTGAGCGAGAGGCCATTGTTATTGTTGTTCACGGGCGCAGCGGTGAGCAACTCGACGGGAACCGGCTCAGGCTTCTGCTTCGAGAGCATGCGCCAGAACACGAGGAAGACGATGAGCGCGGCGCCCACGGCGAAGTAGCGGGCGCCGGCCTCCAGCCACGATTGCACGCGCGTCTCGGTCTGGATGCTCGCGACCTGCTCGACGATCGGATCGGTCTGGAAAGGAATTTCCTGGAGGGTGACAAGGGTGTCGAGGGACTGGCCGGCGCTGGGCTTGAGGCCAAGGGCATTGATCACGATCTGGCGCAGCGCCTGGATTTCGGCGGGCGTGCGCGGCTGCGGCGTGGGCTTGGCGTCGGGCGCGGCATCGGCCGGCAGCGGCGCCATGCGTTGGGCAACGAAGACCGCGGCGGACACGCCACGGATCGATCCCGGCGTGCGAGTGGTGTTGGTGAGCGTGCGGTTGATCTCGTAGGAAGTGGTCTGGTTTTTCTTGTTGCTCTCGGTCGTGCTCATCGGGCGCGCCTGGCCGGTGGGCGCATTGGCCGAATCGGGCACATTGGCCGAGATGCCGGCGACGCCGCCGCCACGCGACTCGGTCGAGTTGCTGACGTCTTCGGAGACGGTCTGGGTGCGGATCACCTGCCCGTCTGGATCGAACTTTTCCTGCGTCAATGTGGTGCTTTCGGTGTCGATCTCGGCGGCGACACGGACGACCACCTGGCCGACGCCGACCACGGGCAGGAGCATGGTTTCGACCTTTTTGGCGAGGTACTCCTCGACCTGCTGCTTGTAGCGCATCTGGCTGGTGGCGGAGCCGAGCATCGGGTCCTGTTTCAACTCGTCGGAGAGCACGCGGCCCTTGTGATCGACGACGGCGACCTGGTCGGGGACCAGGCCCTGGACGGCGTTGGCGACGAGATTACGGATCGCGTTGACGGCCTCCGTATCGATGCGAGAGCTGGAAAGCTCGATGAAAACGGAGGCGGTGGGCTTCACGCCCTGGTCGGTGAGGAGGAGCCGGTTTTCGGGCTGCACAATCATCACGCGGGCCGAGCGGACGCCATCGAGTTGGCCGATGGTGCGCCCGAGTTCGCCCTGGAGGGCGCGGATGTAGTTGGTGCGTTGCACGAAATCGCTCAGGCCGAACTGGCCCTTGTCGAAGATCTCGAAGCCGACGCCGTCGCCATTGGGCACGCCCTTGGCGGCGAGATCCATGCGGAGTTTATACACCTGATCGGCGGGGACGTAGACGGTGCTGCCACCATTGGAAACCTTATGCGGGATGCCCTGGGCCTGGAGCTGGCTGATGATCGCGGCGGCGTCTTTCTCGCCGAGGCGGCCGTAGAGCAGCTGGTAGTCGGGCTGGCGCGACCATATGACGAGCGCCGCCAATCCGCCGATCACACCGAGCGCCGCGACCACGAGGGAGACGCGCTGGTTCAGTCCGAGTTGCTTCCAGAGGGAAAGGAGGGATTGGCCAAAGTCTTTCACGGGGGGATAAGATCAAAAAAGGTTAGACCGGCATGCGCATGAGTTCCTGGTAGGACTCCACCAGTTTGTTGCGTACCTCGACCATCATCGAAAACGCCACGGAGGCCTCCTGCATCGCGATCACCGATTGGTGCAACTGGTCGGTTTGGCCGAGCAAGACCTGACGGGTGAGCTGGCTCGCCTCGGACTGCTTCGTGTCGACCGTATCCACGAGTTGATCGAACAGGCTGCTGAAGCCACCGGCCTGCGTGGCATCGTTTCCGGCGATCGACTGGGCGGTCTTGGCCGGCGAGCTCAGGCCGGGCGCGTCGATCTTCTGCATCAACGGCGAGGGCTGAAGCGGAGTGGCGGAAAGGCTGCCGATGGAACTGATGAGGGACATGGCGGGGGGCGGTCAGACGCGAAGGTTATTTGCCAATCTCAAGGGTCTTCATGGCCATCTGCCGGGCGTTTTTCACGACAGACAGGTTTGCTTCGTAGGCCCGCGTGGCGGTGATGAGGTCGACCATTTCGTAGGCGAGATTGACGTTGGGCATCGTGACGGTGCCGGTCTCATCGGCATCGGGGTGCTGCGGATCGTAGATGCGGGCACCGGGCGAGGGATCGGCCTGGATCGAGGCGATGCGCACGGACTGGGGGGCCGCGCCGTTGCGGACCGCGGAGGTTTGGCGGAGCAGCTCGGTCTCAAACGAGACAACCTGCCGCTGGTAAGCCTTGCCATCGGCGCCACGCGTGGTGTGCGCGTTGGCGATATTCTGAGCCACGATGTCGAGGCGTGTGCGCTGCGCGTTCAACGCGCTCGCGGAAACATCAATGCCGGAAATCAGGTTCATGGGGCAAAGGGTCAGGCGCCAGTGCGACCGGTGATCGCCATGCGCAATTGCTTGATGTTGCGACTCACCACATCGGCCAGGAAATCGTACTCGACCGTGTTGCGGTTCATTTCGAGCAGCTCGCGCTCGATCTCCACGCTGTTGCCGTCGGGCCGCACGCTGCGTGCATTCAGGTCTTCCACCAGCTTCGGTTCAATGCCGGAAAACGACCTGACCGAGCCGGCCTGCCCCAAACGCGCCCGCAACTCCGAGGCGAAATCGCCAGAGACATCAAGGCGTCGATAGCCAGGGGTCTCCGCATTCGCGATATTGGAGGCAATCGCCTCCTGACGGAGCACGGCTCCATCGAGGAGTTTCCGGGCCAACTGGTAGTTGTCGGACTGGAAAATGGGATCGATCATGCCACTGCATTTAGCAATGCCGGTGCCAGCACGCACAAAAACACCACATATATACTATCAAACAAAGACTTAAAAAAATAACATTCCGCACACCGCGATTTCACGCTCATCGCCCGCAGCTGAGCCGGCAAAATTTGCCGAGCCCGCCACATCGGGTTCACTCAAAGTAGCGCCCCCCGCTTCAGGACCCGACAAACGAGCCGATAGCTAAGGCATTCCCCCCCTTTTATGATTCGTGACAGTGACTACGAATTTATCCGCAAACTCGTTTACGATCGCAGCCGCATAAACTTGGGCAACGACAAGCGCGAGCTGGTCACCGCACGCCTAAACAAACGCCTGCGTGCCATCAACATTGCCTCGATCAGCGACTACTGCCGTTTTCTCCAAAGCAAGGAAAACGCCGACGAGCTCGCCAACCTCATCGACGTCATCTCCACCAACCACACCTATTTTTTCCGAGAAGAAGAGCACTTCAAGTACCTCAACCAACACGCCCTACCCGAGCTCCTCCAGCGGCGCACTGCCGAACACTGGCCCAGCCTCAACGTCTGGAGCGCCGCCAGCTCGTCCGGCGAAGAACCCTACACCATCGCGATCACGCTCGCCGAGTTTTTCAAACGCAACCGCACCGACTGGCGCTGGCGCATCGAAGCCACCGATATCTCCCATCGCATCCTCCAAAAAGCCCGCATCGGCGTCTATAAAGAGGAAGCCCTCCAGAAGATGCCCAAAGAGATGATCACCGCCTATTTCCAGAAAGGCTTCGGTCCCCAGGAGGGCAACTACCGCGTACGTGCAGAAATCGCGGAGTCCGTCACATTCCGGCAGCTCAATCTCCTCGAAAGCGAGCCCCCCGGCACCGACCCATTCCAGATCATATTCTGCCGAAATGTGATGATCTATTTCGATCACCCCACCCAAACAGAACTGGTCAACCGCCTCGCCAGACGCCTCGTCCCCGGCGGCTATCTCCTCGTCGGCCACTCCGAAAGCCTGACCGCAATCAAACACTCCCTCCAGATGGTGAAACCCGCCGTCTATCGACGCCCCCTCTGAACGCCATGCCCCCACTGCCGCGCAAAATCCGCGTTCTCGTCGTCGATGACTCCGCCGTCGTGCGTAAACTCGTCACCGACGCCCTCGCCTCCGACCCGGAAATCGAGGTGATCGGCACCGCCATCGATCCCTACGTCGCGCGCGACAAGATCAAAAGCCTGGAGCCCGATGTCATCACCCTCGACATCGAAATGCCCCGGATGGATGGCCTCACATTCCTGCGCCTCATCATGGAGCACCGGCCCATGCCGGTCATCATCATGAGCTCCCTGACCCAGCGAGGCTCCCAAACCGCACTGGAAGCCCTCCGCATCGGCGCCGTCGATGTGCTCGGTAAGCCAGGCGACTCCTACTCGTTCGGCAACCTCGGGCCGCAACTCATCGAGAAAATCAAGGCCGCCGCCATCGCGAAAATCCGCCGCCAGCGCTTTGCCTCGCCCCCCTCCGCCACGCCGCCGCCCGTCCCCCCGCCCCTGGCAGGCGAGCCCGCGCGCCCGCGTCCGGCTCCGGCCCCACTCCCCAACCGCCCGCCCCCGCTGCCCGCCATCGAGTGCCGCGACAATCGCTCGATCATTCTCCTCGGCTCCTCGACCGGCGGCACGGAAGCCCTCACCGACATTCTCACCCAGCTCCCGGCAGGACTGCCCCCCATCGCCATCGTCCAGCACATCCCCGCGCACTTCTCGCGCGCCTTTGCCGAGCGCCTCAATAAAATGTGCCAGTTCGAAATGCGTGAAGCCCAGGACGGCGACTGGCTCACGCCAGGACTCGCCCTCCTCGCGCCCGGGAACTTTCACATGATGATCCAACGCGTCGGCGACCGCTACCGCGTCCGCGTCGCCGATGGCCCCATGGTCTGGCACCAGCGCCCCGCCGTCGATATCCTCTTCAAATCCGCCGCCGAATGCGCCGGCCCCCACGCCGTCGCCGGCATCCTCACAGGCATGGGCAAAGACGGCGCCGAAGGGCTGTTAAAACTCCGCGAAAAAGGGGCCATCACCTTCTCGCAAGATGAAGCCACCAGCGTCGTTTACGGCATGCCACGCGTCGCCTGGGAAATCGGAGCCTCGCAACGACAGCTCGCTCTGGACAAAGTCCCTGAATTCATCGTTCGCGCCATCGCCTCTCGACACGCACTCCGCACCACACCACCCCCGGCATGACAGCCCCAGCCGCCTCGACCACGCCCTCCGCACCACTGCCCATCCTCATTGTCGATGATGAGTCCGTTGTCCTGTCGGCGCTCAAAATGACCCTCGAACGCGACGGCTATCCCGTCGTCGCCACCACCAGCCCCACCAAGGCCCTCGAACTGGTCACCCAGCAAACCTTCGCGGTCATCATTTCCGACCAGCGCATGCCCGAGATGCTCGGCCTCGACTTCCTCGCCGAGTGCAAAAAGAAGTGCCCCGATGCCTCGCGCATCCTAATCACCGCAGTCCTCTCGCTGCCCACCATCATCGAGGCCATCAACAAGGGCGAAATCTTCCGCTTCGTCGCCAAACCCTGGCTGCGCGAAGAGCTCACCGCGACCGTCCGCAACGCCTACCACCGCTACGAGCTGCTCACCCACAACCACCAGCTCTCCCAGGAAACCGCCCTCCTCAACGACCGCCTCAAGGGCGCCAACACCGCCCTCGAACAAAAAGTTCGCGACCTGGAGACGCAGACCACCGCCCTCAACGCGGCCAACCAGCGCCTCGCCGAAAGCTACGAACACTCCCTCGAACTCTGCACCCGCATCCTCTCGACCTTCGACCCGCTCCTCGGCGGGCAGACCAAGGCCCTTGTCGAAATCATCCGCAAGATGGTCGAGACCTCCCACTTCACCGAAGAGGAACGCAGCGTGCTCACGGCCAGCGCCTGGCTCTGCGACCTCGGCCTCATCGGCGTCCCTCGCGAGCTCCTCCGCGCCTTCCGCCAGCACCCCGACCGCCTCACCGAACGCGAGCGGCAGACCCTCTACTCGCACCCCATTTACAGCCAGACACTCGCCGGCTTCGTCGATCCCCGCCCCGCCGTCGGCGAAACCATCCGTACCCACCACGAACGCTTCGACGGCACGGGATTCCCAGAAGGCATCTCCGGCCTCACCATCCCGTGGACGGCCCGCTGCCTCGCCGTCGCCGTCACCTACGTAGACGGCAACCTCCCCCGCGAACAAGCCATCGAGCACGTCCTCGCCGAGTCCGGCAAGGCCCTCGACCCGGAAGCCGTCCGACTCTTCCTTCAAGCCACCAACCTGCTCAACCTCCCCAAGCAAGTCCGCGAAGTACTTCTCGACGAACTCCAACCCGGCATGGTCCTCGCCGCCGGCCTTCACAGTCCCCACGGCATGCTCCTCATCGGGGAAGGTCAGCCGCTCACTTCCGCCATGATCAGCAAGATCCGAAACCACAATCTCATCGCCCCGATCAGCCAACGCCTCCTGGTCTACAGTTAACGACTGAAGTCGCGCTCACGCACTGCCTAGGCGAGCTCGGCTCCCTCATGTCGTCCGGCGCCTTCGGTCCATCGTCTCGCAACCGGGAAAACCGCTAAAGATTGCCCCGCCCGAGTCGAAAACAAACCTTCTACCGTCCAAGTCCGCCAATCCGTGTCAGCCCACTCACATCCCCATTTGCCAATGAGCCAAACGCTCGGCAACGTGTGATTTCCTTTTCATGGCCGGCTCTCCATCCATCGCCTCTCTCTTCGCGCAAAAAGTCGTCATCGGCGTCGGAGACATGGCGGTCTCGAATAGCACGAGCACCACACTCAGTACTTATGCCTTGGGCTCCTGCGTGGGCGTGATCGCCTACGATCCCGGCACCCACACCGGCGGCATTCTCCACCTGATGCTCCCGGAGTCCAAGCTCTCGCCCGAAAAGGCCCAATCGCAACCTGCGATGTTTGCCGACACCGGTCTGCCTGCCCTCTTCAAAGCCCTCGTAGGCCTGCGCGTGGATTTGCCCCGGCTCCGCCTCTTCGTCGCCGGCGGCGCCAGTGTGCTCAACGGCACCGCCCCCTTTAAAATCGGCGACCGAAATCTCGCTGCGGTGAAGAAATTTCTCCAAGGCTACGCGTGCACCGTCTGCGGCTACGACGTCGGCGGCACCGTCAATCGCACCGTCCATCTGGAAGTCGCCTCCGGCAAGGTCACCCTCCGGCTGCCTGACCGCACGGAGTCCCACTCACTCGGACTCTAGCCCGGCATCCCCGGCGGTTGCCGACTGGCAGGCTCGATTCTGTCGCCTCGGCAAACTTGCGGCACGCCCTTGCACACGTACACGCCGGCGCATTCGCCGGACGGCCACCCGCAGCGCACGCAAAAAAAGCCGACCGGAAAACCGGTCGGCCTGAATCGCTGAGAGCAAAAATCACGCGACACGCTCGACGACGAGCGGCGGCGGCGTCGGCCGCTTCGGGGCCAGACGATAGGCGTCCTTGAAAAAGTTGAGCGCGTGCTCGAGCTTCGACTCGTCGTTGTAGTGGATCATCATGAGCGGCTCGCCCTGCTTCACCTGCGTGCCGACCTTTTTGATCTCCGATACACCGACAGCGTAGTCGATCTTGCCGTGGGCATCGCGACCGCCGCCGAGCAGGTGCACGCCCTGCGAAATCATCGCGGCACTGATCGTGTGCACGTAGCCGCGCTTCGGCGCCGGCAACTTGCGAACATGCTTCGCCTGCGGGAATTTTTCCGGGTGGTCGATGTAGGTCGGGTCGCCGCCCTGCATCTTGACCAGCTCCTTGAGCTTTTCGAGCGCGGTGCCATCGGTCAGGTGACGTTGCACCGTCTGCTTCGCCGAAAGCGTCGAGCCGGCCACGCCCGCCAGGCGGACGATCTCCATGCCGAGCTTCAGCACGAGCTCCTTCATGTCTTCCGGGCCTTCGCCCTTGAGCAGCGCGATCGCTTCCTTGAGCTCCAACGCCGTGCCGACGGAATCGCCGAGCGGCTGGTTCATATCGGTCACCAGCGCCACACAGCGGCGCTTCATCGAGCGGCCCACACGCGTCATCGAACGCGCGAGTTGTTTGGCCTGCTCCAGATCCTTGATGAAGGAGCCATTGCCCCACTTCACGTCGATCACGAGGCCTTCGGCGCCCTCCGCCAGTTTCTTGGAAAGCACGGAGCCGGTGATCAGTGGGAGGCTCGGGATCGTGCCCGTCTCCTTGCGCAGCGCGTAGAGCTTGGCGTCAGCCGGGGCGAGATCCTCGTTTTGCGCGCAAATCGCGCCATTGATCTTCGCCAGCTGCGTCGCGAATTGGTCGTTGCTGAGCTTGGCCTTGAAACCAGGGATCGCGCTCAGTTTGTCGAGCGAGCTAATGATGTAGTCGTGCTCCACGCCGCACATCATCGGGACCACCACGCCGGCAGCCATCGCCAGCGGCACCAGCACCAGCGACGTCTTGTCGCCCACACCACCCGTCGAGTACTTGTCGATCTTGGGCTTGGCGATTTCCGACAAGTCGATCACTTCGCCGGAAATCATCATCTCTTCTGTCAGCTCGGCAGTTTCCTGCGCTGACATATTCGCGAAGTAGATAGCCATCAACAACGCCGACAACTGGTGTTTCGGCATCTCGCCATCGAGCGTGCTGTCGATGATATAGCGGATCTCATCTTGGTTAAACTCACCACCATCGCGCTTCTTTTCGATCAGCGACTCGAACGACGGTTTGATGAATTTGCGCAGCGGAATAACGCGTTTCGTCATGTGAAGGGTTGTATGTAAATGCTTTGTATCTCTGAGACCGGGCAAATCACTGTTAAACACCCCATCCCTACTTGTCGAGTCAAAATTACCCACCTCAGTGATTTAGGAGAGTTACTTACGGCGTTGGCGCGATCTCGCCCCTCGGCGCAACAACCGGCTTACTCCGCGCTTGCGCGCGAGGCGCCGGGGTTGGTTGAGTGCGCGGATGCACGTCTCGTTTCACCTCGCCTCCGCGCTCGACCAAGCTTTGCGGACCGCCGCCACGACGGCCGGTCTCGATGCCGCTCTTTTTGCCCCCGACGTGCGCCCGGCCGATCCCCGGCACGGCGACTTCCAGGCCAACGGCGTGCTCGGCTACGCCAAGAGTCAGAAACAAAATCCGCGCGCCCTCGCCGAGAAACTCGTCGCCGCGCTGCCCGCCGAAGTCGCTTCCTCGTACACGGTCGCCATCGCCGGCCCCGGCTTCATCAATTTCACCGCGCGACCCGCCGCGCTCCAGGCCTGGCTCGCCGCGTTTGCCAGCCGTGAAGCGCTCACCACCGGCGCCGCCGCCTGCTCCACGCAGGCCGGACAGACCTGGATCGTCGACTACAGCTCGCCCAACACCGCCAAGCAGATGCACGTCGGCCACCTGCGCTCCGCCGTGATCGGCGAAGCCATCTGCCGACTCCTCGCCTTCTCCGGCGCACGCGTCATCCGCGACAACCACATCGGCGACTGGGGCACTCAGTTCGGCAAACTCATCTGGGCCTACAAACGCCAACTCGATGCCGCCGCCCTCAAGCGCGAGCCCCTCGAAGAATTCGAGCGCCTCTACAAAGTCGGCAACAACGCCGCCGACGCCGATCCCGCCGTCCTCGAAGAAGCCCGCCAGGAACTCGTGAAACTCCAGTCCGGCGACGTCGAAAACCTCGCCGTCTGGAAACACATCAACGAGGTCTCGATGGCCGCCTTCCAGGAAATCTACGACCAGCTCGGCATCCAGTTCGACATCACGCTCGGCGAGAGTTTCTACAACGACAAGGTCGAGGCCGTTTACCAGGGCCTGACCGACTGCGGCCTCGCCGAGGTCAGCCAAGGGGCCCTCGTCGTCTTCCATCCCGAGCACCCGCGCTTCAAGACGCAGCCCTTCATCGTCCGCAAATCCGACGGCGCCGCCAACTACGCCTCCACCGACCTCGCCACCATCCGCTACCGCGTGGAAAACTTCCACGCCAACGGCGCGCTCTACGTCGTCGATAAGCGCCAGGGCGACCACTTCGAGCAGCTCTTCCTCACCGCAAAAAAGTGGTTCGGCAAAAACTCTTGGACGCTCCCCCACCTCGAACACGTCGACTTCGGCACCGTGCTCGGCGAAAACGGCAAACCGCTCAAGACCCGCAGCGGCGATAACATCAAACTCAAGGACCTCCTCGCCGAGGCCACCGAACGCGCCCTACGCCTCGTCAACGAGAAGAGCGCCGACCTCCCCGAAGAAGAGCGCCAGGCCATCTCGCGCATCGTCGGCGTCGGCTCCGTGCAATACGCCGACCTCTCGCAGAACCGCTCCAGCGACTACCTCTTCTCGTGGGACAAGATGATCTCGCTCGAGGGCAACACCGCCGCGTACCTGCTCTACGCCGTCGCGCGCATCCGCTCCATTTTCCGCAAACTCGACACCGAGCCCGGCGCCGGCGAGTCCGCCGCCTCCGCACTGGAGACGCCCACGGAAATCGCGCTCGCGCGCAAACTCGTGAAGTTCGCCGACGCCGTGCAATCGGCCACCGTGCAACTGCGCCCGCACTTCCTCTGCACCTACCTCTACGAGCTCGCCGGCGAGTTCAGCGCCTTCTACAACGCCGACAAGGTCGCCGTCGACGATCCCGCCGTGCGCGCCCGCCGTCTGCAACTGTGCGCACGCACGCTGCTCGTCCTCGAAACCGGCCTCGGCCTCCTCTCGCTGCGCACGCTCAAGCGCATGTGAGCGGCTCGCCCGTCTCCGCGATGTCCCGACGATCGAAACACCTGGCAATCGCCGCTACCGTGTTTCTCGCCGAGGTGCTCGTGGCGACGACGTTTGCCCGCGTCGGTTTCGTCCGCTCGTACCTGAGCGACTTCCTCGCGGTGATATTCCTCTATCACCTCACCAAGGCGGTTCGCGACTTCCCCGCGCGCCCGCTCGCCGCCGCAGTGTTCGCCGTGGCAGCCATCATCGAGGTCGCGCAAGCGTTTCACCTCGCCGACGCGCTCGGCTTCCGCCGCGGCAGTCTGCCCAGCATTCTCCTCGGCACCCATTTTAGCTGGCTCGATCTGCTCATGTACGCCCTCGGCTGCCTGACGTGCATGCTGGCCGACTCAGCCAGCAGCGCATCCGCAAACCAGGATTCACGACGCTAACGCCCCCGCCCGTCACTCCACGCTTCGCAGCGGCCCGATGTTCCGTTTAGGAAAGCAATCATGCGGCGCTTCAAATTCTGGAAACTCGATGCCTTCACCTCAGGCGCCTCGGCGGGCAATCCCGCCGGCCTCGTCCTGCTCGACGCCGCCGAGCAGGTGACGGATGCCGAAATGCAACGTCTGGCCACGCAGGTCGCCGGCACGGGCTTCGTCACCGAAGTCGCATTTGCCCGCCCTATCGGCGCCGACGCACTGGAGCTGCGCTACTTCTCGTGTGAACGCGAAGTCCCCTTCTGCGGCCACGCCACCGTGGCCTCACTCTACCACCTCTGCGCCACGGTCCCCGAGTACCGCGCGCTCCCACGGCTCACGCTCCATACGCAGAAAGGCCCGCTCGAGGTCGAAAACCGGATCGCGGCCGAAGATTGCGTGTACATCGCCGCGCCGCAGCCCGCATTCCCAGAACTCCGCATAACCGCCCAGGAAGCCGCCGCCGCACTCAGTCTGCCAAGCTCGGCCCTCGACACCCGCCAGATATCGCCCGACGGACTGCTCCCCGTCTCCGAGTGTGGCCAGAAATGCCTGCTCGTCCCGCTCGCCGGACTCGATGCACTCATCGCCTGCGCCCCTGCATATGCGACGCTTCGTGCACTCGCCGACCGCGCCGGATTTGAAGTCGTGGTCCTTTATACGAGGGAAACACATCTGGACGACCGCGACCTGCGCACACGCGTGTTTGCCCCGGCATTTGGTTATCTCGAAGATCCCGCGACCGGCTCGGGCAACGCCGCCCTCGCTCACTGGCTCCGCAAACACGGCGCCTGGACGGGCGAAACGCTCGCCATCGAGCAGGGGCCGGACCGGGCCAATCCCAACCTCATCCAGCTCCGCGCCGACGCCCACAGCCGCCTGCACATCGGCGGACGCGCGGTCGCCCGCATCGAAGGCGAATACCTCCTGCACGGTTGACCAGCCACCGAGCTGCCAAAACAAAACGGCTGGCGCGAACAAGTCGCACCAGCCGCGAAAAAAACCGTTTGCTGCTAAGGCGATCAGGCCTGAGCCGGCTTGCCCTGGTATTGGGCATCACCGAAACCGAGGATCGGGTAGAACACGAAGCCGAGCAGCGCCAGACCGATGCCGAAACCGGCGCTCTTGCCGAACACCTTGGCCAGCTCGATCGAGAGCAGAATCGCGATGATCACGTTCACGAGCGGGATGAAAAACAGGATCACCCACCACGCCGGTTTGCCGACGATCTGCGTAAGCACGTAGAGGTTATAAATCGGAACGATCGCAGCCCAGCCAGGCTGACCAGCTTTGACGAAGACCTTCCAGAAGCCCGCGATGACGAGAACGATGACAGCGAGATAAATTAAACCAATGATAGCACCCATGATTATGTGAAGTAATTGTTGTTAGGTTGAAGGGACGGCAACTGCCAGTGGCTGGCTGTTGCTAGCCACCTGCGATGTCCGATCGCACGAAAGTGACAAGTAATTTCTCGCCCAACAATAAGTAGGTCTACCCACCCAAGCGAAATCCTACGCGCACAATTGGCGCCACCACCAACAGACTCATTGGCCTGCGGGGGGAGGCACTAGGACCACCTCGACGGCGCGCCCGACAGGTTCGGGCCAGTTGCCCTCGAAGCTGCTCGCCACCGCGATGCGCCCGGCGCGCTGCGACACCTGAAACGTCGTCAACCGGTACATCCCGTGCTCATAGCCGTAGCCGTCGCCGGCATCCTCGTACAACGTGCCACGCGCCTCGCCCTGGGCATCGAGGCAGACGAGCAGCGTCACCTTTTCGAGCGGTCGCTCGTCCACGTACTGCATCACCGGCCCCACGGGCACGGCCGCGCCGGAACGCAGGTAGAGCTCAGGCAAATCGGGATCCTCGCCCACCTCGCCCGGCAGCCGGCACTTCGCCCAACCCGCAGGATGCCGCGCCTCACGATGGCGGCCGGGCGTGACCTGACACGAAACGAGTAGATCGCCGCCAAGCAGAAACGCCCGGTCTTCAGCCCGCAGCGCCAGATCGCGCGGATCGGCGAAAAAAACGGGACGCACCACCGGCATGCCGGTGACCGAGGCTTCACGGAACAGCGTGTAAAGATACGGCATCAGACGGTAGCGGCGCTCGATCGCCGTGCGGCAGGTACGCTCGACCTCGGGGCCAAACGCCCACGGCTCCTTGTCGCCGTTGCCCTTGTTGGTGTGCGCACGGCTAAAGGGCAGCAATGCGCCCACGCCCATCCAGCGCGCAAAGTGCGTGCCGCGCTCGGCAGCCGTGGCGCCCGCCGGTCCATCCTCCGCAAAGCCGCCGATGTCCGGCCCCGTGAATGGCTGGCCCGAGAGGCCGAGGTTGAGCGCCATCGGGATCGACCAGCCGAGCTGCTCCCAGTTGGCGGTGTTGTCGCCGGTCCAGGTGGCGCCGTAGCGCTGGCCTCCGAGAAAATTGGCACGGGAGAGCACGAACGGCCGACGATCCGGCCGGGCCGCAGCGATGCCGGCACGCGTCGCTCGGATCATCTGCATGCCATAGACATTGTGGTAACGCGCATGCGGACCAGGGCCGCCCAGCTCGGCGTCGGCGCGGTGGAGATTGTCCTCGGGCATGGTCTTCGTCGGCACGTTAAACACCGCCGGCTCGTTCATGTCGTTCCACACGCCGTCGATGCCCTGCGCGAGATAGTCCGCGTAGAGCCCGCCCCACCAGGCGCGCACATCGGCGCGGGTGAAGTCGGGGAAATAACACTGGCCGGGCCAGACCTCGCCTTCGTAGTCGGTGCCATCGGCACGCTGCACGTAGAAATGCCGACGCTGGCCCTCCTCGCGCATCGCCGCAAAACGGCTGCGCACGACCGCGCGTGCCGCAGCCTGATCCGGCGTATCGGGCGTGGTGGCGACGGGCGTCGGCGGCGTGGACGGCGCCCGCTCGTCGCTCTTCAAGCCGGGGTCGATCATCCACACGGTGTGGAAATTGAGCGCGTGCAAATCGTCGTTGAGCCGTTTCGGATCGGGAAACCGCCGGGAATCGAAGGTGAAAATCCGAAAATCATCCATGTAGTCGATGTCGAGCCAGACGACGTCACACGGGATACGCCGGGCGCGAAACTCGCGCGCAATCTCCCGCGCGCGGTCATCCGGCGAGTAGCCCCAGCGGCTCTGCTGGAAACCGAGCGCCCACTTCGGAGGCAGCGGCATCCGGCCGGTCAACTCCGCCAGCGCCTGCACCACCGCCGCCGGTGTCTCGCGCTCAATCGCCACGACGGGAAATTCCGGGCCGTCCGCCTGCACCCGAACCACGCCACCACTGAGCGGCGGCAGCGCGATCGTCTGCCGGTAAGTGGAGTCGAAGATCAGGCCGAAGGCCGTGCCGTCGGCACGCACGCCCAGCACCCACGGATGCGATTGGTAGAGCGCCGGTGTCTTTGCGTCATAGCCATAGACATCGCTATTCCAGAGCGTGACCGTGCGCCCGTTGCGCAGCAGCGGCCCGCTCACCTCGCCCGTGCCGTACAACGACGTGCCCGCGGGCACCTGCAACGTCACCACTTGGCGCCCATCGGCCGTGGCAAACTCCGGCCGGAGCGCCACGCCTCCGTCGCCCTCGGTGCCGCGACGCGAGCCAAGCAACGCCACCGAAGGCAACGCCGCCGATCGCGCCTCGGGCGACGCGTAAAACACCGCGACGCGCGACGCCGGCGTCTCGACCACCGGCGCGGCCCACAAGCCGGTCCACAGTGCACATCCCGCCAACCACAGACGAAAGAGTTTCATGGGGTATTGGAGTTTCGTTGCCCGCATCCAACACCCCCTAGCCCGCAGCGTCGAGCCTGCGCCCGCTCAACCGCGCGCAGGCTCGGCCCATCGCGACTCAGGGCACCTCGTAGATTTCCACGAGGCCGACGCCTGTCGTGCCGCCCACGCCGCTGAGCTGCGCCGTGTAGATGCCAGGCTCCAACGTCAGCACGAGCGCGGCATCCTTCGATTCCGCCGCCAGCGTCGACATGCCCACCGAGGCAAACGCAGCCGAGGTTTCCGCGGTGCCGTCCCAGTCGTCGTTTTCTCCGGCAACCGCCCACGCCGAAGCAGCCGCGTCGTACTTGTACACGCGCAAGAACGGGTCCGTCAGATGGCCGGACACAGTCGACGCCAGCGCCGGCCCCACTCCGCGCACGATCACCTTGAGCGGCGGACCACCGGCGATCACAAATCCCGCGATCAAAATCTCACCATCCGTCCCGACCTGATTGCGCAAGGAGAGCGCCGAAAGGCGGCGGGCTTTGTTGGAGACCACTCCGTCGTACACTTCGGCGAGCGCCACGCCCGTCGTCCCGCTCACACCACTGATGTGCGCCGTATAAATGTTGTCCGCCAGTGTCCCGAGGAGCGCAGCGTCGGCCGAGCCCGGCGCCAGCGGCCCACAGCCGAGCTGGGCAAAGGCAGTCGCCAGCCCCGAAGTGTCGCCCCAATTGTCGTTGGTCGCGACGCGTTCCCAGGCCCCCGATCTGAGGGCAAACAAGTCCACCTGTGGATCGGCGAGCCGCGCACCTACCTCCGCCGGCAGCCCCGGTCCGACACCGCGCACGAGTGCGGCCTTCGCGCCACTGCCGGTAAACACAAAGCCCATGATCAAAGTCGAGTCACCAGTCCCCGCCACACTCCGCGCCGACAGCGCGATCAGACTGCTCCGCACGACCGTAAGCGTCGCCTCCACCGACGCCACCGAAGGCGCCACCATGTTGCCCAGCAAGCACCGGTACTGATCGCCCTGCATGGACAGCGTCGCCGAGCGGATGCGCAACGTCGCCGTGGCGCTCCCGTCGTACACCGCATCGTCGGCCAACGTCACCCACTCGACTGAGCCCGCACGCTGGCACTGCCACTGGTAGGTCGGCACAGGCCAGCCGCTGGCGACGACGTGAAACACCGCCGACTGCCCGTCCACGGCCGTCACATCCACCGGCGATTGGCTGAAACGCGGGGCAACATCGTGTGTCCCTTCGCGCAGCCCGAGAAACGCCGTGCCGTTGCCCGCCAGCGTCACAAGGTCGCACCACGCGCCCGACCACGCGACAGGCGCCGATTCTCCGGGTGCCCAGGCCACGCCGGTGCCATCGGCCTTCAGCGCAAGAAACCGGTCGCCGGCCGAGCCGATCGACACCACGCCACTCAGCCCCGCCGGCAATGTCGATTGCCCCAACCCCCACGACACCAGCGTGCCGTCGGCGCGCAGCGCAAGCGAGCTGTGACTCGTCGCCGCCACCTGCACGACTCCGGCAAGCCCCGCCGGCACCGTGGCCTCGCCATACGCGTTGCCCGACTGATACCACCCAACCACCGTGCCGTCCGCCCGTGCCGCGAGCGCGTGCGAGCCGTTGCCCACCGCCAGCGAAACGACGTCGGCGAGTCCGGCCGGTACCGAGAACGCCGCCAGCTCCGTGCGCGCCGTCTGATAACTCGCCTCCCAGCCGGCGACCGTGCCGTCGGCCTTAAGCGCCAACGCGTACGCATCGCACGTCGCCAGCGCGACCACGTCCGCCAGGGCATCCGGTTTGCCCGAGGTGTAGCCAGCCGGACTTCGCAAAGTCGTCACTGTGCCGTCGGCGAGAAGCGCGAGCGTGGGCGTCTCGCGCGCCGCGGAGGGCGCGGCGAGCTGCACCACTCCCGAAGTCGCCAGCGTGCTCACGCTCGCATCGCTCCAATTCCAGCCGACCACCGAGCCATCGGCGCGCAACGCCATGGCGTACGACTCCGCATCCACCGCCACTGAGGCGACGGGGCCCGCGCCAGCTGCCAGCGCCGCATCGAGGCTCGCCCCCGTGGTCGTCCAGCCCACGAGGCGCGGCTGCTCCGGCGTCACCATGACAAAGAAGGTCGGACTCTGCGTGGTCCCGAGCGAGTTGGTCGCACGCAGATAATACCAGCCCGCGTCGGCACGCGTCGCACCGCTCGTCGCCCATGTCGCCGAGGTCGCCCCGGCGACCGGGCGACCGTTGTGGTACCACTGGCAGCTCACGCCCGTCTGCGCCGCAAACAACTCCGCCCGCAACGCCACGTTCCCGCCAGCGGCCACCACCGTACGCGCCGCCGAAGTGGACACGATGCGCGGCGCGCCATCGACCACCGTCAGCGTAAAGCTCGCGTTGGCCGAGCCCCACTTGTTCGCGGCGTCCAGCTGGACGTCAAAGGTGCCGAGCGCCGCCACTCGTCCTGTGATGTGCTGTGTGGAATGGTCGAAGCTCAAACCCGCCGGCAGGCCGGAGACGGCGCATGCGTTGGCCCCCGTCAACGCCAGTGAAAGATCGAGCACGTCGCCCAAGGTCGCCTGCACCGCCGGCAGCACCCCAAACTCCGGCGCCCGGCAAAATACCGTGCCGGCCAGCGTGTATTGCCCGCAGCTCCCGTAGGCGGTGTAGCCTGTCGGCGGACTGCTCTTCGGAGTGCCCACGCCCACCGGCGACAACCGCACGTAGCACACACCCTGCGGCACCGTCGCACTCACGCTCGCCGCGAGCGGCCCCTCGGGATCGTTGGCCGCCAGCACCGTGCCGCTGGCGTCGAGCAGCTCCAGTTGCACATCGAGATTGGTCCCATAGGCACCGGCAGGTGCACGATAAGGCGTGACGGTCAACGCGACCGGCCCGCACGCCTCAAACGCGTACACCTCGACATCAGAGGCGTCCGCGATCACGCCCGCAGCGGACGCCTGCCCATCGACCACCGGCAGCGCCGTCGCCGCCGCAATCGTGTTGCCCACCTCGTCCGGCCGATAGCCCAGACAATCCGCCAGGATTGCCAAGTCGTCCTCGGCATTGGTCGCGCGATAATACTGCCCCCGCGACCACTGGGAGACGTTGCGCCCGTAACTCGCCCCCATGATCGGCCCCCACGACAAGGCCCCCGTCCCATGCCCGCGATAATACTCCGCAATGGAGCCGCTCGACGAAGGCCCGCCATCGTGGTGCAGCCCGAAATTGTGCCCGATCTCATGGGTCACCACCTCCGCGATATTTCCCTCCGACGAGAGGTTGTTGTAAAAAACAAACGCAGGGGAACTCTCCAGGCAGTTCTCCTCTCCGAAAATCCCCACGTACGCCACGCCCGTCGCCCCGCTGGAGTATGGCAGCGCCCGCCCCGCCACATCGCTCGTGTAGGTGATCAACGCACGCAACGTCGTGGCCGTCCAGGCCGCCGGCTCCTCCGTCGTCACATCCACGTCGAAGGGCGAGTAGTCCTCCGCCACGCGCGCCCAGATCGAGAGGATCGCAGCCTGCTCGCTCTCGCTAAACGTCGCCGCATCCCCGTCCGCATCGTACGGCCGGCACACATAGGTCGACACCCCAAACTCCCTGTTCCACTCCGTCTCGCTCACCGTGTGCCCGTTGAAATCCAGATAGATCACATGTGCCGAGCCCGGCCGGCTGTGCCGGATCGGCGGCAACGCGATCTCCACCGTCCCTGCCGACACCTCCGACGCCACGCCAGCCGTGGCCGCCTCCGCCGACGCCCGCGCCACCTCCGCCATCCCGGAATCCAAGCACACGTAGAACGGCATGCCCGAGCGGCTCACACGCATCGATTGCGAATCAGCCACAGGAAACGGCCTCCGCGCCAGCCTCTCCAACGCCCGCTGCTGCACCTCCGGCGCCAACCGCTCCAACGACTCCTTCAACGGCGTGCCAGCCGGAATATCAGCCAGCCTCAACGCCGTGCCCCCGAGCATCACCGGCGCGGCATCGTCCACCCGTGCGACCGTCGTCGCGCCCACCACCTGCGTGGACGCCGCCTGGGGCCCATCCGACGCCACCGCCGCCGTGTTTTTCTCCACACCCGACAAGGCGGCAGGTGCCACGCGTTGCCGCCACCACACGACGGCAGTGACCGACAACACCACAAAAGCGACAACGAGTGCGATCCGGCGAAAAGGCATGGAAAAACGAGGCCGGGCAAGACGCGCGGCGACTGCGCTCCGTAGATAACCGCCCGACTCCCCGCGCCAAGCGTCAACTAACCGCGATTTGCCACTTCCCCCGCCCACGCTCCGGAGGCCGTTTTCCCCGTTCAATCTTCAAGATTCACCATGTTGCCAGCCCCGCCATGCACCGACTCCAGTCAGGCTTTTGCAGGATCGATATCACCCCGCGTAAAGCCTTACTAAAAAAATCCAGCTCATGGACAAACACTTGGGCAGCCATAGCAGGGACACCAGCCCGTGACCGGATCGGCGCCCACGAGCTGGACGGCTGCGCCGGCAGACTGAAGTCCAGCTATCGGCTACGGAGGAGGAAGCGAGCGAGCGCAGCGAGGCGCCGCTTCGCCTCAGACCATGTAGAGCAACTTGCCGGCGAACTCCGGATCGCTGGTCGCCTGCACGCCGAGTTTGCGCAGCCCATCGGAGTCGCCGAGGCTGGGGATGTGTGTGATGTGCAGATCGCAGCCGTTGAGCTCCTTGAGCTGCTCGATGGCCATCGCGGCCGCGGGATTCATCGTCGCGCTGATGCTCAGGGCGATGAGCGTCTCCTCAAGGTCGAGGCTCATCACCTTGCCCTTGAGGACGTCCTTCTTGAAGTGCGTCAGGGAGGTGGTGACGATCGGAGGGAGGAGGTGGAGATTGTCGGGGATGTCGGCCAGGAGCTTCGCGGCGTTGAGCACGACGCTCGCGGCGGCGTGCATGTGCGGCGAGTTCTTGCCGGTGACGATGCGGCCGTCCTTCAGCTCGATGGCGGCGGCGCAGCAGATACCGTCGCGGCCCTTGCCGGCGGCGCGGCCGAGGCGGGCGGCCTCGTGGGCCTCGGCGACGACCTTGCGGTCCTTCGTCGAGAGGCCGTGGGCGTTGAGCAGCAGTTCGACACGCTCGACGGTCGCCTTGTCCACCAAGCCCATCGCGTACTCGCAGGCGTAGCTGTAGTAGCGACGGATGATCTCCTGGCGGCTGGCCTCGCGGCAGGCGGCGTCGTCGACGATGCCGAAGCCGGCGCGGTTCACCCCCATGTCGGTGGGCGATTTGTAGAACGAGGACTCGCCGGTGATGCGCTCGATGATCCGGCGCAGGAGGGGGAACGCCTCGAGGTCGCGGTTGTAGTTCACGGCTTGCCGGCCGTAGGCCTCGAGGTGGAAGTGATCGATGAGGTTGACGTCCTTCATCTCGGCCGTGGCGGCCTCGTAGGCCACGTTGACCTCGTGCTTGAGCGGGAGGTTCCAGATGGGGAACGTCTCAAACTTTGCGTAGTGCGCCTTCACGCCGCGCTTGTGCTCGTGGTAGAGCTGGCTCAGGCAGGTCGCCAGCTTGCCGCTACCGGGGCCAGGGCCGGTCACGACGACGATCGGCCGCTCGGTCTCGATCATCGGGTTGGCGCCGTAGCCGGCCTCGCTCACGATGGTGTCGACATCGGCCGGGTAGCCGCGCGTGGCGTGGTGCGTGTAGACCTTTACGCCGCGGCGCTCGAGGCGGTTCTTGAAGGCGACCGCCGACGGCTGGCCATCGAAACGGGTGATGACGACCGCGCGCACCAAGACGTTCCACTCCCGCAAGTCGTCGATGGTTTTGAGCGTGTCGGTGTCGTAGGTGATCCCGAAGTCGGCTCGCATCTTCTTCTTCTCGATGTCGCCGGCGTGGATGCAGATCACGACCTCGGCCTGGTCGCGCAGCTTCTGGAGGAGCTGCATCTTCACGTTGGGGTTGAAACCCGGCAGCACGCGCGAGGCGTGGTAGTCGAAGAGCAGTTTGCCGCCAAACTCGAGGTAGAGCTTGCTGTCGAAGCCCTTCACGCGCTCGAGAATCGCCGCGCTCTGCTGTTCAAGATAACGTTCGTTGTCGAAACCGATCCGGGTAGCCATGGAAGTGTCGAGATTGCGGACAGTCAGCACGCGTCCGGCAACTATGAAACGGGCGCATGGGGTCCGCGCTGGAGCCCCCACAACGGATTCCCTCCTGCTACGGCTGCTGAAAGCCGAGAGCGCCGATACCCGCAGAAGTATCCGTAGACGGGACAGACGGAAAATGGCTACGCAAATCATCGACAAAGAACAGTCGTAATCAAACACTCATCTTCGTCTGGCGCACGGCGCCCCTCTATTAACGAGACGTTTGAGTCACCTCATCCGACAACAATATGAAGGCATCTACCGGCAAAATTGTCTGGCACGATTGGCCGGCACTGTGCGCGTCCGTGACGATCCCTATCATTTGGGTGATCCACTTTATATTCCCGTATATCAAAAAAGGCCCGGCGACGCCGTTATGGCTCCCGCTGATGCTGACCTTGATCGCCGTGGTAGCGTTGGCGTGGCGCATCGCACGCGTACATCGTTTTTTCGCGACCGGATCTGCCGTCGAAGGGATCGTCGAAGGCCTGCGTATCGTCCGGGACCGTGGCCGGCTTGAGTATTCGTATTGTGTCGGCGGGCAACGCGTCTCCGGCTGGTGCCCCGTGCATAAATCGAAACAAGTGACGACGCTCCAAGTCGGCCAGAAGCTCACAGTGATCGTGGCCCACGAAAAACCAGCCCACTCAATCGTGGCCGATCTTTTCGTCGCACGCGGACGCAAAGACTGAAACGAGCCGTCGGAAACACATCGCGCCCTTTGACCAGATAGTTCGGAGGCCGGGGTAAAAGGGCTGCAACAGGGACAGCGCCCGCCGGCGCGCCCGACTCATTCGTGCCCCATTCGTGTAATTCGTGGATCACCTGGCTCCCCCGGTCGTACCGCGCCACGCAAGAGCCGCACCACGCTTGGGCCTTGCGGCGCCGCGCCGCGCGCGGCATGCAAGAGGGCATGCTCCACAGGATTCAGTTCCCAGGTAAGTATTTGCAGGGCGTCAACGCCCTCGCCGAGTTGCCCAAGCTGATCGCCCAGTACGGATCGCGCGGGCTCGTGCTCGCCTCCCCCTCGGCGAAACGGATTCTCACCGGCGCCGGCGCGCTGCCCGAGCTGGCCGAGCTGCCCATCGTCGGCTTCGGCGGCGAGTGTTGCGAAAAGGAGATCGCGAGCCTGTCGGCCGCCATCGCCGTGCACCACGCCGACGTGCTCGTGGGCATGGGCGGCGGCAAGGCCATCGACACCGCCAAGATCGCCGCCGACCGCGCGGGCATCCCGGCGATCATCGTGCCGACCATCGCCTCGACCGACGCGCCGTGCAGCGGCTGCGCGGTGCTCTACTCGGAGACCGGCGTGTTCGAATCCGTTTACTACCAGAAGGCGAATCCCGCAGTCGTGCTCGTCGATCCGCAGATCATCGCCGACGCGCCGGCGCGTTTCCTCGTGGCCGGCATGGGCGACGCGCTGGCGACGTGGTTCGAGGCCAACTCGTGCAGCGCGGCGCAGTCGCCCAACGAGTGCGGCGGGCTCGGCACGATGACGGGGCTAAGCCTCGCGCGCCTGTGCTACGACACCCTGCTGCGCTACGGGCCCGACGCGCGCATCGCCGCCGAGCGACATCTGGTCACGCCCGCGCTCGAGCACATCGTCGAGGCCAACATCCTGCTCAGCGGCGTGGGCTTCGAGAGCGGCGGGCTCGCCAGCGCGCACTCGATCCACAACGGATTGACCGCGCTGGAGGAGACGCACGCCTATTACCACGGCGAGAAGGTCGCGTTTGGCGTGCTGGCCGGGCTGGTCCTGACCGACGCCGATCCGGCGGAGACGGCGCGGGTGTACGCGTTTTGCGAAGAGCTGGGGCTGCCCACCACGCTCGCGGATCTGGGCCTGAAGGGCTGCGCGGGCGAGCGGCTGCGCCTCGCGGCGGAGAAAGCCTGCGCGCCCGGCGAGTACATCCATCACGAGGCGCTCGCGATCACGCCGGAGAAAGTGCTCCACGCGATGCTCGCCGCCGACGCGCTCGGACAGGCGCGGCGGCAACGGGCACGCGGAAAAGCGGACTGAGCTCAGCGCGTGGAAAACGCGTACTCGGTCGTCGTGCGGAAGGTCTCGCCGGCCTTGCGCACGCAGCTGGCGAAGGCCGGCTGGTTGACGGCGTCGGGGAAGTGCTGCGTCTCCAGACAGAGCGCGTGGTGCTGCCGGTAAACGACGCCGCCCTTGCCCGTCACCGAGCCGTCAAAGTAGTTGGACGTGTAGAACTGGACGCCGGGCTCGGTGCTGCGCGTCTCCATCACGCGGCCGGAGGTGGGCTCGTACACGCGGCCGACAAACGTGAGACCGCGGCCGCCGCCGTTGACGGCGTAGTTGTGATCGTAGCCGCAGGGATCGGAGCCAACCTCGCGCAGGTGCGTACCGACGCGCGTGGGCTGGCGGAAATCCATCGGCGTGCCGGCGACGGGGGCGAGTTGCCCGAGCGGGATCGAGGTCGCATCGACCGGCGTGTACATGTCGGCGTTGAGCTGGAGCTCGTGGTCGAGCACGAGCCCGTGCGCGGCGCCGGCGAGGTTGAAATAGCTGTGGTTGGTCAGATTGACCGGGCAGTCGCGGTCCACCGTCGCCGAGTACTCGATGCGCAGGACGTTGGACTCGGTGAGCGTGTAGGTGACCTCCACGCGGCAGTTGCCGGGGAAACCCTGGTCGCCGTCGGGGCTGAGCAGGCTGAATTTAACGGCCACGCCGTCGGAGGCCGGCACGGTCGCGCCGGACCACAGCGAGCGGTCGAAGCCGACGGGGCCGCCGTGCAGGTGATTCGGCGGGTTGTTGATCGCGAGCGAGTAGGTTTTGCCACCGAGCGTGAAGCGCCCGCGGGCGATGCGGTTGGCCACGCGGCCAATGGTCGCGCCGAGGAAAGGATGCGAGCCGAGGTACGGCGCGAGCGTGTCGAAGCCGAGCACGACGTCGCCGAGCCGGCCCTGGCGGTCGGGCACATGCAGTTCGGTGAGCGTGGCACCGTAGGTGCAGATCTTGGCGATGGAGCCCGTGCCGTTGGTCAGCACGAAGAGGTCCACGGGTTTCCCGGTGACCTGGCCGAAAGGAAGTTTCTGGACGGTGGAGGACATGAGAAAAAAGAAACGGGCCCGCTCAGGAGGCCGGCAATGCGGGGCGCGAATCGACCACACCGGCGAGGGCGTCGCTCACGGCGGTGGCCAGCGAGGTCAACGTGAAGGGCTTTTCGAGGAAGAAGTGCACGCCGAGCTGCCGCGCGCGCTCGGCATCAGCCGAGCGCAGGTAACCAGTCGTGATGATCAGCGGCAAACCGGGGCGTGCCGCCGCGAGCTGGCAGGCCAGATCGACTCCGGTCATGCCGGGCATCGTGAGATCGCTCAGGACGAGATCGTAGGAAGCGGGGTCGCTGCGGAAAGCCGTGAGCGCGCCGCGCGGGCTGGTGAAGGCGTGTGGACGGTAGCCGAGCTTGGTGAGCATGCGCTCGGCTATCAGCACCACCGCCGCCTCGTCGTCGACGATCAGGATGCGTTGGCCGTTGCCCATCGGCACGTCGAGCGGCTCCTCCCCCGCATGCTCCTCGACCGCCTGCTGGGCCGGGAAAAAGAGGCGGAAGATGGTGCCGCGTCCGACCTCGCTATCGACGATGATCGCGCCCTCGTGGCTCTCCATGATGCCGTGGACGACCGCCAGCCCGAGACCCGTGCCCTCGCCGGGCGCCTTGGTGGTGAAAAACGGATCGAAAACGCGCTCGCACGTCGCGGCATCCATCCCGCATCCGGTATCGCCGACCCAGAGGCAGACCATCGGGCCCAGCGGGAGCTGCGGATGCCGGCAACGCATCTCAGCATCGACCTCCACAAATTTGAGCCGGACCGTGAGCGTGCCGCCGTGCTCGCGCATCGCGTGAGCGGCATTGGTCCCCAGATTCATGATGATCTGGTGCACCTGAGAGGGATCGCTCATGACCGTGGGGCAATCGCCGTCGATGTCGGTCTGGATGTCGATGGTCGTCGCCAGCGAAGCACGGAGGAGCCGCAGCGCCTCCTTCACGATCGGGCCGAGGCTGACAATGCTGCGCTGCTGCTCGCGGCGACGGCTGAAGGTGAGGATCTGCGCAACGAGATCACGCGCGCGCATGCAGGCCTTGAGTCCGTCGGCCAGAAATGCACGCGAGGGATGGGTCTCCGGCAGATCAAGCTCGGCGAGCTGCAGGTTGCCGAGGATGCCCGTGAGGATGTTGTTGAAATCGTGAGCCACGCCACCGGCGAGCGTCCCGATGGCCTCCATTTTCTGGGCCTGGCGCAGCTGAAGCTCGAGCTGCTTGCGCATCTCGTCGGCCTGGACCGTGGAGGTGATGTCACGGGTGACGATGACACCGTGCTCCTCGCCGGACGAGGTGTAGAAACAATGCCCGGCAGCCTCGAAGCGGAGCAGGTGCCCGTCGCGATGCCGGTAGCGGTAGCGGCCGCCGCCCTTGCGGCGGACCACGGCCTCCAGAATCGGCCCGAGATCATCGGGGTGGATTGGCTGGAGCATGTTGCTGCCGAGCAGCTCGGCCGGGCTGTAGCCAGTGATCGCCTGGTGATTCGGGCTGACGTAGAGCACGATGCCCTGCGAATCGACCTCCATGACCAGATCGCTGGAATTTTCGACGAGCAGGCGGAAACGCTCCTCGCGCTCGCGCAGCAGATCCTCGGCGTGTTTGCGCGCGGTGATGTCCTGCATCGTCACCATCAGCCGCATCTGCCCGTCGAGTTCCAGCATGCTAAAGGAGACGAGCAACGTCAGCTGGGTGCCATTTTTGGTCCGCGCGGAGCGTTCGATCGTGTAACCGCGTTCCTGGGCGAGGGCCTTGTCGAGAAAGACCTGCCGGTCGGCCGCGGAGCTAAACGCGCCCAGCTCGATCATCGAGTGTCCGATGACCTCATCGAGGGTGTAGCCGAAAAGGTGAAGCGCCGCGGGATTGACGTGATAGACGACGCCGTCGCCGATGCCGGTGATGACGATGGGCAGCGGGCTGTAGTTGAAGAGCGTCGTGAAGCGGCGCTTGCTCGCGCCGAGCCGCTCCAGATCCTGCCGGCGGGCGAGCCGGCCCTTGGCCTCGCTCAACTCGCGGGCCACCGTGGGCCCGAGGCGGTCGAGCTCGCTCTTGAGCAAAAAATCGTGAGCGCCGCCGCGCATGGCCTCGACGATGCGGTTTTCGCCACGCGAATCGGCCACGAGGATGAAGGGCGTATCGAGCCCGCTCTCCCGGTACAGCGCCAGCGCAGCGAGCCCGCCGAAAGCCGGCATCTCGTAATCGGCCAGAAGCACGTCCCAGGTCGAATCCTTCAATGCGAGGGCAAACGCATCGGGCGTCTCGACGCGTTTGACTGCGGGATCGTATCCGGCCCTGCGCAACTGCTGCACCAACGCCTCCGCGTCCTGGGTCGAATCTTCGACCAAAAGCAGTCGCAGTGGGGTGAGTGACTTGTCGGCGGTAAACACGGGATTACGCAGTTATGGAGCAAAGCACCCCGCCGGCGCCGGTCAAAGGCGAATCCATCCCGCGCGCACAAATCGGTGCATTGCCTTTGCAGGGCACGCGGGCACTCTGATCGCCCGCATGACTCCAGAAGACCGCCTCGCCTCCCTCGGCTACCAGCTGCCCGCGCCACCGGCTGCCGCCGGCAGCTACGTCCCCACCGTGCGCACCGGCAATCTGCTTTTTTGCGCCGGGACGCTGTGCCTGCGCGACGGCCAGCTCACGCACACCGGACAGGTGGGCCGGGAGCAGACGATCGCCTCGGCACAGGAGGCGGCCGCCGTCTGCGCGCTCAACACGCTCGCCAACATCCGCGCCGCCGTCGGCTCGCTCGACCGCGTGGCGCGCATCGTGTCCGTCAACGGCTTCGTCAACGGCATCGACGGCTTTGCCGACAGCCCGGCGGTGATCAATGGCGCGAGCGACCTGTTTGTCGCCGTCTTTGGTGAAGCGGGAAAACACGCGCGAGCCGCCGTCTCAGTCAACGGCCTGCCCAAGGGGGCGACGACAGAGATCCAGGTCGTCGTCGAGTTGAAGGACTGACAAAAAAACTCCCGCGATGCCGTGATAAGTGGCGGCGTCGCGGGAGTCTGAGTCAGTCAGAGAACTGGCTTAAAACGAGCGTTTGGAGGCGCCATCGCGGGTGACGCTCTGGCCGATGGCCTCCCAGAGGCCGTTGATGTAGGAGATACCGAGGGCGCGGTCGTACAGGCCATAGCCCGGACGGCCCTTCTCGCCCCAGATCATGCGACCGTGGTCGGGGCGCATGTAGCCCTTGAAGCCGATGTCGTGGTAGGCCTTCATGACCTCGTACAGGTCGATCGAGCCGTCGCACGAGAGGTGGGAAACCTCGGTGAAATCGCCGTTGGGGAAACGCTTGATGTTGCGCGTGTGCGCGAAGTGGATGCGCCCCTGGCCACCGAAGCGCCGGATCATGGCCGGCAGGTCGTTGGAGGGATTTGCACCCAGACAGCCCGTGCAGAGCGTCAACCCGTGATAAGTGCTCGGGTTGAGCGCAAGCAGTCGGGCCAGGTTGGCCTCGTCCGTCACGATGCGCGGGAGGCCAAAGATCGACCACGGCGGGTCGTCCGGATGGATGGCCATGCGGATGTCGAACTCTTCGCACACCGGGATGACTGCATCGATAAAGTATTTCAGATTGGTGAAGAGGTCGTCGACGCCGACGCCCTTGTACTGCGCGAAGAGCTTTTCCAGCGTCGCCAAGCGCTCGGGCTCCCAGCCGGGGAGCGTAAAACCGTTGGATTTGCCCGCCACCGACTCGACGACCTGCTGCGGCGTGAGCGAGCACGCCATGCCGGCATCGTAGAACAACGCATTGGAACCGTCAGGGAGCTCGCGTGCGAGGTCCGTGCGGAACCAGTCGAAGATCGGCATGAAATTATAGCACACCACGCGGACTCCGGCGCGCGCGAGGCGGCGCAGCGTTTCCCGGTAGTTCTCAATGTAGCGATCGCGCGACGGCAGACCGAGTTTGATGTCCTCGTGGATATTGACGC
>ERZ795030.1383-NODE-1383-length-32964-cov-14.304476_pt1 | contig 32964 bp, 24 predicted proteins | sample MGYA00375122_ERZ795030 | MGnify/ENA primary metagenome ERZ795030 (study PRJEB30165, sample SAMN05720146) | activated sludge metagenome | isolation source: anaerobic digester from wastewater treatment plant | place: Japan | collected 2015-04-20 ... | reverse complement strand
AACCTCCATCACTCTTTGTGGCTGATCGCCCATCATCTATCGTGGCAACTCTCACATTGGCCATACCCGATTGAATTTGATAGGCACGATTGGGTGCATAGCCAATTTTCTCTGAGGCCACTTCTCCTAATAGCAAAGATTCAAAGGCTACCGAGCCCGACATGAGGATAACGATGAAAGGCCCCATAATATGAAATTGCGATATCGCATCAATGCCAAAATAGTTGGCGAAAAAAACCGCAAGTCCTACACCAACAGGCCGAATCCATTCCATTGTCATTGCCAGATTCTTCTTTGTCTTTTTGCCTTGCATCCCCGATCTCAATAACTCACCTAATGTTTCACTTCGGCCGCGCCATCTTTTCTGTGTCGGCTACAAGTGAATTTTAGGCAGTGTATGATTCCGCTGGATCCGGTCATTTTGCGAACTCATAATTGATTTTGATGATGTTGCCTCGCCAGTAGGACTTCGGCCCATCGGGAAGTAACCACGCCACCTCGCCTTCGAGTGGAATATACATCCCGTCGCGGAGTTCGTAATTGCTCCATCGCCCTTCCCACGGTGTTGGAATCACCTTGCCCGCAACGGTGCGCCCACGTGACTCGGCGCGAACCGAATCGATTAGGCCTTTTTCATTGAAGCGAAACAGCAGGGTCAGCGTGGTTTCTCCATCCTTCAGAGTTGCCTTCGCTGAAGTATCGTCTACTGCTTCCCATTGCACGCCCTGGCTTGGCAGGAGAGCCGTCGGATACCAGGGGGCTTCGGCAATGAAGCGCATCAGTTCACCTTGCGCCACCTCCGGCGTGCCGCGAAGATTCACCAGCGACACCAATCCAAACAGGGACGCATGAAGAACCCCCTTCCCGGCGATGTAGGCATCATGCACGCGCACGGACAGTCCAGGCATTATCGATATCCGAGCTTCCCAGTCGAAGCCCGGTCGCTGGGTGATGACTCGCTGCGTCGAGATGAACGGCTTCCATTGCTCGCCCGCTTCGCTCATGTTGAAAGTGCCGGCTTGCTCCATGCTCACAGCCGAGACCATAGGTTGGCCGTCTTTGAGTATGGTGCGGAAGTATCTTTTAACCGGCGCGGGCAGGGCGCTTAATTCCTTTGGTCTATAGGTCTTTACCGCTATGGGACGCCGTGCTGCCTCCAGGTCGGCATGCATCTCTCTTGTGGCGGATTGCCAACGGACCCACCCATATACGAGTGCAATGGCAACGATTGCCGACAACCCGACTATTAGGAACAGAATCATCTTCCACATTTCGTCGATCCTTGCCGATTTATGAAAAAGGGATATATTTCTACACCTCCCGTGTCAAATCCCTTGTTGCGCAGCTGGAAACGAACCCCGAAGTTGAAATAGCGTTCCACCGGACCGGTACACCAACGGATATCGGCGCTGTTTTGAGAATCTCTGTCCGGATCGAGTTCGTTGGGGATATGGCCGTCCGTTCCCGTCTATATGAGACATTTTCCTGGCTGAAAGAGATCGGAACCGGAAGGCCGGACAACCCTACTATTGTTGTGTTCAGGATCCCGCGGGGGAGGTTCAACTATTGGACATGGGAAAATAACGTCAATCCCGGACCATGGATTTAATTTCCGTAAATATTTAATATCAATGACGTTTGAGAACGATCGTCCTTTTTTTGTAATCAACCGTCGCCTGGAAGTATTGCAGAAAACTTAATCCCAAGATAGCGTCGAAACCGTGTGTAAATGTATCATCCCTTTCGGTAACCACGGCCATGACGTTTTCCTTGCTGGCCTCACCCACCGCCAATTTGGTTATCAAAGCCGTTCTTCCCTTTACCCTCCCTCCAGCCGTATTTAGGGTTATTGTCCTGCCGGCCGGGGATGCAGCATCCAACTTTCTTGCCAGACCTTCGGAGATGGTGACCCAGGTGGCCCCGGTGTCGTAGAGCATGGTAACGTTTATGTAATCATTGATAATACCTTGCACGAGCATGCCACCACCGGGGGCTGCGGTAAAGGGGATCTGATATTCATCGGCGGGCGGCGGCCTCTTATCAGGTGCGGGCCTGGGCACATCACCGGGAAGATAGATGCGGCCGACGCCGTTTTTTTCCTTGGTTTGAGGTGCCTGCGGAAAAGAATCGGAAACATGAACTATCCCGTTTTTGTCCACCCAACGGTAAAATTCCGCGGCGGCGATTTCCAGCGGAAGGGCGGAAATAAAGATTATTGAAAGCAAACAAAAGGATATGGACAGTTTCATTTCTTGATCCATCTTTATCATCCCTTGCCTAAAAAAATACGCGTCCTGCAGATAATTACCATTATTCCTTCGTACGTCGTGCGGACATGGAGGGGGGCAACAGTTCCATCTCTCCGGCCGTGAAAAAATTCTGGATCGGCCGATGTCCCGGCGTCAACAGGAAGAAACGCCGGACTCCTGCCGAGCTCACGACGCCGCTTAAATATCGGCGGGTACCGTCTGGAAAAGGAAGAGACGACGCCTACCGATGCTCATGCTATTTCGACGCGGTTTCTTCCCAGAGATTTCGCCCGGTACATGGCCTGATCGGCGGCCTTGATCACTTCCTCCAAGGTTATGCCGTCATCGGGGTAGGCGGCTACCCCCAGGGAAATCTCAGCCTGCAAGACGTTACCGTCATAACCGGTCTTGATTTCCGCAAAAGCGCGCCGCAATTGGTCCGCCCGCGCCGCGGCGATTTCCTTTCCCGCCTTGGGCAAAATCAGCAGAAACTCTTCGCCGCCATACCGGCAGGCGATGTCCTCGGCCCGGATAACCCCCCCCAGGAGGGTGGCCAGGGACTGAATAACGAGATCGCCGGCCTTGTGTCCGTAACGGTCGTTTATCCTTTTGAAACGGTCGATGTCGATCATGATCGCCCCGATGGCAAACCCCTCCCGGTGGGCCCGGGACAGTTCCCTGTCGGTGCTTTCTTCGAGGTATCTGCGGTTGTACAGTCCCGTCAGCGGGTCACGGATCGCCTGTTCCTTCAATTTTATCTGCAGTTGTTCGATCCGTTGATAGTTGTTTTTCAGCAGCAGGTGTGCCTTCTGTAATTCGATTTCCTGGCGTTTGCGCTCGGTGATATCGTAGAGGGCCGTCAGGATAACCGGTTTTTCGTTATAGATCATCGGCATCGGGGTGGAAACGACGGTGACGTGCGTGCCGTCCAGACATCGCAAATTGAACTCCAGCGACGGCACGGGCCGGTTTTCCGCAACCATGGCCCGTTCCCGTTCCCCGATGGCGGCGAGCAACTCCGGGGCGACGTAATCCGTAATGCGCAGGCCGATAACCTCTGCCGGGGCGGAGGCGCGAAATAGTTTCAAGAAGGCCTGATTGACGTAAATGATGCGCCCTCTGTTATGGATGAGAACCGCCACCGACAGGGTTTCGATCAACCTGTTGAGCTGCGCCTCGCTTTTCCGCAGCGCCTCCTCCGCCAGCTTGATCCGGGTGATGTCCTGGCGGGAAATCCAGATCCGGATCAGCCGGCCGTCTTCCGTATGGCCGATCATATTGTTCAGAAAATACTTGACCGTTCCGTCTCTCGCCGGGGTTTTTGTTTCCACCCCGGAAAGTTTGCATCCATTCAGGAGAAACTGCCGGAGAAAACCGACAGTCTCTTTGGAAAGGCGGGGATAGACCTGCCCGATATGGAAGCCGGCCATCGCCTCCTGATCGTCGTAACCGTGGTCGACGGCAAAGAGCCGGTTGCATTCTCCGATCACGGCATGTTGGTAGAGCAGTTCGATCTGCCTGTCCGGGGGCAACGCCAGGTCGATGCCCGCGCCTGCTATTTCGAAGCGGCATATGGCCTCCGAGCTGTTGTTCACAAAGTCCTGGTAACGATCCCTGCTCAACCGGAGTTCTGCTTCCGTCTGCCTACGTTCCTCTTCCTTGGCCCGCAATTTTGCCGCCAGCTCGTCGAATGAACGGGCCAGTTGGCCGATTTCCCCGCCCGGGGAACCCATGCCGGTGCGGGCGGTGAAATCACCCTGTTCCAGGCGCCGTGATGTTTCCGCGAGGCGCCGGAGTCTTTTAGCGATCAGATTGTTTCCCAGGAGCCACGCGGCCAGGACGGCGGCGAGCAGGGAGACCCCCAAAAGCGCCATATTACGGTATAAATTCCTGCGGGTCGCGGCCATTATCTGCTCCCGGGGAATGCCGACCCGCAGATAAAGATAGGGGGATGCTTCGCCGGGAAGGTAGAAACGTTTATAGGCGAAAAGGCGATGGACACCGTCGACGCCGGCGGCGTCGAATATCCCCTCTGCCGGCCCGGACGATATTTCCTTGACTATTTCCGGCAAGTCGGCCTTTCCGGTGTACTCTTCCCGGTAGGGATGACGGTAGAGTCTTATATGCGAGCGGTCGAGGAGGTTGATCGTGGCCCCTTTGGGGAAATTCGGCAGCGCCGCAAAGCTCTGCCCGTATTTTTCGAGATCGAGACTTACGGCGACCACACCCTGCAGCCGGCCGTCGGCGGTAACCAGCGGATATGCAAAGGGCAGGACCGCCCGCTGCGAAACGGGCCCGACAATATATTCCCCGGCGGCAAGTGTCCGTTTCTCGAGGGCGTGCTGAAAATATTTTCTTCCCTTGATGACGACCTTTGGGGCGGGCAGGGCACTGGCAAAAACCACCCCCGCGCGATCGGCGGCGTAAATGTTGGCATAGAGGTTGTTGTCCCGGAGGAGCTCGCGGAAAAGTGCCCGGCACGCGGGGGCGTCCTGCTTGACCACGGCGGGCATTCTTGCCAGGGTCATGAGGAATCTGCCCGTCATTTCCACGGTGCTTTCGTGTTCATTCGCCAGGCCTTGCATCACCCGGAGGATATCGCTGCGGGCGTTTTCCAGATCCTGGCGCTGATGTTCGTAATTCGCGTAGATGAGAATGCTCAGCGGGGGGAGCATCGCCGCAAAAATCAGCAGGAGGAGCTGCATCCTGATCGATTTCAAAAAGGGGTTTTTCAAGGTAGACCTTTCAAAAATCAGTTGCGCATCATCCGGGAGGGCTTCATTTTCCACGTCCGCCCTGATATTATTCGGCAGGCCGGTAAAAAGCAAGAAAATTGAGCTTATTCAGGTTTCATTTTCGTGCCTCCGGGTGCTGCGCGGGGATGAGTGGTTTTAACAGGAGCGTCAGAAGAACGCCCCTGACAGGCAGTGCCGTCAGGGGCGGGTAGGGAATGGGAATGAACGGGGCTGGAGAGGGGATGGGTCGGCCTGCTTATTACGGAACACCTCCATTTTTGAGGCGCTCGAGAATATAGGCCTCGGTAACCTTCAACTCTTTGATGTCTTTCTTTTCTTTTGCTTTTTGCATGGTTTGCTCTCCTTTCTTCTCCTCTTCGCACTCTATTTGTTGAGATCAGCCCGGCCGTGATGGCCGGTCTCGTTTTTCTGCAGAGGTTGCCAGGATGCCGTTTTTGCTTCTTCCCCATCTGACAGCCAGGGCATCCAGCACATCCATTCGGGGCAAAGGCAGGTAATAGGCGTTTGCTTTCCGAGTTGCCGGGGAGGAAAGGATATCGTCTTCTTTACATCCCCGGTTGTCATCGATTGTTTGCCTCCTCAATTCATTTTCGGCGCTATACTAATCCGGGAGAACTTTCCCGACAATCAGGCTCAGGATGAATATCAGCCGGGAAAAGGGATTGGATAGCCGTAAGAATAGAGGTAGTTGCCGCTCGGTGTTTGTCTGATGAAAATATTGACCGGCAGTGAGACCTGGTCCAAAGACTGACAAATGCCGAACCCTACAGACGGAGTCATATCCTCGTTATGCAGATAATAAGGCCGGCGATTATGAGGGATGCTGTCTCCTGCAGAAGGGTAGGGGGAAAGGTATGACCTGCCGAAGATGATGCAGAAAGAGAAAGGCAAGGTGTCGCCACCTTGCCTTTCTGTCGTAAAAAATTTCGCTGTTTCCCTGCGTCTCAGTCGCTGAGCTTGGCGATCTCCTTGGGCAGGAACTCGAGATCCATGTAGCCGTACTTATGGTCCTTCAGGGCTTCGGGTGTCGGGAACCGACGATCCGGGGCGTTGGTGAACATCCAGTGATTCAGCTTGATGCCCAGCTTTTCCACGGCCGCCTGCTCCAGGGCCGGACGATCATCGGGATGGGCGATGGAGATGATCTTCCTCGCCTTTTCGGCATCGGTGCAGCCCATGATGTTGACGATGCCGTACTCGGTGCAGATCCAGGTGACGAGCTGATCGGGGACGGTCACGGCACTTCCCGAATCCAGCGCCGTTACGAAGCGGGAGCGCCCCTTGGCGTCGCGGGAGGTCGCCGCCAGAATGGCCCGGCCGCCTCTGGCCATCATGGCGCCCAGGGTGAATTGGAGCTGGCCGCCCGTAGAGGAGATGGGCCGCCCGCCGACATTGCCGGCCGCGTTCACCCCTCTGAGGTCCATCTGGGCGAAGTTGTTGACCGTCACCATGTTGTCGAGCTGGGAGAGGCTCACGATGTTGTTCGTGTAGCCGATATCGTAACCGGCGAACTGGGGATTGCGGTGCACCCACTCGTAGTAGCGGGGGGTGTCCACGGGCATGATGTAGGCCCAGCCGCAGCGGCCCTTGTCGATGGTTTTCATGGAGTTGTCCACGACACCCGCCTCGAGGAGGGTAAAGGCGTACTCGCCGATCATCTCGCTATGGACGCCCAAGTGCTTCAAGCCGTGATCGCGCATACCGAGGACGACGGCCGTGGGGAGGGCGCCGATGCCGACCTGGATGCAGTCGCCGTCGCGCATGATGGAGACGCAATTGGCGGCGATGGCCTTCTGGATGTCATCCGGCTGGATGTTCTTCTCGGCGATGTAGGGCCACTGGTACTTGGGATCATCCACATCCACCTCGATGAAATAATCCACCTCGTCGATGGGGAGGAGCATGCCCCGGCCGCCTTCGCACCAGGCGTAGTCGGAACGGATTTCACAGACGAATTTCTTGCAGGATTTGGCGGTGATCATGAAGTTGTTCACGCCGTAGCTGGCATTAACATAAGAACCCTGAGGAACGGCGATAGCCTGGACGCCCCAGTCCATGGCGCGGTCAGCGCGGTTCTTCCGGTAGAAGCGGGCGTATTCGGCATCCATGCCCAGGGCCCAGCCCCAGTGCTTCCAGTCCACACCCTTGTAGCCTTTGGTCATCAGGCCGCGGGTGGTGGGAAGGATGAAGGCCTCGTGAAGGACGTGGTATTTCCCCTCCATGTCGGCGGCGGCGCAGAAGCCGTTACCGCACATGATCGCCTGGTTCCAGATCTCGATATTTTTCAGGTCGCCGGGGCCGTCGCCGAGTCTGGCCGCCAGGGCTTCCATCGTCACGAAGGTGTCCGAGCCGGGACCGCCGCGGTTGATCCAGTCACCGGACTTTACCATATCGGCCCACTGTTTCGCCGTGATGGTCTTATCCCTGAGCTTCTGCTGCACCGGGGTTGGCATCCAAATTTTTTCTTTGTTCTCAATCTTTTGTTGCGGCATATTTAAAATCCCTCCATAATAAGAATTAGGAAATTGATCGAGCAGTATGTCGATCCGGTTAGTGTGTCGAACAAAGACCTCGTCCAATAAGGCAAGCTAAAACGTCCGCATCCGGAAGCAGTATCCCCCCTTTCTGTATTGATTTGGCCCGACTCCGACGAATGGTCATCCTGAAACCAAAGCAATGTTAACTATATACGGCTGATTGGCCCGAAGACAAAAATAATGGTTCGCGGCCGCCTCACCCGGCAGACCCCGGCGACGCCGGGGCGATAAACCATAAACAGTTCGTGTCTGTTTTTGAATTTGAAGGATGGGCTTTATTAAACCGGATGACCTCATATGTCAAGGGAAAAACGGCTGAAAACGATAAAGTCGTTGAAGAAAAAGACTTATTGTCCTATACTCCCGGGGTGTAAATAGAAAACATCATTAGTTTCAAACAATTATAATATGTGAGTTCAAAGGCGAGCACCATGGCGAAGTTATTTGTCTTTTCCGGCGATGACACTTCCATGCGTCTGGAAGACGGCGCTGGATTGGGAAAAGGATTCGAACTTGCGAAGATATTGCCCCTGATGGAAGAGCATCGCCAAAGCGAATACCTGCGAAGTCTTTACCCTTTGGGAAAATGTTACCTCTGGGGTGCCCGGGCCACCGGCGGCAATCTGTCCGTCTGGCTCGACATGGCGGCGGACGATCTCCTTCTGGGGTATCGGGGAAACACAATTTTTTTGGCGGCCCGCATCCTGGCAAAGATGAACGCACCGCGACTGGCGGCCCGGGTCTGGGAGAATGACGCCGCCGAGCCTTTTTCCCTGTTGTGTTTCTTGGCTGAACCATATGTGGGAAAGGTGACGATCGTTCCACAGATGTTGCGATACGTAGAGGAATATTGTTCCGGTTTCCAACAGTTATCCGCGGAAAAAAGCGCTTGTATCGTCAGCGACTATGGATCTCTGGAAAACTTTGTCCGGCTTTGTCTGGGCTATGACTTTCCATTTTCATTCCGGCATTCCGATTAAACACAACTGCGGTTCGTTGCCGTGGCTGTAATTGTTCAGCGACTAATGCCCATGCGGCGGCGGGTTATCATGAAGTAAATCAGGGCGTATCTCCTCCCGGATGATACATTACAAAACGAACGCCCATGACCGAAGCGGGGACAACGGTACATGAAAATAATCGTTAACTTGCCGACATTTTCAGGTAAATGTAGCAAACATGACGCGAATGGATTGCCTCCCATAAACAGAAGAGATTTTGCGGAACCGGGGCCGGTAAGGCCAGTACTTGAGAGTTGAATTGATACCGGAGAAGAAACGATGATTTTCAAGAGCTTTATGCAGACAAAGAAAGAGGAGCCCGACTGGAAGCGCCGGGTGGTAAGTGCCGCCGATGTTCTGGAAAAAATCGAACCGGGCATGTCGATATTCCTCGGGACCGGCATGGCCGAGCCAAGGACCTTGGTCAGGCAGCTCATGGCTTCGATCCAGCCGAATCTGCAGGATCTGGAAGTGATCCAGCTTGTAAGTCTCGGGGACGCCGTGGCAATCGATGAGCGTTTTGCGAAAAAATATCGTTTGAAGACCTTCTTTTCGGGATGGGTGGCCGGTGAAGCGATTTCCCAAGGGAGGGTAGATCTGATCCCCAGCCGCTTTTCCCGGATTCCCTGGCTTTTTCGTTCCGGGGCCATCCAGATCGATATGGCCTTTATCCAGATCACGCCGCCTGACGAAACGGGCTACTGCAGCCTGGGCTTGGGGATGTCCGTAGAACGCCAGGCGATGGAAAGCGCCGCCATTGTGATCGGAGAAATCAATCCTGCGGCTCCCCGCACCCTCGGTGACACCCTGGTGCACATTGATGAATTCGACGCCCTCATCGAGGGGACGGAGTCCTTCTTTTACGTGCCCCGCTGGCCCCTGGACGAGGTTTATATGAAGATCGCCGGTCATCTGGCCACGATAGTCGAAGACGGGAGCTGTATCTCCTTTGCCATCGGCCCCCTCTATGAAGCCCTGGGAAAGCAATTGATAAACAAAAAACATCTCGGTATTCACTCGCCTTTTTTCACCGATGCCCTGATGGATCTCGTGAAAAGCGGGGCCGTGTCCAACCGCAGCAAAACGGTGTTCCGGGGGAAATCGGTAGCTTCCTACATCCTCGGCACGGAGGAACTCGTCCACTGGCTTGACAGAAACCCCCTCGTGGAATTTCAACCGATCGACGTGGTCCTCAATCCCAAGGTGATCGGCCGGAACGAGAGGGTGATGGCGATCCTGCCGGCCCGCAAGGTGGATCTGACCGGCAATGTGGCATTGCATATGGGCAAGGGAAACGTCACCGCCGGTCCGGGAGCCGTCCAGGAATTGTTCATGGGGGCCGCCATGTCCAACAATGGCCGGACTGTTTTCGCCCTCCCCAGTCGCAACCGCCAGGGTGAAGCCAATATCGTGGTTTCCGTGGCGCTCATGCCCTATCAGTTTTCCAACCGCGAATCCCTGGATATCGTCGTGACGGAATACGGGGTCGCCTATCTGATGGGCCGGACCCTCCGGGAGCGTGCCCTGGCCCTCATCGACATTGCCCACCCCGATGATCGGGCGGATCTTTTCCGGCAGGCGAAAGAGGCCAGGATGATCTATGCCGACCAGATATATTTTGCCGACTCCGGCCATCTGTATCCGGAAAAGGTGAGTTGCACCCACACCTTCAAAGACAATTTTCCGGTGCGCTTCCGGGCGATCAAGCCTTCCGATGAAGACGAGATGCGGCGTCTTTTTTACCGTTTTTCCGACCAGGCGGTTTATTACCGCTATTTCAGTCCCATCAAGGCGATGCCGCACAAGAAGATGCAGGAATATGTAAACGTCGATTACCGGCGCGTGATGTCCATAGTCGGTGTCATCGAAGAATCGGGACGGGAGAGGATCATTGCCGAAGCGCGGTATGTCCGCGATCAGAACCGCCCGGCGGCCGATACCGCCTTCATTGTCGATGAATTCTGTCAGGGGAAGGGAATCGCGTCCTTTCTCTTTTCCCTTTTGGCGAAAAACGCCCGTGAAGAAGGGATCGAGGTATTCACCGCCGATGTCCTGGCTGGAAACAAGGCGATGCTGCGGGTTTACGAAAAGGCGGGTTTTCCCATCAAGGCCGTCCTGCAGTCGGGGATCTATGAACTGACCATTCTCCTCCGGGAAAAGGTCCCGGAAGCCGACCAGGAGCGGGGAGACTGAAAAAGCTTGCAAAAGGGCGAGGTTTAGGTTAAAGCCTCGCTTCTTTGGGTATATTGTTGACAATCTTTGTGTCAATGCATATATAGTCTGTGGCTTTTCGGCGAGAGTGGCGGAATTGGCAGACGCACTGGACTTAGGATCCAGCCCGCGCAGGCGGTTAGGGGTTCAAGTCCCCTCTCTCGCACCAAATGACCCTGCCGGGATCAACATTACAAGGTGAAGGAGAAGACAGGAACGGTGAGTGAAGGAAACATGATGGTAACGATTGAGGAAATAAACCCGGTAAAGAAAAAGCTGTCCTTTGAGATTCCTTGGGAGGAGACCAAGAGAACCCTGGACGATACCTATCGAAAAATAGGTAAAACCGCCCGGGTGAAGGGGTTTCGCCAGGGAAAGATCCCCCGTCCCGTTTTGGAGAGATATTACCGGGAATATGCGGAGGAAGAAACGATGAACGCTCTTTTCAATCGTTTCTTCTGGGAGGCCCTGAAAGAACACGACCTCGCGCTGCTTTCCAGTCCGGAGGTGGATCAGCAGGGCATCGCCGCCAATAAGTCGTTCACCTTCAGCGCCACCGTGGAAGTGGAGCCTACTTTCGAACCCGCAGGGTATCTCGGCATGGAACTCGAAAAGGAAGAGGTAGCGGTGACCGAAAGCGATATCGAGGCCAGGCTTGCCCAGCTTCAGGAGATGTACAGTACCATGGAGGAAGCGACCGGCGCGGCGGAAGCCGCCCGGGGCCAATTTGTCGTGATCGATTTCCAGGGGCGCCTGGACGGAGAGCCGCTGAAGGAATTGAAGGCCGACGATTATCTTTTGGAAATCGGTTCCCGGAGCTTTATCCCCGGTTTCGAAGAGCAGCTTATGGGGATGAAGAATGGGGAACAGAAGGAATTCACTTTAACATTCCCTGCCGATTATCATCATCGCGCGGTTGCGGGCAAGGAGGTCCTGTTTGCCGTTACCGTCAAGGGTATCAAAGAGAAAAAGCTTCCCGAGCTGAATGAGGATTTCGTCAAGAATTTCGAGCAATACAACAGCATGGAAGAGCTTCGGGCCGAATTGGTCAAGGAGATCGAAAGACAGAAAGAGGCCCAGTCCGAAGCGGAAATGAAGTCCGCGATCATGAACCGTCTTCTGGAGATGAATCCCTTTCCGGCGCCGGCATCCCTGGTCGAAAGCCAGATCCGTTCCATGTTGAGCGAAACAAGCTGGCGCATGGCGATGCAAGGCGTCAATCCCGACCAGGCCGCAAAATTGATTCCCCGGTATCGTGACCGGTATAAAGAAGACGCGGATCGCTTTGTCCGCGGCCTCCTTATCTTGAAAAAAATCGCCGCCAAGGAGAATATCACCGTCGCCGCGGAGGAAATAGAAGACCGGATCAGAGAGATGGCCGCCCGGCAAGGGCAAAGTTATGAGGCCTATCGTCAGACCATGGAAAAAGAAGGCATCATCGGTGAGATCGAGATAGAACTGAGAAACAAGAAGGTCATGGATCTGATCGAGGCGCACGCGGTTGTCCGGCCCCGGAAAAGGGAAACGGCGGCCGGCGGGGAGGTTATGTAAATGCCTTTGATCCCTATGGTTGTGGAGCAGGACGGCCGCGGTGAGCGGGCTTTCGACATTTACTCCCGTCTGTTGAAGGATCGGATCGTGTTTTTGGGTACGGCCATCGACGACACCGTCGCCAACCTGATCATCGCCCAGATGCTCTATCTGGAATCGGAAGATCCCGACAAGGAGATCTTTTTCTATCTCAATACCCCCGGCGGCCATGTCAGCTCCGGACTGGCGATTTACGATACCATGAACTATATAAAGCCGCCGGTGTGCACCTTCTGCATGGGACAGGCGGCGAGTATGGGCGCGCTGCTGCTGGCGGCGGGCGCCAAAGGAAAAAGGTTCGCCCTGCCCCACGCCCGGATTCTCATCCATCAGCCCCTGGGGGGATTTCAAGGACAAGCCACGGATATCGATATTCAGGCCCGGGAGATCCTGCGGCTGAAAGACGAATTGAACCGGATCATGGCCGCCCTGACCAATCAACCCCTGGCCAAGATACAGGCCGATACGGAGCGGGATTATTTCATGAGCGGTCAACAAGCCCGGGAATACGGCATTATCGATCTCATTATCGAGAAGCGGTAATGACGGCATAGGGAATGAGGTTAAGATAAATGGTCAGAAAAGGAAGAGAAACCGCAGGCGGCGGGCCGGGGATTCTGTACTGTTCTTTCTGCGGCAAGAACCAGAACGAAGTGCGGAAACTTGTGGCCGGACCGACGGCGTATATATGCGACGAATGTATCGAGCTGTGCCGGTGCATCGTCCAGGAAGACAGTGAAGCACCGCCGGCCCTGGACAAGAACAAGAACAAGGGCATGCCCAAGCCAAAAGATATCAAAAAATTTCTGGATTCGTACGTGATTGGGCAGGAACGGACCAAGAAAATCCTTTCCGTCGCCGTGTACAATCATTACAAGCGCCTTTTCCGGCCGGCGGACATCGAGGGGGTGGAGATTCAGAAGAGCAACGTCCTGCTCATCGGTCCCACCGGTTCGGGGAAAACGCTCCTGGCCAAAACCTTGGCCAAAATGTTGAATGTCCCCTTTGCGATCGCCGATGCCACCACCCTCACCGAGGCCGGCTATGTGGGTGAAGATGTGGAAAACATCATCCTGTCGCTCCTGCAGAATGCCGATTACGACGTGGAAAAGGCATCCAAGGGAATTGTATACATCGACGAGATCGACAAGATCGCCCGTAAATCCGGTAATCCCTCCATAACCCGGGATGTTTCCGGCGAGGGGGTGCAGCAGGCCCTTTTGAAGATCATCGAGGGCACGATGGCCAACATCCCCCCCAAAGGGGGGCGTAAGCATCCGCAGCAGGAATTCATCCAGGTCGATACGACCAACATCCTGTTTATCTGCGGCGGGGCTTTCAATATCCTCGAGGACATCATCGCGAAACGCGTGGGCTTCAGCAATATGGGTTTTGGGGCCGAGATCAGGAGCAAGCAGGACCGCAAGGTGGGAGAACTGCTTGCGGAGGTGCAGCCGGAAGATCTCTTGAAGTTCGGTCTGATTCCCGAGTTTATCGGCCGCCTGCCCGTGATCGCCACCCTGAATGAACTCGATGAAGACGATATGGTCCGGATCCTCCAGGAACCGCGGGATTCGATCATCAAGCAGTACAAACAACTTTTCGAGTTTGAAAACGTGAAATTGAAATTCACCGACGGCGCTTTGCGGGCGGTGGCGAAACTGGCCATCGCCAGGAAGACCGGGGCGAGAGGCCTGCGTTCGATCCTGGAGAATACCATGCTGGAGATAATGTATGAATTACCCTCCCGCCGGGATATGCGGGAATGCATCATCAGTGAAGATGTCGTCATGAATCGGGAAAATCCGATTCTCATCTTTGAATCGGCATCGGAATCCGCCTGAATGACGGACATAAAGGATAACATTATATTATATGCCTGAATACTTGAAATATAAGGGAATAAACAAAAGAACGGACATGCCGCTTTTACCACTGCGGGATGTGGTGGTCTTTCCGCACATGATCGTGCCTCTTTTTGTCGGCCGGGAAAAATCCATCGCCGCCCTCGAAGCGGCGATGAAGTATGAAAAGAGCATCTTCATGGTCGCCCAAAAGAATGCCCAGAAAGACGAACCCGCGGCAGGAGACATCTACACGGTCGGGACGATCGGGATCATCATCCAGTTGCTCCGTCTTCCCGACGGTACCGTCAAGGTCCTGGTGGAGGGAAAGAAAAGAGGCGTTATCAAGGAGTACAAAGCTTCGGAAGAGTACTTTGCCGTGGAAGTGGAGGAGTGCGATGAGGAGGAAGACGAGGAGGTAGACCGGGTCAAGGCCACCGCGCTCATGCGGAGTCTTAACGAATCCTTCGGGACTTACGTAAAGCTCAGCAAGAAAGTCCATGTGGAAATGATCAATACCGTTTCCTCCATCGAGAGTCCTTCCAAACTCGCGGATGTGATCGTGTCGCATATCAGTGTCAAACTCGAGGAAAAACAAAGGATTCTGGAGATATTGAGCGTTTCTGAACGGCTGGAAGCCGTCTATGAACTCCTGTTGGGGGAGATCGAAATCCTGCAGGTGGAGGAAAAGATCAAGCGGCGCGTAAAGAAACAGATGGAGAAGACCCAGAAGGATTACTATCTCAACGAGCAGATGCGGGCCATCCAGAAGGAGATGGGGGAGAAAGACGACTTCAAGAGCGAGATCGCCGAGTTGGAGAAACGTCTTAAAGCGAAAAAAATGCCCGAGGAGGCCCACAAGAAGGTCAAGGCGGAAATAAAGAAGATGCAGATGATGGCCCCTATGTCCGCCGAGGCCACGGTGGTGAGAAACTATATCGACTGGCTCCTTGATCTCCCCTGGTATGAAAAGACCGAGAATAAATTTACCCTCAAAGAGTCGGAGGCGATCCTGGAAGAGGATCACTTCGGCTTGAAACAGGTGAAGGAAAGAATAATCGAATATCTGGCGGTACAAAGCCTCATCAAGAAGAACAAGGGATCGATTCTCTGTCTCGTCGGCCCCCCGGGGGTGGGAAAGACCTCGGTGGCGAAGTCGGTAGCCCGGGCCACAAATCGGAAATTTGTCCGCTTTTCCCTGGGCGGGGTCCGGGACGAGGCGGAGATTCGCGGCCACCGCCGTACCTATATCGGCGCCTTGCCGGGGAAAATTATCCAGTTGATGAAAAAGGCCGGAACCAGCAACCCGGTCCTCTGCCTCGATGAGGTGGACAAGCTGAGTTCCGATTTCCGCGGCGATCCGTCCTCGGCCCTTCTGGAGGTTCTGGATCCGGAACAGAACAATGCCTTCAATGACAATTACCTGGAAGTGGATTACGATCTTTCGGACGTCATGTTCATAACCACCGCCAATGTTCTCCAGACGATCCCGGCGCCGTTGCAGGACCGGATGGAGGTGATCCGGATTGCCGGTTATACGGAACCGGAAAAACTCAATATCGCCAGGCGGTTTCTGGTGGCGAAGGAGATGGCGGCCAATGGCCTCACGGAAAAGAATATCGACTTTTCCGACGGGGCGATCCTGACGATCATCAGGAAATACACCCGCGAGGCGGGGGTGAGGAATATGGAACGGGAGATTGCCTCCATCTGCCGGAAGGTGGCCCGGAAAATCGTTTCCGAGGGAATTCAGGAGCAGATTCGCATCACCTCGAAATCCGTGCCCAAATATCTCGGCGTTCCGAAATTCCGTCATGGTGAATCGGAAGGTAAGGCCCAGATCGGCCTCACCACCGGCTTGGCCTGGACCGAGGTCGGCGGCGAACTCCTCGTGATCGAAGCGACGATCATGAAGGGCACGGGTAAGATGGTGATGACGGGTAAGCTCGGGGACGTCATGCAGGAATCGGTGCAGGCGGCGATGACTTATGTGCGTTCCCGGGCCGATGAATTCGGGTTGCCCGACAATTATTACAAGGAGACGGATGTCCATGTCCATGTGCCGGAAGGCGCCATTCCCAAGGATGGACCGTCGGCGGGCATCGCCATGGCTACCGCCATCGCCTCGGCGTACATGAAAAAGAAGGTGCGGGGTGATCTGGCCATGACGGGAGAAATAACCTTGCGGGGCAGGATCCTGCCCATTGGGGGAGTCAAAGAAAAGCTCCTGGCGGCGCACCGGGGGAACATGAAGCTGGTCATCATCCCCAAGGAAAACGAAAAAGACCTGGCCGAGGTGCCGGCGAACATAATAAAATCGCTGCAGATAATCTTCGTGGAGCACATGGATGAGGTCCTGGCGGTGGCCTTTGCCGAAGAGGACGCCCCGCCGGCAAAGGAGATCGAAGCCGCCCCCGGTGAGGAAACGTCGCCCCGGCCGTTCGTCGAAGCCGGTTGGGCGCCGGTGCCTGCATAAAATGGAGCTTTCTTTTTCCTTGACAACAATAACCAATATTGATAGCTTGCCAACCTTACTTGGGGCGACAGCAAGGGGCGGGTAGCTCAGCTGGGAGAGCGCCACGCTTACACCGTGGATGTCACAGGTTCGAGTCCTGTTCCGCCTACCATATTGAAAATAACGGAAACCGCAGGCGGTAACTGTCAGGATAAAGCGGGACGGACGTGGTTTTCGGAGCCGTCGGAAGTCGCTATTGAAAAAAACGGGGTCGTAGTTAAGTTGGTTATAACGCCGGCCTGTCACGCCGGAGGGCGAGGGTTCAAGTCCCTTCGGCCCCGCCAAATATGTCAGGGGTTGGCCAATGCGGTTAACCCCTTTTTCATACCTTAAGGAAAATGAAGTACGAAGGGATAATCATCAGACCCCCGAGCGAGGCCTACAGCCTCCTTTTGCAGGTTACCGTGGGCTGTTCTCATAATCGCTGCACCTTTTGCCCCACCTACAAGGCCGTCAAATTCCGCATCAAATCACCGGAAGAGATAGACGAGGACATCCGGGAGGCGAGGCGCTACCCGCAAGTGGAAAGGGTTTTCCTCTGCGACGGGGACGCCCTGATCATCCCTCAGGACAGGCTGGTGGCGATCCTGAGCCGGCTGCGTGAGAATCTGCCGGGGTTGAAAAGGGTCGGGCTCTACGGTAACGCCAAGAGCATCCTCCGCAAGACCGGAGAGGAACTTGCGGCGCTGCGGGAACTGGGCCTGGGAATTGTTTATCTGGGTGTGGAAAGCGGCAATCGGGAGGTACTCCGGGACATCAAAAAGGGGGTGACTTACGAGCAGATGGTCGAAGCGGGGCGTCGGGTCAAGGATGCCGGTTTGGACCTGTCGGTGACGGTCATCCTCGGGGTGGGGGGAAGGGAGCGCAGCGCCGCTCATGCCCTGGATACGGCCCGGATCCTTACGGAAATTGATCCCGATTACGTCGGCGCTCTCACCCTGATGCTCGTTCCGGGCACCCCCCTGTACGCTGAATATGTCGCCGGGAAATTCATCCTCCCCGACACCTTCGGGTTCCTCGACGAACTGGGTATCATGATCGCCAATTCCAGCTTCACCGACTGTTTCTTCACCTCCAATCACGCCTCCAACTATTTACCTATCCGCGCCCGTCTGCCCGAAGACAGGGAAAAGACCGTCGCCCTCATTCAAAAGGTGATCGGCAGCGCGAACCCCAACCTCCTGCGCCCGGAATATGCCCGGGCCCTGTGAAGTCCCGAAACGATTATGGCGATGAAACTTATCTCCCTGATAAAAAAGATATTCCAGGAGCGCGACGCCGCCCGTCTGGAGGAAGAGATTCAGGCCATCGTCGATGCCGGGGAGGAGGAAGGCCTGATCGATCCCCAATCCGGGGAGATGATCCAGAGTATTCTGGAATTCAAGGACACGGTTGTCCGGGAAGTGATGATTCCCCGGACGGAGATCGTGGCCGTCAGCGCCGGGGCGACCATCGAGGAAATCGTGCAGATCATTTCCACCTATGGACATACCCGCATGCCCGTTTACCGCGGGGATATCGACCACATCATCGGGGTGATAAACGTCAAGGATCTCTTGAAATTCTGGTCACGGGAGTTGACGGAGAAGGACTTGCTTTCCATCTTGCGGAAACCATATTACATACCGGAAACAAAGAACATCAGCCAACTGCTTCATGAATTGAAAGAGAAGAAGTATCATCTGGCCATCGTCATCGACGAATACGGAGGAACGGCCGGACTGGTGACGCTGGAGGATTTGATGGAAGAGATCATCGGGGAGATCCATGACGAACATGACATCCAGGAGCCGGGAATCGTCGCGGAGCCGGACGGTTATATCCTGGTGGACGGTCGGGTGGAAATCGAAGAACTCGAGGAATACTTCGGGGTGACTTTCGACGAGGGGAAGTACGAGACCCTGGGAGGTTTGATTCTCAACGCCATAAAAAGGATCCCCGCCACCGGAGAGACAATATACATTGACAATCTGGAGATGTTCATTGTCGCGGCCGACGAGCGCAAGATAAAGAAGGTGCGGATCCGGAAAATCGAAGCCGAAGCAGATGATGAAAAGGAAAATCCCGAAGCCTGAGGGACCCGGGGCGAGACTGCTCGATCCGCGTGCCTACATGCTGGCTTTGGGATCGGGTTTGCTCCTGATCCTCTCCTTTCCGAAGTTCGGTGTGGGCCTGACGGCCTGGATAAGCCTCCTGCCCCTTCTTTATGCCCTCCGGGGAAAGAACTCCCTTCAGGGGTTGCTTCTGGGGGTCACCGCGGGTTTTACAGCCCATATCGGCATAATGTACTGGATAACCTGCGTCGTGGTCGAATACGGTTACCTGCCCTATCCGGTGGGTATCGCCGCCATGCTCCTGCTTTCCTTATATTTGAGCGTATATACGGGACTTTTTGCCGCCCTGCTGGTCTTTTCCCGGCGTCGGGGACTGCCCTTCTGGGTCGCCGCGCCGGTGCTCTGGGTGGTCCTGGAGTATGGGAAATCACAACTTTTGACCGGATTTCCCTGGGAGAATCTCGGCTATTCCCAGTATCTCTATCTGCCGGTCATTCAAATAGCCGATGTCGCCGGCGTCTATGGGGTGTCGTTTCTTATCGTTTTTGTCAATGCGATCCTGTACGAGCTCTTTTTTGTCGCGACCGAGAAGAGGAGCAAGGCGGCAAGGATCATTGCCGTCCTGGCGGTTCCGGCACTCGTGTGTACTTATGGGGTCTTCCGTCTTCAGGAGCTGGAAGCGGCGGTGAAGACGGCGCCGTCACTGACGGCGAGAATCGCGCAGGGAAACATCGATCAGAGCGTCAAATGGGACCCCCGTTACCAACGGGAGACCATTGCCGCCTATGCAGACCTTTCGGCGCCGGCGCCGGCGGCGGGTTCCGACAGACCGGAACTGATTGTCTGGCCGGAAACGGCCTTCCCGTCTTTCTTTCAGGATATCAACGATCTGCACCGGGATGTGGCGGGATTGGCGAGAAGCGCCGCCTCCTGGCTTCTGTTCGGCAGTCCCGCCTATACCTATCGGGGGGGGGAGCTGGTGCTCTTCAACAGTGCCTTCCTGCTGGCTCCGGACGGCACGATAGCGGGGCGTTACGACAAGGTGCATCTCGTTCCCTATGGAGAATATGTGCCCTGGCGGCGGTTTTTCCCCTTTATCAACAAACTTGTGGCCGGCATCGGCGATTTCGGGGTCGGTCCGGGCTATCATCCCTTGTCGCTGTCGGACCGGCGGCTGGGGGTGCTGATCTGTTATGAAGGGATATTTCCCGAGGCGGCGCGCGACTATAAACGCGGCGGCGCCGAATTCCTCATCAATATCACCAACGACGCCTGGTTCGGAAGGACGTCCGCCCCTTACCAGCACTTGTCGATGACGGTATTCCGGGCGGTGGAGAATCGTCTCGATGTGATTAGAGCTGCAAACACCGGTATCAGCGCCCTTATCGACGCCACCGGCAGGATCGGCGAACGGAAGGAATTGTTCCAGAGGGGCCGGCTCGACGTCAAGATTCATTTCTACGGTCGGGATACATTTTACGCCACCCACGGAGATCTTTTGGTCTATTTGTCGTTTACCGCCATAATAATTTATTTATTGACCATTAACATCAGGAGGTTTGGACATGTTGGAAGGAATCGATGAAAGGATAGCGGATTTGAAGACCAGAATCGCCCACCTCGGGGAATGTCTTTGACGTCGCCGCCAAGGAAAACGAAATCCGGGAGCTGGAAAAGACCGCCGCTCGGGAGGATTTCTGGAATGACCAGGAAACGGCCTCGAAAGTTTTGCGCCGGCAGACCAAACTGAAGGAGACGGTGGAACACTGGCGCGCCCAGCAGCGGCAATATGAAGAATTGGCCATGCTTTATGAAATGGCGGTGGAGGAGAACGAGGACGCGGCCCTCCAGGATGTGGGTCGTGACCTCCAGAAGTTGGAAAAGATCGTTCGTGAAGAGGAACTGCGGCTGATGCTCGGAGCCCCCGAGGATCGCCTGCATGCCATCATGTCCCTCCATGCCGGCGCCGGCGGCACCGAAGCCCAGGACTGGGCCGAGATGCTCCTGCGGATGTATTTACGCTGGGCGGAGCGTAAGGGCTACAAAGCCACCATCATCGATTATCTGCCCGGTGATGAGGCGGGCGTCAAAAGCGTATCCCTGGCGATCGAAGGGGAATACGCCTATGGTTACGCCAAGGCGGAAGTGGGCATTCACCGTCTGGTACGCATTTCCCCGTTCGACGCCGGCGCCCGGAGACACACTTCCTTTGTATCCGTGTTCGTCTACCCGGAGGTCGATGACGACATCGTCATCGAGATCGACGAGAAGGATCTCCGGATCGATACCTACCGTTCTTCCGGGGCGGGGGGCCAGCATGTCAACAAGACGGATTCCGCGGTGCGGATCACCCACCTGCCTACCGGTATCGTCGTCCAGTGCCAGAATGAAAGATCACAGCACAAAAATAAATCGATGGCGATGAAGTACCTGAAATCGAGACTTTATGAGATAAAGCTCCAGGAGCAGAACGACAAACTAAGCGAGGTGGAAAAAACAAAGAAGGGGATTGCCTGGGGCAGTCAGATCCGTTCCTATGTCCTCCACCCGTACAAGATGGTCAAAGATCACCGGACAAACCTGGAGGTCGGCAATGTGACCCGCGTCCTGGACGGAGATATCGATGATTTCATCGAAGCCTATCTGCTGGCGAATTGACGCCCGGCCAAAAGCGGCGTTCTCGCAGGCAAAATAGGCCCGGTGACAACAGCGGCGGCGAACAAATATTTCGTCCGGGTGTTTTTTATGTTATAGGGTACCGTCAACCGGACGGATCTGGAAAGGAGTAGAGAACGTGTATATTAAAGCCATGATCTCGATATATGTGACGATCCTTTTTTCCCTGCTGCCGATTTTCCCTCCGGGAGAGCGGATCGCCTATGGGGCGGAAGGTATCGATAACATCGCCGCCCCGGCGGTGCCGGCGCAGGGGTTGCGCAGCGAAGGCGGTAATGACGCCGCCGGCGGTGCGATTGCGGCGTCGCCTCCGTCCGGTGAGAACAGCAAGACGGCGGAGAATGTAAAGAACGGAGAAACGGGACAGCGGGAACAGGATATCATGGAGGAGGCGCTCCAGCTCCTTTCCGAGTCCCATGACTATTGGATCAGAGGGGATGTGGAAAGCGCCATCGAGATGCTCGATCAGGCGTATGCCCTCATCCTCGATACGGATGGAGATCCCGAAATCGCCCGCCAGAAAGACGACCTGCGTCTGCTCATCTCCAAAAGGATCCTGGCGATATACTCGGCCATGCAATCGACGGCCAAGGGGAAGCGCGGCGAGATACCGATCATCATGAACGCCGACGTGGAAAAGGAAATCCGTTCTTTTCAAACCGGGGAGCGGGATTTCTTTATCGCCTCATATCAGCGCTCCGGCCTTTACCGTCCCTTTATAGTTAGCGAACTGAAACGCCTGGGACTTCCGGAAGAGCTTTCATGGTTGCCGCTTGTAGAAAGCGGATATAAAATAAAGGCCTTATCTACGGCACGTGCCCTGGGGTTATGGCAGTTCATCCCGTCCACGGGTTATAAATACGGGTTGGAGCGGGATCAGTGGGTGGATGAGCGGATGGATCCCGAGAAGTCCACCCGGGCGGCAATTTCCTACCTGACCGATCTCCACGGGATGTTCGGGGACTGGCTGACCGTTCTGGCCGCCTACAATTGCGGCGAAGGCCGGGTGTTGCGGGAGATTTCCCGACAGCGCATAAATTATCTCGATCGTTTCTGGGACCTCTACCATCAACTGCCGTATGAGACCGCCCGGTATGTGCCGAGGTTTCTGGCGACGCTTCATATCGTTCGTGACCCGAAGAAATACGGCATGGATTTGGGTGTCCCCATGAAGGATCAGAGCCGGGGGCAGGGCTATGAGACGGTCAAGACGAACAAATCGATGCGTCTTCAGGATATCGCCGTGCATTTGAATGTCCCGGAGGATGTTTTATATCAACTAAATCCGGAGTTGCGTTACATGATAACCCCGGATAAGGAGTATCTCCTGAAGGTTCCGCCGGAGGCGGTAGAAAGGTTCGCCGCCGTCGCCGAGGCCATCCCGCATTGGCAACAGCTTCCGCCGGCGCCGCGTTCCCGTCCGGTGGTGATCGTCCATCGGGTGAAAAGGGGGGAGTCCCTGGGCTCGATCGCCGGAAAATACCGGACCACAACGAAGGCGATCAGGAGCTGCAATCATCTCGGGGCAAAAAAGAATATCACCGTGGGGCAGTATCTTTCCATCCCTATTCAGGTCGGCAGGGCCGAGAGGAGAGATACCTATCGAACTGCCGATAGAGAGGGCAAAAGATCGGGAGGCGGTGAAAGTGTCGTCCGGTACCGGGTGAAGAAAGGCGACACCCTTTCCTCCGTGGCGGCAAAGAACGGGACATCCGTAGCGGCGATAAAGGAAGCGAACCGTATGAAAGGCGATACCCTAAAAGAGGGGCAGGTGTTGAAGATCGTCAATGCCGCCCGCGGTAGTGTCCCCGACAGCAGCCGGGGAGGGAAAGCCGCCGGGAAGTCCGGGCAGGTGACGAAAGGAGCGAAGGCGAAAAAGTCGCCCGCCGGGGGGGGTAAGGAGAAGACATACACCGTCCGGAAAGGGGACAGCCTGTTCCGGATCGCCAAAACCCACGACATGGAGATTTCCCGCCTCCGGGCATTGAATAATTTGACCGGGGGAAAGGACCGGCTCCGGGAGGGTCAGGTCCTGATCCTCGAATGAGAATTTTCACCCGGCCCGCGCCGGCCGCCGTACCCCAAGGGGAGGGGCTGACGCCGCTGCCGCCCCCTAACCGGCCGTTTCCAGGCTCCCGGCCGCTTCTTGCCGCGCCTGGTTCAACACCCCCTCCACGAGGGTGCGGATTTCCGTGAGGCGCGCCGGTGTGGTTGCTTCGAAGCGCAGCACGAGGACCGGTTGCGTGTTCGAGGACCGCAGAAGCCCCCAGCCGTCCGCAAAAGGTATCCTCACCCCATCGATATCGATGATCGGGTAGTCTTTGCGAAAGTGTTCCTTTACCGCCTCCACCACCCGGAACTTCGCCTCGTCCGGGCAGTCGATGCGGATCTCCGGGGTGGAATAGGTCTTGGGCACGTCGGCGATGAGATCGCCGATCTTTTGCCCGGGCGATTTCGAGAGGATCTCCAGGAGGCGAACGGCCGCATAGATGGCATCGTCGAACCCGAAATAGCGGTCGGCAAAGAAGATATGACCGCTCATTTCCCCGGCCAGCAGGGCCTTTTCTTCTTTCATCTTGCCTTTGATCAGGGAGTGTCCCGCTTTCCACATTATCGGCCGGCCGCCGTGGGCGGCGATGTCGTCGTATAGCTTCTGCGAGCACTTGACCTCGCCGATGACAGCGGCGCCGGGATTTTCCCGAAGGAGGAACCGGGAAAAAAGCAGCAGCAGCTCATCACCCCAGAGTACATCTCCCCGGTCGGTGACGACGCCGATACGGTCCGCGTCACCGTCGAAGGCGATCCCCAAGTCGGCACGTTTTTCCCGGACCACGGAGATAAGTTCCCTCAGGTTTTCCGGGACGGTAGGATCGGGGTGATGATGGGGGAAGCGGCCGTCGGGAAGGCAGTAGAGCTCCGTGACGAGGCATCCCAGACGACGGAAGATGGGCAGGGAAAAAAGCCCACCTGTACCGTTGCCGGCATCGACGACGACATGCAGACCCGGACGGACGGTGACGTTGCCGCTGAGATAATCCTGATACACCCGGGTGACATCCCTTTTCGTCACGGTACCGCCCTCCCGGCGCTCGTATTGTCCCGCTTCCATGATCCGGCGCAGTTCCTGGATCTCGTCTCCGTAAATCGTGTCCGGGCCGATGCAGATCTTGAAACCGTTGAAATCGGGAGGATTGTGGCTGCCCGTGACCATCACTCCTCCCTGGGCCTCATAATGGCGGATGGAAAAATAAAGCATCGGCGTGGCACACATGCCGAGATCGATCACCGTCATGCCGGCGGTGCCGAGACCCTGCGCGATGGTTTGGGCATAACTTTCCGAACTCAGACGGCAGTCCCTCCCCAGGGTCATGACGGAGACACCGTGGCGGCGGCCGTAGGTGCCGACGGCGAGGCCGAGGTGATAGACAAAATCCTCGTTCAGATCTTTGTCCACGAGCCCGCGGATGTCATATTCACGAAAAACCTCCTTATTCATAGCAAACCTCCGAAAATATCCTCGCCATCCCGAAGGATGTCGAGAGAGTTATGAACCCGGGCACAAGTCGCGATTGCCTTAAGGGCCGGTTTCGACATGTGGGTCTTGTCCGGCTGTCAGGCGTCACGCAGCGGGCGGTCCGCCCGCAAAGATGCCGGTAAGGGCGGATGCCGCGGGGAGAATCAGATCCGCGCCGGCCTGTGTGAGTTCTACCGCGGTATCGTGTCCGGTAAGGACGCCGACGGCGAACACGCCCACCTCTTTGGCGAGGGTCATATCCATGCGGTGATCCCCCACCATCGCCGCCTCCCGGGGGGGGAGTGCCAAGGCGGCGAGAACCTCTTTGAGGTGTCCCGGATGGGGCTTGACATGCGGGGTGTCGTCGCGGGTCAAAACACAGTCGACAAAGACGCCGATATCGGGGAAGACCACGCCAACGGCCTCCCGGCAGTTTCTGGTCACTATCCCCGTGCGGACCCCCCGGACCTTCAAGGTGGAAAACAGGGTTCTGATGCCGGGGAAAAGGGAACCGCGTTTGGCCGCCGCCACCTCCATAAGCCTGATCAGGGACATGGCCTGCCGTTCATAGTCATCCTCGTACCCGGGCAAATATTTGGAGACCTCTTGTTTTCCCGCGGCGATCATTTCCAGGACGTAAAGATGGCCAAGCCCCTCCGGAGCGATGGCGAGGCTTTGCAAATGGGCCAGTACCCGGCGGCGCATCGCGGCGAAATCGATGGTCAATCTGGCGATGGTGCCGTCGAAGTCGAATACGATGGCCTTCAAGTTCAACAGATCATACATGATTTCCTGTCCTCAGCGGCTTCCGGCGAGATAATCCGCGGTCAATGTCTTGCTCCGTGTCCTCTTTCCCCGGAGATCGGGAAGCGTGTGGTCGAATACAATCTTGAGGAAATTCGTGATGATAAAGAAAGTGGCTCCCCAGAGAATCTCTTCGGTGCCGCCCTGCTCATGGATCAGGCAGGGAAATTCCCAGGGACCCTGATCGGCGGTGGGGAGCCCTGGGGCGGCATGGATCAGATAGCGGCCGTAGGCATTATCGTCAAAAAAGCTGGCGACGGGGATCTCGATGAATCGGGCGACTTCCCGGTTGGGTGCGGGGGTCCAGTCCGGCCGGGCCAGGGCGACAAGGGGAAAGATAGTCCGGCTGAACAGGTGGAGCGAATAAGTCGGCAGCGCCCCCAGGAGGGAGACGCGCAGCGGCGGCAGACGGAGTTCCTCCCATGCCTCGCGGAGGGTGTTGGCGAAAAACATGGAGACGATGTTTTCTTCCCGGCGGCCTCCCTGTTCCGCGGCGGGACCGGCGTGGGGACGGGACCCGGACAGGATGCCGCTTCTGATGAAGAGGAGGCTGAATGCCCAGTCGATGAGGGGGTGCAGCATCCCCCCGGGGCAACTGATATCACCCCCCTGGGAGGTTTGGGAAGATCTCTTGATAAGTTGAAACACCCAGATCGCATTTGCTGCGCCGGTGCGACGGACATCGGGACGTAGACAGAGCAAAAGCAGGACGCCCGCCGCCGCCCGCCGGGATGCTCCGGTGGCGTTTTCCCCTTTTATATCCTGCCATTTGGACAAAAAACCGCTCGGATTTCCGGAAAGTTTTTTGATAATCGCCAAGGGCAGCTCGCCTGTAAAAGGCAAACCGGAACGGTTCATGAGAAATCCTGTGTAATCGCGTTGTCGATCCTCCGCTCATACCAGCACGAGAAATCCGGTAAAGCGATGAATCCGCAGTGGCCTCCGTATGGTTGCACGGACAGATGCAGATTCTCCTGGGCGTGGAGTTCGTGGAAATCGATGGTGGGGATGACTGGATCGTCCCGGGAGACCATAATCGTTGTGGGAACGGACAATCCCCGGAAGGCGGGACCCACGAGGGTGTATTGACGGAAGTAATCACGAAAGTCAGAAAAATCGCGGTAGTAGATCATAATCGATTCCGTCATTTCCATACAGGAACGGGCCTTCATCAAGGGCTTAAAATCATAAAGTTCCGGGAACAGGGCCTGTTTTTTCCTCAGTGAGCGTTTCCATTTATTGAGAAAATAACGGCGGTAGACACCCCAGCCGTTGTCGATGGCCACGGTAGCCTTGTGTGGATCCAGGGCCGGACTGATGGCGAAGACCCGGGTCAAGGCCGGGATCTCCTTTTCCCGGCTGTGTTTCAAGGCCAGGCGCAAGGCGAAATTTCCTCCCAGGGAAAAGCCGATCAGGTAAAGACGGCCGTAGGTGGGCAGGGCGGCGATATTTTGCAGGGCCTGAAAAGTTTCCCTGATGAGGGCGCCGTGAAAGAGTCCCTCGTTGAGGTGATGAGATTCTCCATGATCGCGGAGATTGAGGCGGAAGACATCGAAGCCCCGGCGGAAGAAAAAACCGGCGGTGGCAAGGATATATGTGGAGTCGGCGCTGCCTTCCCAGCCATGGATCAGGACGATGAGTCCTTTGGCGTCCCCCGTTTCCTGGCGGGTGTGGTAGCCCAAAAGGCGTACCCCTTCTCCGCAGTCGAGGACCATCGCCTTTGAGGCCCGGCGGAAATGCTCCTCTTTTCTGACGCGGATCTTGCTCCTGCCCAGAAAGGTCTGGAGATGAGGGTTGCGGAAAAAGAATCCCGGTTTAAAGGCTTCGTTCATGGCCGGTGATAAAAAAGCCCGGCCTTCAGCCGGGCGGGAGCAGGTAAATTTGGTGGCGGTGCAGGGATTTGAACCCCGGACACTGCGGATATGAGCCGCATGCTCTGACCGACTGAGCTACACCGCCGCGTTGGCGACTTTCTATAACAGTTCCCCTTTCTTGTCAACTTCTATTGCGCGTGTATCTTGTAGGCGGCGATGACGCTTTCTCGGCCCACCAGGGAACCGGCGGAGGTGACCAGGGCCATGACGATCTCGTCCTGACCGTCGTTATCGATATCCTTGATCTGGTAATCCGCCACGTAACCGTTCATCTTGCGGGTGCGCCAGTTTTCCACCAGCCCCATGGAATCCCATTCGAGATTGTAGAACTCGCTGGCCGTAAAGACCTTGACATTCTTCAGGATCCGGGACGGGGTGAGGTTCTTGACGACAATCAGCTCCCGTTTACCGTCCTTGTTGGTGTCGTAGGGAATGATGCGGGTATTCATGTAGGTGTTGTAGAAGGTATAATCGTTTCCCGGTATATCCTCGCCGTAGCTTTCGATATACATGTTGCTGCCGCCGAATACATCTTCGCTCTTGTAGATGAATTCCCTGCTTCCCGTCATGGATTGAACGGCATAGAGCGGCTTGTCCGTCTCCTGGTAGACGCACAGATAGTCATAATCGTTGAAGGCGATGATCTTTTCCGCACCTTCGCCGAGATTGTCGAGTGTCAGGCCGTAGATATTCAGGCCCCGGGGGATTTTCAATTTCGTCCCCTCGTCGTATTTGCCGTTGCGCCATACCATTTCGTAAATGTCGGTTTCGAAGGGCCGGGATACGCCGATCTTCTGACCGAGGGCCCTCACACCCGCGGGATTGGTGTTGATCACCCGGAACAGCCAGGGGAGGTTGTTGGCGATGGTGATGAATTTGTTGTCCTTCCACTCCAGGACAAAGGAGGACACGGTGTTGGAGATGCTGTCGGCGCCTCTCTTGGTGAGGACATTGGAGACGATGATTTCCTTTATCCCGTTGCCGTTGAGATCGATGATGTCCACTCCTACATATTTGTTGTAATTCCCGCCGCTGATCTTGGCCAGGAGGACGGCGTCGTTGCCTTTCTTCTGATAAACAAAGACATTGGTGTCGTCGATGACGACGATCTCATTCAGGCCGTCGCCGTTGACGTCGCCAACGTCGAGGCCGCGGTAATTCGTCGGATATTTCTGGCTCATCCAGAATCCCTTCTTGTCCCGGGGCTGGGAGCCGCTGATGAAATCCGGATTGATGGCGCCGGTGAAGGTGGCCTTTTTACCGGTCCTCATCCCGGCAATGATAATGTCTTCCCGGCCCTTCTGTGTCGGTGCGGAGCCGGGGGCGGAAATTTGGGGTAAAGCGGCGGCCGGAGCGGTCACCGCCGGGAGGGGACCGGAGGCGGGAGGCGCGGTCCCGCTGATGTGCTGTTCGATCCGCTGGGCAAAGTCATTGACTTTGACGATGACATCGTCCATGCCCTGGGACTGGGTGGCGATGCTCACCGTCTGCTTTTTGGCGTCAATATCGACGAGTTTGCCGTCGATACTGACGCTGTTGCCGATTTTGGTAATCGTCCCGGCGACTACATAATCCACCGCCAGCTTCTTTCCCAGGGCGTAGACATCCGCCGGGGTCATCTCTTTCAACTTTACCGTCTTGACGACCGGATCCACGGTATCCCTACCGAGGACCACGATCTTGTCGGTGGCGGCGATACGGGTCGAGAGCATATCCTGTATGCCCTGCTGCACATAGTCGATGTTCTCGGCGCTGTTCACGGCAAAAGGAAGCACGGCCACCGTCTTTTTGTCCTTGGCTTTCAGGGGCGCGGCGATGAGGAGGAAAAGCAGCAAGGCCCCGGCGAACATCAAAAATCTCTTATTGGAGAATCTTCTCATTTTTTCCGTCCTTTTCTTAACGATCAATCAAGAAATAAAAGCTATGCCGGTTCGATATTCGCGAATCACCTTAATTGCCGGTGCAAACCCGATCTCGAGAAAAGTATATATTTTTCAATGTTTCAGCAGGTTGCCGAAAAACGCCGGTCCCGGTTGTGCCTGTCCGGACCGGTCCGGACGGGGAGCGCAGGCCGACTTCTACTAACATGCCGACCCTCTAAAAACAAGCGCCAATTTGAACGGGTCGCCGTGCGGATTCTCGCGGTTGTCATGCTGTCCTGATCAACGTCCCGGCGGGGGGCGCTCGTTTCAGGACAATAACATATGCACGCATTTGCGATTGAAATGTCGGGTGCTAAGCGATTGTTTTCATGTTTCGTTTTGCCCGCGCCGGGCATGAGGGTCATTTCCGGAGCATGATCGCCAGGAGACCGAGATATTCATGGCCCGTCGCTTCCAGCTTCCGCAGGGAGGTCGCGTTGGGGAAAAAGCTGCCCGGTTGCAGACGGGTCCTCTTGACGGCCAGAAAGTTCGTCGGGGCCGGTACCGGATCGAGGCCGTGCCGCCGAAAGAGGGTTACGGAACGCGGCATGTGGACCGCCGAGGTGACAAGCAGAAAGTGACTTTTGCCGATCATGGCGGCGATTTCCCGTGCCTGATCCGCGGTGTCGAGGGATTTGTCTTCCCGGAGCAGATCTTCCTCCCGTGCCCCCATCAAAAGAGCGGTCTTTGCGAGGAGGGCCGCCTCGGGTTCGTCTTGCAAGAACGCCCCGCCGGACAGCAGCAGTTTGGTCCCGGGGAGCAGGCGGTACAGACGCATCCCTTCCAGCAGGCGGGTCAGGGATTCCGGGGACAGGCGGCTGGAAAGGGGCAGATCGCCGGCGGGGTAACTTCCTCCCCCCAAAACGACCACGAATTTGACGTCCTGACGGCGGGGAATATCTTCCGGGTTCAACAACGGAGGATAACGGCTCTCCAGAGGGGTTATGAGGGGATCGACGATGAACCCGTAGCTTGCCAGGGCCAGCAGGACCGTACCCGTGAGGATCAAGAATTTACCTGCCGGAGGTTTCTTCTTGTTCTTCCCGAGGATGAACAGGCCGGAGAGGAGGAGGACCAGAATTATGGACAGGGGCATAAAGAAAGGGGTAACGGTTTTCTTCATAAGAAAAAGGATATCCATCAATTGAACTCCTTGAGCGTTGGTCGGTATGCTGACGGGACGACTGTAGCGGGGAAGGGGATCCGGAGATGATAGACACCGTATTCCATGACGGCCTCGATAGGCAGGCCTGTCTTCTCAAAGACCTTGATGATGGCCTTGTTGTCGGCGAGTACGTCGGCGGTGAATCCCCGGAGACCTTTCCTGCGGGCCACGGTAATCAGCGTTTGCAGCAGAAAAGAGGCGATCCCGCTTCCCTGGTAGGATTCTTCGACGACGAAGGCGGTATCGCCGTAGGAGTCATCCTCCCGGCGCACATATCTCCCCTCGGCGACGATGCGCTGGATTCCCCCTTCTTCCACGATGCCGACGAGGGACATGGTCCGTCGATAGTCGATATTTACGTATTCCTGCATCTTTTCATGGGGCATTGCCTTGAGTTCGCTGAAGTAGCGATAATAAATGGTGCGATCGGAAAAACGGTAGAACAGGCGCCGCATCTCCTCTTCGTCCGACGGTTTGATGGCGCGGAAGTGGAGGCGCCGGCCGTCTTTCAAAGTGTAATCGGCAGCGATATCGTAAGGATACATAGCCCCCGACGCCGACAGATAGATCTGGTCGGGAAAGAGGATGTGGTTTTCCCGGGCCTGCCGGACGAGTTCCGGACGGTCTGCGGGGTGGGCGATATCGATGAGGGCCTGGGCCCTCTCCCGGACCGTACGTCCGTTCAGGGAGGCGATTCCGTATTCGGTGACGATGAGATCCAGGGCCTCGCGGTTGCTGAAGAGATGGGGATAAGCCCCGGCGCTGATGAGGATATTGCTTTCGCCGCTGCGGTTGCGGCTGGGGAGGGCGAAGACGGCACGCCCGCCCCGGGAATGGAGCGCCCCGGAGAAGAATTCCTCCGCCTGCCCCGGACCGCCGACGCTACCCCGTCCGGCATGGAGGACGACATTGCCCGTCAAATCTATCTTCCGGGCCGGGAGGATGGCGACCATCCCATCGTTGAGACTGATGCGGAAGTGGTCGGAGACGATGTCGATGCCTTGAAATTCCACCCGGGGGTTGTCATGGAGCCATTTCATGAGTTCCCGGGTTCCCAAGGCATAGGAGGTGAGGGACTTGTCCCGGAAGTATCCTTTTCTCCTGTTGGTTACGGTACCGCATTCGACCAGGTCCATGAGGGCGTCGGTGAAGAAGAAGGTGTGAACTCCCAAGTCCCTTTTGGATGTCAATTTCTTTGCCAGGGCCTCGAAAAGGGCCCCGGGGTAGAAGGACAGACAGGCGCCGTCGGCGATCACCGCGGCGACCTGGGCGGCCACCCGTTCCAAAACCGCGTCTACGGGTGGACGGGGCAGGTAGATCAGCGGTTCCGAGGCGTTCACGAAAAGATCGAATTCGCGGGCGTGCACGAAGGTGTTGCCCATCGTTCTGGGGACTGACGCATTGATTTCCCCTACCACCAGCGACGCCTTTTCCATGGCATACCCGGCAACATCCACGGCCAATCCCAGACTGGCAAAACCGGCTTCGTCAAAGGGGGAAATCTGAATGAACGCCGCATCCACCCGGATCGCTCCGGATTCGATAAGGGCGGGAATTCTGGATATCCGGCTGGGGATCAGATCCACCGCCCCGGAGGTTATGGCCTCCCCGGCCGGCCAGCCCGAGTAGAAGGTCTTGAGGCGGAATTGACCCGGCCGGGCCCGGGTCTGGAAGGCGAGGGCATCGCCGATGCTCACCAGTTGGATGAGTTCCAGATCGGTCAGATTGTTGTGCGCCGAGGAGAGAAGGGCCTTGGTCAGCGTCCGTGGTTCCGCCGCGCCGGTGCCGATAAAGATGCTCATACCCGGCCGGAGGCGTGCCATGACCTCGGCGGGGGAGACCGTCTTGGCGATGATCTCTGATTTCATGACCGCAATCGACCACCCTTTGAAATGCCCGCAAAGGTATGGCGAACCGCGGAGAATGTCAAGTCAAAAGGAACCGCTTGACGGCGGGGCGACGAGTGTATTAGACACATCCTCCACATCCGTGAGAATCACCTAAAGGAGAAACACATATGATTCCCCGCTATTCCCGAGAAAAAATGGCGCAAATCTGGAGTCCCGAACATCGCTATCGGAAGTGGCTCGACATCGAGATCCTGGCCTGTGAGGCCATGAACAAGCTGGGGCTCGTTCCCGATCACTCCCTGAGGGTCATCAAGGAAAAGGCCGGCTTCGACGTGGCACGGATCGACGAGATCGAAAGGACGACGAAGCACGACGTTATCGCCTTTCTCACTTCCGTGACGG
>ERZ795030.1371-NODE-1371-length-33255-cov-17.435663_pt1 | contig 33255 bp, 29 predicted proteins | sample MGYA00375122_ERZ795030 | MGnify/ENA primary metagenome ERZ795030 (study PRJEB30165, sample SAMN05720146) | activated sludge metagenome | isolation source: anaerobic digester from wastewater treatment plant | place: Japan | collected 2015-04-20 ... | reverse complement strand
GTCCCGTCAATCCCGCTGGAAATCCGCCTCCACAACGACGGCGCCGGCTGGCTCGTCCACGACACGGCCGGGCCTACCCACGCGCTCGAGTCTGAGGCGAACCGCACCGGCCCGCAGCGCAGCCAAGCCCTCGACCACTGACCCATTTCCCCGCCATGGCACACCGCCACATCCCCACGCTCGTCGTCGCGGGCACCCACTCCGGCGTCGGCAAGACCACCGTCGTCTCCGGCCTGCTCGCTACGCTGCGCCGGCGCGGGCTGGTCGTGCAACCGTTCAAATGCGGTCCCGACTACCTCGACCCCACGCACCACACCCGCGCCGCCGGCCGCCCGTGCCGCAACCTCGATTCGTGGATGCTCTCGGACGAGCAGGTCGTCGCCGCCTTTCACCGGGCGTGCGCAGGCGCCGACCTCGCCATCGTCGAGGGCGTGATGGGGCTTTTCGACGGCAGCGACTACGACGGCGAGCGCGCCTCCGCCGCCCAGATCGCCAAGCTCCTCGGCGCCCCCGTGCTGCTCGTGCTCGACATCGCCGGGGCCGCACGCAGCGCCGCCGCCACCGCGCTCGGCTTCACACAGTTCGATCCCGCGCTGCACATCGGCGGCGTCGTGCTCAACCGCGCCGGCTCCGAAAGCCATGCCCGTGGATGCTCCGGTCCGATCATGCACGCGACCAGCCGTCCGGTGCTCGGCTGGCTTCAGAAACAGGATGCCCTGCGAGCCTCCGAGCGGCACCTCGGCCTCGTGCCTGCAGGCGAAAGCCTCGCCGACGTCCAGCGCCTCGGTCTGCTCGCCGACACCATCGAGCGCCAGTTCGACCTCGAGGCCATTATCAAGCTCGCCGGCAGGAGCGCCGGTTGCCAACCGGTGCCCCCCTCCGACACCTCCGCCAATCCGCAATCTCCGATTTCCGCCCCTATCCCGCTTCCCGTTTCGAGCTCCGAGTTTCGAGCTCCCCGTTCCGAATTTTCATCCCCCATTCTGGCCGTCGCCCGCGACGAGGCGTTCTGTTTCTACTACCCGGACAATCTCGATCTACTCGCAGACGCCGGGGCGCAGATCGCGTTTTTCAGCCCGATCCGTGGCGAGGCCCCTCCTACGGAGGCCGCCGGCGTCTATCTCGGCGGCGGCTACCCGGAGCTGCACGCCGAAGCGCTTTCCGGCAATACCGCCTTCCGCGACGCACTCCATGCGCTACACCGCCGGGGCGCACCGATCTTCGCCGAGTGCGGTGGGTTCATGGCGCTCACCGAATCGCTAGTCGATCCCACCGGGACGCGCTGGCCGATGGCCGGCCTCGTGCCGGGCACGACCCGCATGACCGACAAACTCGCCGCGCTGGGCTACCGCCACGCCACCTCGCTCACCGACAACCTGCTCGTGCCGGCCGGCACCACGCTGCGCGGCCACGAGTTTCACTACAGCGTCTGGGATGCCCCCGACGCCGCACTCGCCCACGCCGCCTGGCGCCTGCGCGGCGCGCGGGCCGACTCGCCGGAGCAGGACGCCGGCTATGCCGACGGCTCCCTGCTCGCGAGCTACCTGCACCTCCCCTTTGCCCAGAATCCCGCGCTCGCCCGGCGACTCGTTGCCCGCCTGCGCCCCCTTCCGAGCAAGCGATAACCCCATCAACCACGATTAAATCATGCACATCATGGAAGGATACCTGCCCGTCGGCCACGCGGTCGGCTGGGCTCTCGCCTCCGCGCCGTTTCTGGCGTGGGGCATCAAAAACCTCACGCGGCAACTGCGCGAGCAGCCCGAGTCACGCCTCGTACTCGGCGCGAGCGGCGGCTTCGCCTTCGTGCTCTCGGCGCTAAAGATCCCCTCGGTCACCGGAAGCTGTTCGCACCCGACCGGCGTCGGCCTCGGCGCGATCCTCTTCGGACCGGCCACGATGAGTGTGCTCGGCTTCGTCGTCTTGCTCTTCCAAGCGCTGCTGCTCGCGCACGGCGGGCTCACGACTCTCGGCGCCAACACGTTTTCGATGGCGATCGTCGGCAGCTTCGTCGCCTACGGCATCTACCGGGGCGGCGCGGCCATGAAACTGCCGGGCAACCTCTCGATCTTCCTCGCCGCCACGCTGGGCGACCTCACGACCTATGTCGTCACCTCGCTCCAGCTCGCCCTGGCGTTTCCCGATCCCGTGAGCGGCTTCGCCGGCTCGGCCGTGAAATTCCTCGGCATCTTCGCCGTCACCCAGATTCCGCTGGCGATCAGCGAGGGCCTGCTGACCGTGCTCGTGATGAACCTGCTGCGCAGCCACGCCGGCGAACAAATCGCGGCGCTCGTGCCCGCGTTGAAAGGAGCCACCAAATGAAAAAACAAAACCTGCTGCTCCTGCTCGGCGTGATCGTGCTCGGGCTGATTCCGCTCTTCACCGTGAAGCCCGCCCATGAGGGCGACGAAATCTTCGGCGGCGCTGACGGACAAGCCGAGGGCGTCATCACCGAGATCCGTCCCGACTACAAACCCTGGTTCGCCCCGTTTTGGGAGCCGCCCAGCGGCGAGATCGAGAGCCTGCTCTTCGGACTCCAGGCCGCCATCGGCGCCGGGGCCGTGGCTTTCTGCCTCGGCTATTATCGCGGGCGCCGCAGCGTCGCCAAACCCGCCGATGCTGCGCTTGGTTGACACCTGCGCCTGCGCCAACCGCTGGCGTGCGCACAGCGAGGCCGTCGCACTTTTTTGCTGCGGCCTCATGCTGTGCGCCCTGCTGGTGCCCCCGTGGCCCGGTGCCACACTCGTGTTGCTCACTGCCATGATCGCGGCGACCGCCGGCGCACGCGTGCCGGCCCGCGCCTACGGCCGCGCCCTGCTGCTGCCGATTGGATTTCTGGCAACGAGCGCCATCGGCCTCTGTGTCTCGCTTAGCTGGGCCGACGGCCTGCACCTCGCCTACAGCGCCGACGGCGCACGCACAGCCTGGCAGGCCGGACAGCGCGCCCTGGCGGCGATCTCGGTCACGATGCTCTTCGCCTTCACCGTGCCGCTGCCGCAATGGCTGGCACTGTTGCGCCGCCTGCATACGCCCGAGGCCCTGCTCGACCTCATCCTGCTCACCTACCGGATGATCTTCCAACTCGACGAAGGGCTCGCCGCCATCCTGCGCGCCCAGCGCAACCGCCTCGGCTACGCCAGCGCACGCCGCGCACTGCACTCCAGCGGACTCGCGGGCGGCGCACTCTTCATCCGCGCCATCGTGCGCTCGGCCCGACTGGAGCGCGGGCTGGCCGCGCGCAACTATTCCGGCCGCCTCGCCGTGCTGCTGCCGCCCTCCGCCACGCGCCCGCGCCACCTGCTGCTCGCTGCGGCGGTCCCGCTCGCGCTCGCCCTCCTCTCCTGGTTCGCCACGCACCCCGTTTGAAAACCATGACATCGCTCCTCGAACTCCGCGCCGTCCGCTACACCTACGCCGCCAACACCTGCCGGCCGGGGCATCCTCGCCCGCCCGCCCTCGACGGTGTGGACCTGCAGCTCCACATTCGCTCCCGACTCGCGATTCTCGGCGCCAACGGTGCAGGTAAATCGACCCTGTTGCTGCACCTCAACGGCACGCTGCGCCCCTCCTCCGGCGAACTTCTCCTCGATGGCAGCCGCTTCGACTACTCACGCAGGGGCCTCACCACGCTGCGCCAGCACGTGGGGCTCGTGCTCCAGGAGCCGGACGACCAGCTCTTCGCCGGCACGGTGCGCCAGGACGTTTCCTTCGGCCCGCTCAACCTCGGACTGCCCGAGTCGGAGGCGGCCACACGCGTCGACGCTGCACTGGAGGCGATGGATCTAACCACGCTCGCCGACCTGCCCCCGCACCAGCTCAGCCACGGGCAACGCAAGCGCGCCGCCATCGCCGGGGCGCTCGCGATGCGCCCGCGCCTGCTCGTGCTCGACGAGCCCACCGCCGGCCTCGACCCGCGCGGCATCGACGAACTCGCGCGCCAGCTCGACCTGCTCCATGCCCGCGGCATCGCCATCGTACTGACGACGCACGATATCGACTTCGCGCACCGCTGGGCACGTGAAGTCGCCATCGTGCAGGCCGGACGCATCGTCGCCCAGGGCGCGCCCGACCCGATCCTCGGCGATGCCCGGCTGATGCACACCGCCGGACTCCGCCTGCCCATCGCCCTCGCGATCCGCCAAGCCCTCGCCGCCGAGACGACCGCCCGCCCAGTCGCCGACGCGGTCTGAGCGGGGCTGCACGCTGGACAGTCGGTGGCCACGCACCACGACCACACGAGGCGACCGCCTAGAGTCGCTTCTGTTTCATCTCGTTAAAGGCGTAGAAAAGTCCGGGCAGGCCGAGGAGCGAGAGCCAGCCGGCGTGCGGTAGGAGCCGGATCGTCGTCCCCACCCAGGTGTGGGCCGAGAGGCGCGCCCACTCCGCGCCATCGTTGGCGAGCGCCGCCAGCGCCACCCCGCCAAACGCGGCCTTCGAGGCCACGGCCAGCGCACCGATCGCGGGGTGATGGGCCAGCGCGCAGCCTCCGATGGCGAGCCCCCAGCCGAGCGCCAACGCCCCCACTGAGAAGACGCCGATCGTGGTCCCGCCAAAGGCCAGCCCGCCAATGACGATGCCACCGAGCGAAATCAGCCCGACGCCAACACCGCCGATCGCAACCACACCCGCACTGGCGCCGCCGATTGCGAGCCCGCCAATCGCCACGTCGCCCATCGCAAACCATCCTTTGGCCACGCCGCGGGTCTCGCCGCGCGCAGCGTCCGGCCCGAAGGCGATGCTGACGAGCGGCAGCCCCAGCAGCGAAGCCCGCGACTCGTACCGCTTCGACGTCTTGCTAAGGCTGGCGTGGTCGAACTTCCGCAGGCGGTCGGCCTTCAGCGCGGCGCGCAGGGGGACCAACAAGTTGACCGCGATAAAGAGCAGGACCGAGAGCGTCAGCACGACCGTCGGCGAAAGCCCGAGCTCCGCGATGGGCTGGCCGCGAGTCATCGTAAACCAGATGAGCCAGCCCATAAACACGAGGGAGGTCGCGCTCGCAAAGAACACGCAGCGCCGCGTGAGCCGTTTGATCTCCGCCGGGACATGCGGCGAAGAAACCGTCCGGAAAATGACGAAGAGCCCGGCAAGGCCCATGAGCGCGCTCGCGAGGATCGGCCCGAGCGCGAGGCCCGCCCCCGTCGTCGCCGCAGTTGTGCCGGAACCGCCGGTCGCCGTCGCGGCGCTGGCCGTGCCAGCCCCCGCAATCGAGATCCCCACGCCCACCGCAATCGGTGGCAGGGCGGCGAGCACTCCGGCGGTGAAAACCTTGCCAGGACGCGTGCGCACAAACACGCCCTCGATGCGCCGGGCCAGTTCATCGCGCAACAGCAACCGCCCGCGACTGAGCCGCTGGCGAATGACCTCTTCGGAGCGTTCGAGAGCGCTGGCCACGTCCGCCACGGATTGTTGCTCCCGGTAGAAAAGCACGAGCGGCTCGCGGTACGTTTCGTCGAGGGCGTCGAGGGTCTGCCACACCAGCGACGACTCTTCGGACGAGACCGCCTCCGCAGCGGGCGTACGGGCATCGTCGGTTTGCGTGGCGTCGGACTCCTGGGGCCGGCCACCGGCGCGATCGGTCCGGCGGAGATGCGCGAGGGCCAGGTTGCGCGCAGTCCCGCAGATCCACGCACGAAACCGAGTCGCATCGCGCAGCTCGCCCAGCTTCGTCCACGCGGCGACGAACGCCTCCTGCGCGAGGTCTTCACTCATCTGGAAATCGCCGCACACGGCGTAGGCGACGGAACAGGCGGCCGCCTGATGCCGCGATACGAGCACGCCAAACGCTGCGCGGTCGGACTCGCGGGCGCGGGCGACGAGTTCGAGGTCAGAAGGAAGGCAATGGTCCATGGAAAGGTTGGGATTCATGCCTTGTAGTTGCCGGGGCGCAGTAAGAGGTGACAGGGAATCGGAGGTTTTGGGCAAACAGTCCGAAAACGCGGCGCACGCGACCGATTTCTCCTCCGACCAGTCAGGCTGCCGGCGCGGCGACTTTTGCGAGGGCCTTGGCCACGACGGCAGGCAGCCGCTTCGGCGCGCGGATGCGCATCTGCTTGTGGATGCTGAAGCGTCCGAAAACGACCGTGATGTCCTGCACGCCCACGCCAAACTTCGCCGCGAGAAACCGGACCATGTGGTCGGTCGCGCGGCCGGCGACGGGCACGGCCGTCACGCTCACGCGGAGCTGGGCGCCGAGCGGCTTTCCAATCGCGTCTTTGCTGGCGTTGGGCGTGCCGAGGATGTTCAGGACGAGCGTGTCGCCGTCCATGGCGCAAAAGCTGTCCATCGGAAGCCCCTGCCTCTCGGAATGTTTTGCGGCTTTGGCTCGGGATTTTTTCACGCCAGAGCAGCCGAACCTGAAGCCGCCCCCACGCCAAGGCAATCTACACGAGCTGGGGGGGACGGAGTCCCCATGACCCTTTTCGGGGGCCACCTCACGAGCCAACGGCACGAAAGCCATCCCGGCCCAGCCGTCGCTTAAAGACAGTTGCTGTACCTGTACGGGCATTGATAAAGAAGGAGCCTGCAATCCTAAGATGCAGGCCCCTAGTTCTTTAAGACAAGTTCGCTCGGATGCGGAAATGGTCCGCCGAGATGCCAAGCACGCCAGCTACCTCGCGAAGGTCTCGGACCTTCTGAGCGCTATCCGTGCTCGTGAGGACGAACGTCCCAGTCGAGCCGATCTCCTGATTCTGATAGATCTTGTCGCTGTCTCCGATACGGAAATCCGTATCAGGATCAGAGGAAACCAGTGGGCGGCGGCCATCGCGCATACAGGCAATCTGCTTGAGGACATCGCGACCGTAGGCGGCAACCAGAGATTCCATCACCTTGCGCATTGTGTCGGAGGCCTTCGGTTCGGAAATCGTTTCCGCCGGACGTTTCATGCCGATCGCCGGGTAATCGATTTCGATAGCCAGTGGGGCACCATCGTCAGTTGCGCCATCTGGCATCAGCCCTCGATCAGCGAAGCGGTTCGGGAGCTGCAGGCTCCAGCGAATCATGTCGCTGATGGAAGGAATGACGTCGTTGTGCAGCGGACTGAAGCGGAACACCTGTTGCTTGTCGTCATAGGAGCCAACCTCAACGAAACCAGACGGGAGATACTCAACGAGGCCAGGACACATTGAGTCGCGCTCCTCTGCGCTGAGGCGATGAAAACGCCACATCGGATTGGTGTGGCTGAAGTCGATCGAGGGAATGCCTGCGAGCAACTTCTCCAAGGACGGTAGGTCGCTCGAACGGCCGAGACCGAAGGTGTAGGCGAGCTTGGCCAACGACTTCAGCAACACGGGCTGTGCGGCCACGGTTTTCACTTTGGCTTGCGCTGCTGCGAAGTTCGGGATCTGGCGAATAACGTCCCAGAAGCGCACCGCGTAATCCCGATTGTGAGTGACAGCTGCGGGACTGGCACCGCGAGCGTTGCTCTTGTTCATAAACAAAAGCGAGTTGATCGCGATGAGGTCCTTGCGCGTAATGAAGCCTTTGTCGTCTATCCAAGGCGTATTATCGCGCTCGACAACCTTGTCCTTGAACAGAGCACCGTCGGGATCGATGAGGTGCTGTTTAATGAACACGTTGACCGGATTCGCGTTATCGAAGGTGAAAGCGAGCGAAGGTGCGACCTTCTTGGTGAGGTTGTTTAGGTCGTGGAAGAGCTGGCGCTCCTGCCGAGCGTCAAGGCCGAGGTGAATCTCCGCCGCGACGGTGCAACCAGACCTCCAAGCCTCCAGGATCATATTCCACACTTGATGCTCTGCGGACGTGACCGGATTGGCGCTGTCCTTTCCAGGCATCAGATTACGCCGCGGATACTTCAAGGTCGTAGTGACCTCTTTGAGATACTCGAAGAGAATGCGCATCGCCTCGCGACGGTGTTGACCGTCGATCACCCAAAGGACGTGCTTCGGGGCGAGATAGACCGTAACGGTGCCGTCCACAGACTGCTCAACGCGGAGCCCACCACCGCCAAAATCGCAGCTGCGTATATTGGCGGTAATCGGTTGGAGAGCGAGATAGGGCTGCGGGCCAAGGTCCTCCTGCATCTCGTAGAATTCCTCGGGAAGCTCGGTTTCAGAAAGCTTGGCCTTGGCCTCGACCGAGGCGAATAATCCCTTGAGTAGGTAAGTCGCGAGGCCCTCCGCGTGCTTCAAGTCGAGCTCACGTTGGGCGACAGGTTCGCCGTCGTAGACGCCTTTTTCCTCGATATTTTGCCGGTTCGCAACCTCCGAGATGTCGTAGAATTTGTCGATGGGCACGCACAACAGAAGGGTATTGAAGCCCATGTTGTGGCCTATGAGCACCCGATAAGGGCGCAACGTTGTTTCGTTTCCTGACTTGAGCAGGTCCGCCAACGTTGAGTTGACAGGCTGCGACTGCGGATCTTGTATTTTCATGTTACTTATTTTGTTTTGTATAGGCGTCCGAGCTGACACTCGGGCGCCTTTTTGTTGCCAAGTCGAAAGACCTGGATGCCGCAAAAGTGGCGGCACGAAGAAACAATGAACACTCCTGGAGTATTACAATTGGGGCCCATATGGGGACAGGCCCCGCAAAACGCCCCTCCGGAAAGAAGACTTGCAATGAATCCGAGTTATTAAGAAATACACCCCTGTTTTTCTTACAAACAGCACATGCCTTCTTCGCCACAATCAATCGAGCTATCAGTGCTTAGCCGAATTTATGGACGCGGCAGGGGTTCAGTGTTTACGCCGAATGATTTTATCGAGTTAGGAAGCCGAGGCGCAGTCGACCTCGCGCTTCATCGCCTGCACCGCAAGGGCACCATTCGTCGCCTCGCCCGAGGCCTTTACGACTACCCTGAGGTTAACCCGATCTTGGGCTTGATCGCCCCCTCCATTGAGCAAATCGCCAAGGCGATAGCCAAAAGTGAAAAAGCCAAGCTCCAGCCTTCCGGGGCTTACGCAGCCAACCTCCTTGGCTTGTCTGAACAAGTCCCTGCGAAAGTCGTATTTCTCACCAATGGTCGGGCCCGGAAGGTCAAACTCGGCCTGCTCACAATAGAGCTCCGCCCGACCACACCCAAAAAGACCGCCACCGCCGGACGCGCGAGCGGCCTCGTGATCACAGCCCTCACCTATCTGGGGAAGGAGCACATCACCCCTGAACGCATCTCCCATCTCAGAAGAACACTTTCCAAGGAAGATCGCGCGCAACTGATCACAGACTTGGCCCACGCTCCAGCGTGGCTACACCCACACCTTCGAGCGATAGCAGCCTAGGCCCCCCCATGAGTAGCTTCGCGACACAAACACCCAAGGTCCGCGAACAGTTCTTCCGGCAATACCAGAGCCTCAAAGGCATCGATCCCGTCATCGTGGAAAAAGACTTCTGGGTATGCTGGCTCCTCGCCCGGATCTTTGAGCACCCACAACTCTCCGGCACCTGCCTCTTCAAAGGCGGCACCTCCCTATCCAAGGTTTTCCACGCAATAGAACGCTTCTCCGAGGACATCGACCTCGGCATAACCCCGGCGTCCTTGGGCTGGTCCGAGAACGACTTGGATGAAGCCCCTTCACGCACCAAGCGCGAAGAACGCAATGCCCTGCTTGAAAAGGCCTGCGCTGCCACGGTCGAAAATACATGGCAGCCAACGCTGGAAAAACAGCTCCAGAAAATCTTGGGGAAACCGGCAGGCCATACGACATGGCTCAGCTACAGAATGGACGAGGCGAGCCATTCACCGACCCTCTTCTTCACTTATCCGGGTGCGCTCCCGCGTGGCGCCGTTGCCTATATCGCCCGCGAGGTGAAAATCGAATTCGGATCGCTTACGGATCAACGTCCGACGGGAAAACATCCAATCCAGGCCTTTGTTGACGAACTTGCACCCGGGGCGTTCGACGATTTCAAAACCGAGGTTGTTGCTCCAGAGCTTGAGCGGACCTTCTGGGAGAAAGCGACGATCCTACATGCAGAGTTTCACAGACCTGCGGACAAACCGATCAAGGATCGCTATGCCCGCCACTACGCCGACTTCGCCGCGCTGTGGCGACTCGAGTCCGCAATCCCTGCACGCAGTCGGTTTGATATTCTGGAACGCGTCCGTACCCACAAAACACGGTTTTCCTCCACCAAGTGGGCAAACTACGCCACGGCCAAGCCGGGAACAATCCGATTGGTCCCTCCAGAAAGCCGAATCGAGAGCCTAAAAACGGACTACGCGGCAATGACCCAGATGTTTACCGGGACGCCTTTATCCTTCGAACAAATCATGCACACGCTGGGCGAAGCGGAACATGCGCTAAACAAAGAACCTGCCCCAAAAGGATAGCCAAACGATAGAAGGAAAGATGGATCCATCTCTCCCCGGCTGGCCCGAATCCAATTCGCAAACCATCGGCCGGCTTGCCCGCGCTCGATGACTTGCAGGGGAGTCGAGCCCTCAAAGGCGGGATTAGGCTGCGTCAGCCCGCGGTCGGCATGAGAAGGTTCCATCCCCCGGCATCCATAGCCAGGGCGTAACAAGATTACGCCCCTACGATGCGGAGGCGGCGTCTGGTGGGCGGAGAAACGCGCACACGTTCCGCGACACACCTCGTGCGGCATCTGAGAAAATGGGCGCAAAAAAGCGCCCGGCGGTGAGGCCGGGCGCTCGAAGTGTGATCGGTGTACGACCGAAGGGGGTTATTCCTTCTTGGAGGCCTCGTCGAGGATGTCGCCGAGGTTCATCATGTCGTTGCCGGTGCTCTGGCGGTTGAGCATCTCGTAGGCGGCGGTCTCGGCGGCGATTTGCTCCGACGAGTAGTTGGCGGCCTTGATCGAGAGACCCAGGCGGCGCTCTTCGCGGTCGATCTTGACGACGCGGGCCGTGACCTGCTGGCCGGCCTTGAGCACGTCCTTGATCTTCTCGACGCGCTCTTCGCTGATCTGCGAGATGTGCACGAGGCCGTCGATGCCGTCCTTGAGCTCCACGAAGGCGCCGAAGGAGGTGATCTTGGTGACGGTGCCGGTGACGACGTCGCCGATGCGGAAGTGAGCGTCGATATCGGGCCACGGATCGGTGGCGAGCTGCTTCATGCCGAGGCTGATGCGCTGCTGCGACGGATCGACGTCGAGCACGATCGCGTCCACTTCGTCGCCCTTCTTGAGGACTTCGGAGGGGTGGTTGACCTTGCGGGTCCAGGACATGTCGGAGACGTGCACCATACCGTCGATGCCTTCTTCGAGTTCGATGAAGGCGCCGTAGGGGACGAGGTTGACGACCTTGCCGCGGACGCGGGCGCCGATCGGGTAGTTGTGGCGCACCATATCCCACGGATTCGGCTCCAGTTGGCGGAGGCCAAGGGAGATCTTCTGCTCTTCCTTCTGGATGCCGAGGACGACGGCATCGAGCTCCTGGCCGACCTTGAGCAGCTCACCGGGCTTGGTGATGCGCTTGGTCCAGGACATCTCGGTGATGTGGACGAGGCCTTCGACGCCGGGTTCGATTTCGACGAACGCGCCGTAGGGGACGAGGTTGACGACCTTGCCGTGGACCTTGGCACCGACCGGGAACTTGCGGTCGATCTCGTCCCACGGGTTCTTGGTGGTCTGCTTGAGACCGAGGGAAACGCGCTCTTTCTCGCGGTTCACTTCGATGATCATCACGTTGACCTCTTCACCCTGCTTGAGCATTTCGCTCGGGTGCGTGATGCGGCCCCAGCTCATGTCGGTGATGTGGAGGAGGCCGTCCATGCCGTCGAGGTCGATGAACGCACCGAAGTCGGTGATGTTCTTGACGACACCCTTGCGGACCTGGCCGGGCTGGATGGAGTCGAGGAGGGCGCGACGCTTGTTGGCGCGCTGCTCTTCGATGAGCTCGCGGCGGGAGAGGACGACGTTTTGGCGGTCGAGATTGATCTTGAGGACCTTGAAGTCGTAGGTCTGGCCCACGTACTGATCGAGGTTCTTCGGGGGCTGCACGTCGATGTGCGAAGCCGGGAGGAAGGAGTCCACGCCGATGTTGACGATGAGACCGCCCTTGACCTTGGCCTTGACGCGGCCGGTGGCGATGGAGCCTTCGGGGAACTTGGTGAGGATGTTATCCCAGTTCTTCTTTTGCTCGGCTTTGTCGAAGGAGACGACGGGATTGCCGTTCTTGTCTTCGAGCTTCTCGATCAGCACTTCGATCTGTTGGCCGATTTGGAGTTCGCCGACATCCATGAACTCATTGGCCGGAACGACGGCCTCGGCTTTGCCGCCGATATCGACGACAACTTCGTTTTGGCGGATTTCGGTAATCTGGCCGGCAACGATGGTGCCCTGCTTCAGTTTATCGAAGGACGACTGCGCGAGCAGTTCTTGCATCACAGAACTCATAACGTATGGGTGCAGCAGACCGGCACTTACTCCAGAGCGTCGGGCCACCGCGGCGACCTTGCGGTCGCGAGGTTGGTTGTTGAACTCACTGTCACCCACTCGCGGGAGTGTGCGGCAAACACGAGTGGGACCGATGAACAGCCGCGAAGGGTCGAGCGTCGCCCGAGCCCGCTCTCCGCCGCAAGCCTAAATTCCCCCGGTGGAAAACTACGTGGCAACCGCCCCCTCCCGAGAGGCCGCCGCCCTGCTGGCGCGAGGCCTATCCTCCGGTCAAATGAGACGGAGGCCGCGTCGTTGCGCGCTCCCCACGAACGGCCATGTTGGGCGCGTGCTTTCCCTCCCCCTGTTTTCCCGCACCCTCGCCTGGTTTAGCGGTTCCGTCGCCATGCTGGGCCTTACCCTCCACGCCTCCGAGCCCTCATCACTCCAGCTCAACGATTTGGAGTATCTGGAGATGCCAGGCCTCAACGTCATGCTCGCGCACGACTACTACCCGGAAGGCCACCAGGGCGGCGTAGGCATCCTGCAAAACGGCCTGCGCGTCGCGACCAACGGCGACCTCCGCTTCGACCGCACGCCGGGCCAGTGGGCCCCCACGCCGAAGATGGGCGAGCGCGTCGTCGATCGCGCCACGGGCGAGATCCGCGTGCACGCCGAGTTTCCCGACGACTCGAAGAACCGCGTCGGTTTTAACCCCATCGATTACCCCGACTTCAAATTCGGCTACACGCTCCGCGTGCGCCCGGAGGGCAACGCCTTCCGCATCCTCGTCGATCTCGACGCGCCGCTGCCGGCCGAATGGGTCGGCAAGATCGGCTTCAATCTCGAACTTTTTCCAGGCATCCTCTTCGGGAAAACCTTCGCGACGGAGACGCAGTCGGGCATCTTCCCGCGCCAGGCCAGCGGCCCTGGTGCGCTCGATGGCGCCGGTGAATATCACCCCGCCGCGATGGCGACGGGCAAACGCCTCGTCGTCGCCCCCGAATCGGAGAGCCAGCGCCTGCTGATCGAAGACGCCAACGGCGGCGGGCTCGAACTGATCGATGGCCGCGGCCAGCACAACAACGGCTGGTTTGTCGTCCGCTCGCTCGTCCCCGCCGGCGCCACGAAGGGTGCGGTCAACTGGCTCGTCACGCCCCACGCGATCCCGGGCTGGCAGTCCCCGCCGGTTGTCCAAGTTTCCCAAGTCGGCTACCATCCCGCCCAGCAAAAATGGGCCGTGATCGAGCTGGATGCGCGCGACACGCAGCGCCACCCGGTCGTCGTCTCGCGCATCGCCGAAAACGGCGCCCTCGAAACCGTCCTCGAAGCCACGCCGGCCGAATGGGGCCGTTTCCTGCGCTACCAGTACCTGCGGCTCGATTTCACGGCAGTCACGCACCCCGGCATGTACCTCGTGCGCTACGGCGACGCCCAATCGTCCCCCTTCAAGATCGGCACCGACGTGTACCGCAACGGCATCTGGCAACCGACGCTTGAATACTTCCTGCCAATCCAGATGTGCCACATGCGCATCAACGAGCGCTACCGGGTCTGGCACGGCGCGTGTCATCTCGACGACGCGCGCATGGCGCCGACCGATCTGATCCTCTTCGACGGCTACACCCAAGGTCCGTCGACACTCTGCAAGTTTCAGCCAGGCGAACACGTCCCCGGCCTCGACCGTGGGGGCTGGCACGATGCCGGCGACGACGACCTGCGCATCGAATCGCAAACCGAAACCATGCACGGGCTCGCCCTCGCCTACGAAGCCTTCGGCGTGACGTACGACAACACCACCATCGATCAGGAGCACCGCGTCGTCGAAATCCAGCGCCCCGACGGCAAACCGGACGTGCTCCAGCAGATCGAGCACGGTGCGCTTTCGGTCGTCGGCGGCTACAAAGCAATGGGCCGATTCTACCGCGGCATCATCGTGCCGACGAAGCGCCAATACACGCACCTCGGCGAGTTCAGCATGCAGACCGACAACGCGATCTTCGACCCGAAGACCGCTGCGGCCAATCCACCACCGATCGGCGCGGGCGTGACCGGATCGGCCGACGACCGCTGGGTGTTTACCGAGGAGAACCCATGGCGGGAGTTTCACGCCGCCTCCGGTCTGGCAGCGTCGGCACGCGTGCTGCGGGGGTACAACGATCCCCTCGCCGAAGACTGCCTGCGCATCGCCGAGGAAATCTGGAGCCACACCGATGAAAAGAAAGTCCCCGTCGCGCCCTGGTTCGCCCACATGCCCAGCCCACGCGTGCCGCTGGCCGTCGAGCTGCTGCTCACCACACGAGATCGCCGCTACGCCGAGTTTCTCATCGGCCAGCGCGACGCACTGTGCGCCAACATCCGCGGAGAAAAAGCCGGTAAACACACGCCCCGCCTCGGCTGGATGATCGGCCGGGCGCTGCCGCTCATCGGCGACGACGCCTTCACGCAGGCGATCACCGAAGCCGTCCGTGTTTACCGGACCGAGCTCGATGGAATCGCACGCCAGACGCCCTATGGCGTGCCCTACGAACCCGCCATCTGGGGCGCAGGCTGGCAGATCCAGAATTTTGGCGTGCAACAGTACTACCTCCACACCGCCTTTCCGGAAATCTTTCCGCGCGACTACCTGTTGCACGCGCTCAATTTCATCCTCGGTTGCCACCCCGGCAGCAACACCGCCTCGTTCATCTCCGGCGTCGGCGCGCGCTCCGTGACCGAAGCGTATGGGTTTAACCGCGCGGATCGCTCATACCTGCCCGGCGGCAGCGTCTCGGGCACTGCGCTCATCCAGCCGGATTTCCCGGAGCTCCTCGAGTGGCCCTATCTCTGGCAACAAACCGAGTACGTGCTCGGCGGTGGCACCACGGATCACCTCCTCCTCATCCTCGCCGCCGATGCCGTGCTGAACCGTCCGTGAGGGACGCCACCCGCGGACAAAAAAGAAGGCGGGCCGCCTACCCCTAAGCGGCCCGCCACTGGCTTTCTTTTATTACCCCAAAATTCCCGCTAGGCGGGAGTCTTGAACCGTCGGTTAAGACGGTGGCTCTAAAAGAAAGTTCCTGCCTAAAATATCGGATGCGCGCTGCCTGCCTTTAGTGCGAAGGCGGTAGGGGCCGCGCCCTACGGGGAAACCCCGGGAGCGTGGCACAGCGGCGCTCAATATCCGTCGTACGTCGGAGTCCGCGCCGCCTTGGTCTTTATCGGAGCCCATTGTCGCAACCACAGATCGGCCAGATTTCGCATGCTCGTTCGGGACAGTCCCTCCCGGAGCGCCTGCCCCCGAAACGGCTCCACCACCCCGCTCCTCTCCTCGAAATAGCGCCACAACTCCTCCGCCAAAGACGCCGACACCGCATGCCGGTCCTGCGATTCTTTTGCACGAGCACGAACCTTTTCCTCCCAGAAATGTCTCTCGTCTGCATTCGCCACGACGTAGTCGCACAACATCTGCTCGTTCCGGTTCAGACTCATGCCGCCACCCTGCAAACGCCTCTCAGGAAAACAATCGTAAAAGCCCCACAAACACGGCATTGATTTTGACCACCCCTCCAAAACGAACCATTCACTCCTAAACTACCCCACTCTTTACACTATGTGGAAAAAACAGATCAGTGATCAAATGCCTGTCATCCTCGTGACCGCCGGGCTTATTGTCGTCGCCGCGCTCTTCATCCATTTCCGCACCGTCAGTGCCATGGAAAAAAGCCAGCAGGCCGAGCTCTCCGCCCAACGCGCCGAGTTTGACGCCCAGCTCAAGGCCTCCGCCGAAGACACCCGCCGCCAGATCGATGCCGTCAACAAGCTCCTCAAAGACGCCATCCAAAAGCGCTCGGCCGACGTCTTCATGACCGACGAAGAACTCGCCAAGGCCAACGCCGACAAGGTCGAGAAACTCGCCGAGGCCATCGCCAACCGCATGCAGCCCAACATGCCGCTGCCCAAGACCCCCGAGGAAGCCGAGAAGCTCCAAAACGAGCAGATCGACAAGGTCTCCGGCCGCCTCGCCGAGAAGATCAACCCCATCCTCTCCGAGATGTCGAAGGATCAGAATCTCACCCGCGAAGAGATCACCAAATACTCCCAGCGCATCTCCGATCAGGTCGGCACCGTGCTCACCGCGGAGCTCGCCAAGAATCAACAGCTCAACAACAACCTGATCGCCTCACAGGCCCTCGCCCGCGAGTCCCTCGCCCTCTCCCATGAGGCCACCGCGCTCTACCTGAGCACCTTCAAGGATCAGGGCGTACTGACCCGCCTCCTCCTCCTGCCCGCCAATGTCGTGCGCGATGCCTCCAAGCTCAGCCTCGTCAGCGGCTCGGACCGCAAGAAGATCGAAGAGCAGCTCGTCACCAAGATGACGCGCATCGAAAACGATCTGAACACCATCCAGTCGCAACAACCGCACGCCACCGTCTCGGCCAACTCCGCCGCCCCGGCGACGACCCTCGCCACCACGCCGACCAAGCCAGCCGCCGCGCCCAAAGCCGCGGACGCAAAGACCGAGGCCAAGCCCGCCGCGAAACCGGAGGCCAAGGCCAAGAACGGCAAATAAGCCGCGACCTCACATTCCCCAAGCCGCACGCCGCAAGCGTGCGGCTTTTTTGTGCCCCGGCGCGCGCCTCTCGCGCCACTCAATCGATCCGATAAAACGGCCCCGGCAGTTTAAACCCGCGCTCTGCAAAACCTCCCGCGAGATCGCTCTGCTGGTCGCCGAGATTCGCGATGATCGTGAACCCGTCCGTCGCCAGCGCCCGCCGCATCTCGACCTTGCGCGCCGCAGCGCTCAACGACCGTCCGTCCTGCGGCGTCATCATCAAACGCTCGTAATCGCCCATCCCCTCGCGCGCCAGATTGAGCTCCGTGCCAGCACGGTCGCGCGGATCCCGACGGCCCGTGATAAACACCACGGCCACGCCCAACCGCCGCGCCGTCCGAAATACCTCACGCACCGGCTCGATCGCCGGCGCCTCGGCCCTGGCCACCCACGCGGCCCACACCTCCGGTTTATAGCCGAAGTCCTCCCCGTGCATGTGCCCGTAGTTCGACAAAACCGTCTCATCGATGTCGAAAACCACCGCAAGCCGTTCGCCGGCTCGCCGCGCCGCCGCACGCTGCTCGATCCAGCGCGTCGCCCGCGACGCCACCTCCGCCAGCTCGCGCGCGTACTCGCCTGAATCGTGATACCGCACCACGGCCGCCTTGGCCGTGGAAAGATTCACGGGCTCACGCGTCGCCGGAATCTGGGCGCAACCGGCCAGCCATGCACACGACACCAGGACCGCAAAGACCGATTGGGTTCTCATCGGCTCAGCCCTTCAGCATGCGCACACGCCGATCCTTTCTGGGAAATTGCAGCGTGATCAGCGTGCCGACGCCCTCCTTGCTCTCCACGCCGATCTGCCCGCCGTGCTCCCGCATGATCCGCTGCGCGATCATCAGGCCCAGCCCCGTGCCACCCGGCTTGGTCGTGTGGTAGGGCTGGAAGAGCTTCATCAAATCCTCCTGCTTGATGCCGCTGCCCGTGTCGCCAAAGAGCAGGAACACGCTGTCGTCGTCGGCCCGCGTCTTGATCCGCAGATGCCCACCGGGCTCCATCGCCTCCATGGCGTTTTTCGTGATGTTGAAAAACACCTGTTTGAGCTGGTTGCGGTCGCCCATGATCGGGGGCAGATCGTCGGACGTCTCTGCTTCCACGGTGATGCCCCGATCCGTCAATTCGCGCTGCTGGAAGTGCAGCACCTCCGAGAGCACCTCGACCACACGCATCTCGGCCAGATCCGGCGGCTGTGGGCGTATCGCATTGAGGAAATTGCTGATGATCCCATCCAGCCGCTTCACCTCCTCGCGGCAGATCGAAATCGAGTCCGTCAGGCTCTCGGTTTCGCGGGTCGACTTCTGTTTTTTCAGGCGCCGCTCGATCAACTGGAGGTGAATCGTCAGCGAGTTGAGCGGATTGCCGAGCTCGTGCGCCACGCTGCCCGCCAGCATGAGAATCGACGATGTGCGCTCGTTCTCGAGCAGCTCCTCCGTCGTGGCCTTGTCGCGCGTGATGTCATTGAGGATCACGGCAAATCGCCGCGATGCCACGCGCCCATCGCTGCGAAACGGCACCATGTACAACCGCACCACGCGCGGCTCCGGGTAGGTCAGTGCAAACTCGCGCGCCACGACGGGCATCGCCGCATCGTCATCGACATCTCCCAGCGAGGGACGCAGCCCCGGCACGAGCCGCCAGAGCGTCTCCCCGGCGAGCGTGCCGTCGCCCAGGCCGATGAGCCGGTGCGCCGCGGCGTTGGCATACTCGATCTCGCCATCGGCCGTGATCACGAGCACGCCCTCCTGCAAAGCGTTGAAAATATCTTCGAAAAGCCCGCGTTCCCGTGCGAGCCGCTGTACGAGGTTGGCGAGGTTGACGGAGTCGAGCGTGTCGAGCCGGCCGAGCACGCGGTCCAACGTGGGGTGTCGTTTGGGAGGCATGGCGCTTATTCGTCGAGAAAGTCCATTTGAGAGGGATCGGTGCGCTGCGCGAGCAGCTTCCTCAAAAACATCTCCCGGTGCTCCGGACAACGCCCCAGCCGGAGGACCGCCTCGCGATGCACCTCGGTGCCATAGCCCTTGTGCTGGGCAAAACCATACCCGGGGTACTGTCGGTCGAGATCGTCCATCATCCGATCGCGCGTCACCTTGGCGATGATCGACGCCATCGCGATGCATAGCGACCGCGCATCGCCCTTGACCACGCCGCTGTGCGGATAGGGAAAATTTTTCAGCGCGAGACCGTCGATCAGGATACGCCCGTTGACCGTCGCTTGAAACTGCGCGCGCTCCTCGGGCGAGGCGAAAAGATCGGGCTCGACGCGGCGCTCGAAGGCGCTCGGCGGATAGATCGCCTCCAGCGCGCGCCGCATGGCGAGTTTCGTGGCGCCTAGGATGTTGTGCGTCTCGATCTCCTCGACCGTACCCACGCCAAACTGAGCGTGGATCTCGCCCTGGCCCGCGAGCGTTTCAAACTCGAACCAAAGCTCGTCGCGCTCCGCAGGCGTGAGCTGTTTCGAGTCGTTTACGCGCCCGGCACGCGTCATCGCCCAACGGCCTTCGAGAAACTTCGGGGTGACCAAGACGGCTCCAGCGACGACGGGACCGGCGAGCGCGCCGCGCCCGGCCTCATCGACGCCGAGCAGGCACTCGTAGCCCTGAATCTGTTTCAGATCGAAACCGCGAAGTTGTCTGCGGACCGGAGGCATGCGCAGAGGTCGTTCACTCCTCGCCGAAACCGAAACGCGCCTTCGGCTCGGGCAGTGGCAGCTCGTCGAGTTTCCCCTCCGCCGACACCACCTCGTAGGCGGTGCGGAAATGAAGTTTTGCGAAATCGCCCAGCGCCCGCGCGCCAAATTTCTGCATGATGCCCGCCGCCTGCTCCTTCACCTGCGCACTGCATCCCTTCTGGAGTTTGGCGCCGAAACGCAGCGACAACGCGTGCATCTGGCGCACGTACTCCGCGCGGGCCACGACGGATGCCGCGGCGACGACCGGGTCTTCTTCCGCGTGAGTGCGCATCCGCAGCTCGAAATTTGCCACGCCCTTCTTCGCGAGCTCCCGCTGTGTGAGCGGCTGCTCGGTGAACTGGTCGAGCAGGCCCCACGGCACCCAGTGCGCCGCCAGCGATTGTGAGAGCGCCGTGGCGTGCAGCCAGGCGAGCAGACGGTTGAGATTGGCGTGCGGCTTGCCCATCAGCTCGTTGTATTTGGGCATGCCACAAAAGGCGGTCTTCACGGTGACGCCCGGCGTGTTCCGGATCATCTCGTCGAGCTTCACGATCTGCGAATCGGTGATTTTCTTCGAGTCGCGCACGCCGGCCTTTATCCAGCCCTCGATGGCCGCGCGATCCGCGATCACCGTTGCCGCGATCACCGGGCCGAAGAAATCGCCCTTGCCGCTCTCGTCGAGCCCTGCGTGCGGCTCGAACCAGTCGGGATGCAACACCTCATCGTAACCGAGCTTCGGCGCCTGCGTGACCTCTGCCTCCAGCGTGTGGAGCACAAACTCCTCGGTGCCCTTGCCGGCGATCACGACCTTGCCGCTCGTGTAGGCCGTCACGTTGCAGGACGGCCCCTTGAACGCAAAACGCGTGTAGGCGACCTCCGCCGTCGGCCAGCCGCGCGACCGCAGGATGCCATGCAGCGTCTCCATCTGCGCGTCATTGAGCTTGATGGTATAGATGGAGAGTTTCTTCGGAGTCTCGTCCGCTTCGGCGGGCTTCTTTGCCATACGCCCTACAGCACAAAAAAGATTCTGTTTTGGCGAGCATCGCCTTTTGTCGCGGCATGCCCTCCACCGCCGACAGTTTGCAGGCCCGAGCCGAAACATTCCGAAGCAGCCTGCTGGCGTGGTATCGGGCCAACCGGCGCACGCTGCCCTGGCGCGAAGCGCCCTCGCTCTACAAGACCGTCGTCAGCGAGCTCATGCTGCAACAGACGCAGATCAAGACGGCGCTCCCCTACTTTGCCCGCTGGCTCGACGAGCTGCCCGATTTCGTCGCCCTCGCCGCCGCCCCCGAGGAACAGGTGCTGAAACTCTGGGAGGGCCTCGGCTACTACTCGCGCGCCCGCAATCTCCACAAGCTCGCCCGCGCGGTCGTCGCCATGCCCACGCCGCCCAACACGCCCGACGCATGGCGCGAGTTGCCCGGCATCGGTCCCTACACCGCCGCCGCCATCACGAGCATCACCTTCGGCGCACAGGCCGCCTGCGTGGATGGCAACGTCGTGCGCATCCTCGCCCGACTCACGGCCGACTCGACGGAGTTTCGCGACAGCTCCAGCGCCGCGAAGGTGTACACGCCGCTCGCCCAGGCGCTGCTCAACCCGACAGAGCCGGGCGACCACAATCAGGCCATGATGGAGCTCGGCGCGACCATCTGCACCAAGGCCAATCCGGCCTGCGATCGCTGTCCGGTGCAGGCACTCTGCGCAGGCCAGAATGCCGGCTCGCCGGAATCGCTGCCACGCCTCGCCGCGAAACGCATCGAGCGCCGCGAGGTCACTCGCGTGTGGTGCGTGCACGCCGGCCGACTGCTGCTTCACCGCGCCACCGGGCAGGCCCGCCGGCTCGCGCATCTCCACGAGTTGCCCGCCGCCGAACATCTCGGGCTGGCCCCGGCACACTTCACCGGCGTCGCACCGCTCGCGCAGAAGCGGCGCAGCATCACGCGATTTCAAATCACCGAGACCATTTACCCGGCACCGTCGCCACGAGGCGACCTGGCCGACGGGCTGGTCTGGGTGCCGCTGGCCGAGTTGGAAAACATCACACTCTCCGGCCCTCACCGGCGCTGGGTCCAGGAACTGCTGGCCAAGGGGAACACACGCGCGACCTGAGCCCGCAGCGCCGCGCCATGAAGCATACGGCCTCACGACGCGAGAGGTGGCCACGACTTATTTTTTCTCCAACCGGCGGGCCAGTTCAGCTTCCAGTGCCCTGCCGCGCAGATCTTTTGCGACGATCTTGCCATCCCCATCGATGAGGAAAGTCGCCGGGATGCTCTGGATGCCATACTTCGTCGCGAGCGCATTGCGCCAGCCCTGCCCGTCAAAGAATTGAGGCCAGATCATTTTATTCTCCTTCACGAAGCGCTTCAGAGCGTCCTCGTCCTTGTCGAGACTGACGCCGATCACCTCAAACCCGAGCTCGTGATATTTTTGGTAGGCCGCGACGACATTGGGCATCTCCGCCACGCAAGGGCCGCACCAAGTCGCCCAAAAATCGACGAGTATCAACTTCCCCTTGAAGCGTGCCAGCGACAGGGGATTCCCATCCGTGTCGGTGACGGAAAAATCGGGGAACTCCACGCCCGGCCGTAGAGCCGCAGACATCTTCAACTTGGCGTTCATCTCCTCGACTTCGATGATCGAGCGCGGCGCCTCCTTACCCCACTTCGTCTCCGGAAAATCTGCCGCGAGTTGTTTAAGAGCGACCAGCGCCTTGTCCAAGTCCTCCAAAACCTGCACGTACAACATCGCCTTGGCCACAAGTACCTCTGCCACTGCATCCGTCTTCTCGCCAGCATGCCTGGCCAGGATCTCGTCGAAGCCCTTGATCTCATCGGCCAGCAGGGTCTCGGAGGCTTCGCCCGCCTGGAGCTTCGCCTGAATCTTCTGCACCAGCGCCCCCAGCTCGGTATCCGCAGTCTGCGCCACCGGTGTGTCTGGTGCCGTATTTTGAGGCTCGGATTCTGCGGCCTGGCCACACGTGACGATGGCCGCAAAGGCGCCGGCACTGAGTAACGAACGGATGGATTGTTTCATAAAGGTAGGCCTTGAGAGTAGCAGTCCGGCATGCCGGCGCAACTGGACAGGCGCATCAAACAGGCAGGCAGGCCGCGATGCGCTCGCGCGACGCAATCACCGACTCGACCGGAACTCCCGGCGACAACTCGAGCACCAACGCGTGCTCCGGCTTCCAGAAACGACTAAGCTTTCTGAAATCCGTGAGTCCCGCGCCGATTGGCCGATGGTCGCGCCGCTCCGCATCCACATCGTGCAGATGCCAGCCGACCAGATGCTCCGCATTGCGAGCCAGATGTGCCTCGTGATCAAGTATGCCCAACGACTCCTTGATCGCGGCATGTCCCGCGTCGTGCCAGTAGCCCACCGGGGCGCCCGTCGGCAACGAGGCAAACAACTCCGCAAAATCCTCGTCCAGCGGCAGCTCATCGAGTGCCTCGCGATTCTCGAAACCAAGCGTGATTCCCTTTTCCACCGCGTAACCAAGGACCTCGCGGATGCAATCAAGCACGTGCGGCCAGTGGCGGGCACGCCGCGCACGCAGCCGCACCAACGCCCGCTCGCGCACGACCGCCCAGGCCGGATCGTCCACAAGGCGCGCGCGTGGATGGTCCCGCAAGTAGCGCCGGACCTTGCTCAGCGGGCTAAACCAGAAAAAGTCCACATGCCCGAGATGGCAGACCAGGACCCGGGCGCCGACTTGCGCAGCGAAGTCGACCGAGCGTTTTGTCTGCCGCACCCACTGGAGCCGCTCACGATGCCCGACGGCGGAGGGTTCAAACAAGTTGGGCGCTGCATGGACCACGCCTGGTGGTAAAGGACAGAAATTGTGGCAGGAACTGATCCGCGCCACCCCTGCCTCGACCGCCCTCAGCACCCCAGGCGCCAAGGTCAACCGCACCCCATGGCTCAACTCGACATGAGAGAAACCCAAACCCGCCATTTCCTGCAACATGGCGTAACCATCGTCATGACGATGCGAGCACCAGCATGTGGAAAGTGAAAGAGTCGGAGTCACAGACCCTTCAAAAAGCCAGCAGGGCCGGCATGGGACAACAAAAATGCCGCGCTCGGACAGGGCCGGGCGCGGCGGGGAAAATCAATGCAGACGAGGTAGGCTCAGTCCGCGTGGCGGCGGCGGAGCATGGCGGTGAAGGCCTGGACCTTCTCCTTGCGACGACGCTTCTCGCAGGGCTTCTCGTAGTAGCGCTTGGCGCGAACACCCTTGATGATGTTCTCGCGATCGAGCTTCTTCTTCATGCGACGGATCGCGCGATCGATGGGCTCGTTTTTACGGATTTTGATCTCGATGGACATGTCAGAACGGAAAGGTTTGCGGCGAAAGACGGTCACTAGGTCAAACCGGTCCCCCGCCGTCAACGGCTTTTTTGGGCCAACACAGTTTCCTCGAAAAACACCGTCGGTTTGCGCACTCAACGGCCAGTTGCCTCTGCCGGCAAACGCCACACCCGGGCGTCCACGCCACCCCAAAATTTCGCATGCCCTGATGGGGCCTCGACACGCACACTGCGCACCTCAGCCCCACCCTCGCCCCTCATGTATGCAAGGAAATCGGCCTGAGTTTCGACTACCGGGCTGATCAAGAATCCCGATTCGGCCACCTTGGGCAGGAGACGATGGCGCAACTCACGCCCGCACGAATCCGCGATGATCAGCTCCAGCTGCGCCGGCTTGTAGAGCAGCGCTCGCAACCGCCCCAGCCACGAAGGACTCGCCGCGATTTGAAGCCAGAGCCGCCCGGATGCATCAACCGGGATCGTCTCGCCCAGCGCTGCACGACGTTGCACCACCTCGCGACGTTCGCCGGTCACCCCCCGTGGCACTGGACGCCGCTTGAGCAGCGCAAACCCACGTTCTTCCAGCCTGCATTCGAACAGCTCCGGCAACAACGCCCACAACAACGCTTCGTCCTGCGGTGCGAAACGCCCATCCACGCTCGATGTACGCCAGAGGATAAAATCCGCGCCTTTTGTGGAGCGCAACCAGTCGAGACTCAACTCCTGCAAGGATGGCAGATAGGCCGTGTACGCCTGAATCGTCGGACGCGGGCAATAGTTTAGCCCGTTCAGTAACAGGCTACCTTGATCAAAATTAAAACTGTCTATCGGTGCGGCCCCGACCTCCGACTGGACGGCAGGCAAGGCGGCAGCCTTGACCTCACGAGCGGTTCTCTCGTGCCAACCACTCAGAAACGCCCCCGGAGCCTGCAGCGTCCTCCAGCAGGAGCGCATCCGCCCCCACGTATTATGCGGCGTGCTCCACATCACATCCGGGAATGCAAGCCATGCGCCAAGCAGAGCGACTGGCACTACGATCTCAAAGCGGAACGGCCGACGCGACGCGCCAAGCCAACTCGGCAGTACACACCCTAGAAGCGCGGAAAACCAAAAGAACCCAAGCACATGCCCCGCGGCCCGTGTGAATCCATGTTTCCAGGAAAGCACCAACGCCGCACCCGCGAAAAGCGCGACCGCCCACTCCGTGAGGTACGCCCGCCACGCCAGCTGGCGCAGTCCCCAGACGAGTCCGCAACCGAGCAAACCCAGGACCGCAATCGCGCAAAAAAAGACACTGCGGGGCTCTTCCAGCGACATCGCCCAAGGATACCCGCCGCTCACCACGAGACTATTCGCCACATAGGCCGGCAAGTCCGCCAGAGACTGCCCCACCGCCATCCAGATGACGGCATAGCCAGCCAAGAATGCAGCAGAAAGACCGACCGCGCGGCGCCGCTCGCCGCGTGCCATAGCCGCACCCACCGCAATCGCCACGCCCACCGCCCCCACGATCAGGAACGTAAACTTCACCAACCCGAAGAACACCACGCCGGCCAGCGCGCACGCAGTCTTGGGCCAAGCAGCCGGCCGGATGAGCCCCCCCACGACATACGCGACCACCATGAACAGATAGACCCCATCGCTGAACATCCGCCCAAACCCGATAATGATCCACACAACCGCCATGCGCCGCCAAAGCGAAAGGCCCGAGATCATCCACAACATCAGCCCGCATAGGGCCAGCTTCCCGGCTGAGTCCCACACCAACCGCACCATCACCGTCTCGGGGATGGCATAGGGCAGATTGAGAAAGGACAGAGGGCCACCTGTGAACACGACCTCGCGTCCAAACGCCCAGTGTTTCACCGCCGCCAGGCCCATCACCTGCTGCCACGACGAATCGAGCTCCGCGATGGGAGGCAGCGGGGCATCAAAAAGCACCGACCACGCCATCACTGCCAATATCACGTTCGGCACCCACCAATTTGCATCGAGCCAACCGAGCACCGACCGCACCCACCGTCCCCGTGCCAGCCACCAGAGACCAAGTATCCCGACCCAAATTCCAGCGAGCGCCGCCCCAAGTGGAGAAACCCAGCCCCACTCCGAAACAGTTAGGTCCATGGGCGGCATCATCTCCCACTGAATGGACGGATCGTCGCCCGCCCCTGCCGTGGAGAAACGCCAGCCGCCTTCCGCCATGGGCTCGATCGAGGCAATCTGATTAACCGGTTGCAATGCCCCGGGCACCGGCTCGCGCAGGACGCGTCCTCTACGATCCTGCACGACCACACGATCCAGCCTCACCGTACCCGCCGCATCGACCGGATCCAAACGCAACGCCTTGAGCCGCGCAGCCGGCAGAGGCACGGCATACTCGGCAGGCACCCCATCGGTACGGACGAGGGGCAACCGCACCGACGCGGACTCACTGTACCCGTCTCCCGTATCGAAATACACCTGAAAGGCATGTCCCGCCTCTGCGGCCATGACAACCCGCAGCACGCCCGAGGACGGCTCTGGCTGGCGGATCAGGTAGGCCGAAAACAACGCGGCAATCCAAAGGGCAATAGCCAGGCTTTTCCAAATGGAGGAGGGGCGCATCTGTCACCGTCATTAGCCGGACGGGCAAAGCCTGAGCAAGCGCATTGCTCTCACCTAACGACGCACGATGCGTCGCAGCGCCGCATCACGCCAGTGGCTTGTTGGAAAACGCGCCGCTCAACGAATCGTGCAATTTAAAGACGGCCTGCGCGTCTGGATGCCGCACGGGTGAGCGCCCGACCTCCTCCATAAAACGACAGGCGACAAATTCCGACGCAGGCGCGGCTGCAAGGCCAGGCGTTCTCGCTTGGAACAGCGCCCTGAGAGCCCCCATCACGCCGGACGGCGCAGCGGCCGCCGACGCTTCGCAACGCCACGGTTTGGGCGTCAGGCGCGCACGAAAACACTTCTGCACCCGGCAAAGCACCCGATAGCGTTTGTCTGAAAGCAGCAGCTCCATCAGTTCCTGCGTCTCCGCCGCCGTGGGGTCGAACAGCCGGCTCGTGCAAAGATACCGCAACCCGGCCTTCGTGGCATAAACCCGGAAATGCAGGTCGCTGCGCGCCGCGCACACACGCCCGAGAGCCTCCACCGCCTGCCTTTTTTCCACGATCACCTCGGCCACCGTGTTACTCGTGTCGTCCGTCGTATCGACGTCCACGAACATGACATTATAGGCATTGAGGACCGTGGCTCCATAGGCATTGCGCGTCAGCCTTGCGAGCTCGCGCCCGGCATCGTCGGCCGCAGCCAGGCGCTGGACGACAGGCTCGACGACCGTGCGTTCCGGGTACGGATAGCGGTCCAACATGTGCCGGACGGGTTGCCCATCGGCCGCAAGCTCGCACCGGCGGTGCGCGACCTGCCGGGCCTGCTCCCGGGCATCGGCTTCGCTGACCGCCGAAGCGGCAGTCGCTCCGCGAAAGATTTTTTTGCCCGCACGCTCGAAGCAGGAGACGGCATGGGCGGTGAATCGTGGCGAGGCGGGTAACTCTTCCGGAGGCTGCATCGGATGGGGCGTGGTTCAACCCCGAGTGTGCCGCGCACGGCGCCACACGCCAGCCTCCTTCTGCAAGTAAGCTGTGAAATTACGCCCCGTTAGCCCAATGCGGGGGCCTACCAGACGAGCAAGCCGCCCGCAAACGTCAGCCCGGCTCCTACGCTGCAGAAGATGATGCGATCACCCGGATGGAAAATCCCCTCTTCCGCCGCCCAGCCCAGTGCCATCGAAACAGAGGCCGCGCTGGTGTTACCATACTTGGAAATCGTCATGACGAACTTCTCGTATGGGATGCCGACGCGCTTGCTCACGGCCTTCAAAATGCGCTCGTTGGCCTGATGCGGAAGCACCCAGCCGACCTGGTCGGGGGTCAAACCGTGCTGCTTCATCGTGACCTCGATCTTGTCGGCAAAAGCCTTGACCGCGGCCTTGAAGACGGCACCGCCGTCCATCTGAAGATAAAAGTGGTCGCGGTCGGAACCGGACGGATGGGGCACCGGACGCAGGGCCCCGCCGCCGGTGCGCTGGATCGCATCGTAGGCATTGGCATCACCCGAGAGCGACATGCGGTGCAGGCGGTGCCCGCCGGCATCGCTCGTCAGGACCGCAGCGCCAGACCCGTCGCCAAACAAGAATGCCGTCTCCTTGTCCTTGGGGTTGGTGATGCGCGAAAGCAGTTCGGCCGTGACAACGAGTATCCGTTTCCCGGTGCCCCCGCGGATGAAGGCGCGCCCCACTTCGAGAGCATAGAGCCAGCCTGCGCAAGCCGCGTTGAGATCGAAGGCGAGCGCATGCGGGGCCCCGATCTGACGGGCCAGACGGCTCGCCATCGAGGGCACTGGCTGGTCGGGGATCAGGGTAGCCATGATCACGCCATCCAGCGAGTCGGCGGTGATGCCGGCCTGCTTGAGCGCGTGTTGCACGGCCACGACTGCGAGATCGGTCGCCGACTCGTTTTCTCCGGCGTACCGGCGCTCGCGGATACCGGTGAGCTTGAAAATCTCCTCCTCGGTGCGGTCGGGAAAGTTTTTCAGAATCTCGCCCGTGGACATCACGTTTTTCGGCACGGCGAAGCCAACGCCGGCGATGCACACAGTGTCGTCACCCGCGGGCGCGACTACAGGAGCGGCAGGGGCCGCAATCGCAGCGGGGGCAGGCACCGTTTTGTGTTGCTCAAGATAACGAGCCACATCGTCACCCGAGACACGACCGCCGGGGCCCGTGGTCCCAATGTCCGTGATTTTCGCAGGGTCGAGGCCGGCCTCTTGAGCAAGCTTCGAGGCCCGGGGCGTCCACTGCAGGCCAACGGGTGCGGCGGGGGCCGCGGCAGGGGCGGGCATCGGCGAGGAAGTGGCCGTGGCAGCCGAAGCCGCCGCGAGCAGATGGCGCTGGCTCACATCGGTCGTCTCCATGCGCAACAACGCGGCGCCGCTTGGCACGATGTCGCCGGCGCGGCATTTCCATTCGATCACGCGGCCGGCGCAGGGCGCCTCGAATTCGAAGACGGATTTGTCGCTCTCGAGTTCGGCCAGTTTCGCCCCTTTCGCCACCGTCGTGCCAGCCGTCACCTTGATATCGATCACGGTGAGTTCATTAACGGTCGCGCCCATGGAGGGCACCGGGACGTCGATCAGAAACGATTCCATGCTACGGGTAATTGAATGGGTGTTTGTGTGTACCGAAACGGGTGCGGTCAACGCCAAGTCGGAACAGCGGGGTGGACGTGGCCTAGGCGCGTGCCGCGCGCCAGATGGCGAGGCAACGGGTGAGCAATGCGGAGAGCTCCGCGAGCGGCACCATGTTGGGGCCATCGCTGATCGCTTCCGCCGGGTTGGGATGCGTCTCAAGAAAAAGTCCATCGGCCCCTGCCGCGAGTGCAGCCTGTGCCAGCGGTGGGACAAATTCGCGTTGTCCGCCACTCTTGCCGCCCGCCGCGCCAGGTAGCTGCACGCTGTGCGTGGCGTCGAAAACCGTGGGGGCTCCGTTCGCCCGCATGATCGAGAACGAGCGCATGTCCACGACCAGATTTTGATAACCGAAGGTCGTGCCGCGCTCGGTCTGCCAGATCTCCGTCGCGCCACCGTCGCGCAATTTGCCGGTGACAAACTGCATTTCCTGCGGAGAGAGGAACTGGCCCTTCTTCACGTTGACCGTGCGGCCGCTCCTGGCAGCGGCGAGCAGCAGATCCGTCTGCCGGCAGAGGAACGCCGGTATCTGGATGACATCGCACACGCGGGCCACCGGATCGATCTGCGAGGCATCATGCACATCGGTCAAAACGGGAAAGCCGTACTCGCGCTTGATCAGGGCGAGCAGGCGCAAGCCCTCGTCGATGCCGGTGCCACGATCTCCGGCGAGCGAGGTGCGGTTGGCTTTGTCGAACGAGCCCTTGAACACGAGGTTCAGCTCCGGATGTGCGTTGCGGATTTTGGTCAGCTCGGCGGCAACCGTGCGGCAGACCGACTCGTTTTCCAACGAGCAGGGCCCGGCGATGACAAGGAGTGAGCCTGGTCGGAAGATCATATGCGGAAGACGAAGCGCAGCGGGCGTATGCCGGGGCGCTTACTTTTTGGCCTTCCGGGCGGCCGGTTTGCGACGCGAGGCAGACTTGGCCGCCGGGCGGCGTTTACCCTGCTGGGAAATCGCGGCGGCGACAAATGCGGCAAACAACGGGTGTGCGTGATTCGGCTTGGACTGGAATTCCGGATGGAACTGCACCGCGACGAACCACGGATGGTCCTTCAGTTCGACGATCTCGACCAGATTGCGCTTCGGGTTGCGTCCACTGACGACCAGCCCGGCACGCTGGATGAGATCGACGTAGGCGTTGTTGACCTCGAAGCGATGGCGGTGGCGCTCGCGAATGGTGGATGCCTTGTAGGCACGGGCCGCGAGGGTGCCAGGCTTGAGCGCGCAGTCATAGCTGCCCAGGCGCATGGTCGCACCTTTGTCGACCACGCCCTTTTGGTCCTCCATCATGTGGATGACAGGATGAGGCGACTTGGAATCGAACTCCACGCTATTGGCCCCCTTCAAGCCGAGGACATGCCGCGCAAATTCGATCACCGCGATCTGAAGGCCGAGGCACAGGCCGTAGTAGGGGACCTGGTTTTCTCGGGCGAACCGGGCAGCCGCGATCTTGCCCTCCGTGCCACGATCACCAAAACCGCCCGGGACGAGGATGCCATCGAGGCCCTTCAAGAGCGACAGCCCGCCCTTCTTCTCAAGGTCCTCGGCATCGATGCGCCGGATGTCGATCTGGCAATTATTGGCGATGCCCGCATGCGTGACTGACTCGTAAACAGACTTATAGGCATCCTGAAGCTCGATATACTTGCCGACGACGCCGATGGTGACGGTGTGGACGGGATTCTTGATGCGCTTCACGATGTCCACCCAGACATTTTTCTTCGGCGGAGGCAGATTGAGCCCGAAGAGCTCGTACACGAGCGAGTCCAAGCCTTCTTTCTGCAACTGGAGAGGGAGTTCGTAGATCGAAGAGTCCACGTCGCGGCACTCGATCACCGCCTTCGTCGGCACGTTGCAGAACATCGAAATCTTGTCGCGCAGGCCATGGTCGAGCGGGTGGTCGCAGCGGCACACCACGATATGTGGCTGGATACCGATCTCGCGAAGCTTGGCCACCGACTGCTGCGTGGGCTTCGTCTTCAATTCGCCCGCCGCCGCCAAGAAAGGCACGAGCGTCACGTGCAGGAAAATCACGTCCCGAGGCCCGACCTCCAGGGCAAACTGGCGCATCGCTTCCAGAAAGGGCAGTCCCTCGATGTCTCCCGTCGTGCCACCAATCTCGGTGATCAGCACATCGACATCTTTGCCACCCGCATGGATGCGCTGCTTGATCTCGTTGGTCACATGAGGGATGACCTGCACCGTCTTTCCAAGATAGTCGCCGCGACGCTCTTTCTGGATCACCGTCTCATACACTTGGCCCGAAGTCAGGTTGTTCAAGCGGGACAGGCGCCCACTTGTGAATCGCTCATAGTGGCCGAGATCGAGATCGGTCTCCGCACCATCCTCGAGTACATACACCTCGCCATGCTGAAAGGGGCTCATCGTGCCCGGATCGACATTGAGGTAGGGATCGAACTTCTGGATGCGGACTTTCAGTCCACGCATCTCCAAAAGCGCTCCAAGCGCAGCCGCCGTCAGGCCTTTGCCCAAGGAGGATACCACACCACCCGTGACGAAGATATATTTCATCGCATGGGGTAAATCGTCCGGAAACACGGCGCGCAAGAAAAAGCACGGACCAATGGGCACACAAAGAAGTTGCCCCACTCATAAAGCCCCAGCCAACTGGCAGCATGGCACCCAAACCCCAACTCCTCAGCTGGCTCACCTGCGACGCCGTGCACGTCGACCCCGCCACTGGCAAACACACGATCCTCGGGGTCTTTTCGAGCATCCGGGCCACACAATTCCCAGTCGTCCACCCCACGATGACATGGTTTCTGTCCGTGGCAGGCTGCACCACCGGAGACCACCGACTCCAAATCTCCATGGGGCCGACGGCAACCTCGACAAAGGAACTGCTCTCCCGCCCATTCTCATCTCAAGGGCCCCAGCACCGCATCAATCTGGTTAGCGAAATCCGCGGTCTTTCATTTCCACAAGCAGGCGACTACGTGCTCATCATCAAAATCGACGACGCCCCCCTCCTCGCGACCACCCTGTCCGTCACCACCTGATCCTTTTTATCGAACATGCCCACACCCACCTATCCGCGAACTGCACGCCCCGCTCTCATTGTCGGCTCCGTTGCCATCGACTCGGTCGCCACGCCCTTTGCCCAGAGCGACAACATTCTCGGCGGAGCGGCCAGCTACGCCTCGATCGCCGCCAGCTATTTTGCCCCCACACGCTTGGTCGGCGTCGTCGGCGCGGACTTTCCTGCAGCCTTTCTTAAGCGTTTAAAAAAACACGGTATCGACACCCAAGGCCTCCAGATAGACCCAGAGGGGAAAACGTTTTACTGGTCTGGCCGCTACCGGGAGAACTTCGAAGGCCGCGACACCCTCACGATCCAACTCAACGTCTTCGACAAATTTTCGCCGGAGCTTCCCTCGAATTATAAAGGCACGCCCTTCGTCATGCTTGGGGCCATCCAGCCCGCGCTCCAAAACCACGTCATCGATCAGCTCACGAAAGAGAAACAGCACAAACCTTTCATCCTCGCCGATACATTCGATCTTTGGATCCATACCACCCGCCCAGACTTGGAGCGCTTGTTAAAACGCGTGGATCTATTCGTGATTAACGAAGAAGAATCGCTCCTCCTGACCGGCGAGCGCAACCCCGCAATCGCAGCGGGGAAACTCAGAAAAATGGGGCCCCGCATCATCGTGATCAAAAAAGGTGGGCACGGATCACTCCTATTCCACCCCGACGGCAACTTCGCCATTCCCGCCTACCCGGTGACTCAATTCATCGATCCAACTGGAGCCGGGGATAGTTATGCCGGAGCACTGATCGGCTATCTCGCCTCGGCCAACTCCACCAGTTTCCCGACGCTCAAAAAAGCCGTCGCCTACGCGACCGCCGTATCGAGCCTCACCGTCGAGAGCTTCAGCGTCGACCGCCTCTCTGGCGCAGGTCGCAAAGTCATCGACCAGCGCTATCGCGCACTCAGCGCGCTCACACGCTTCTAAAAGCAGCACATCGCACATAGCCCGCAAAAAACGGGCTATGTAATGTCAGACAAAAAGCCCGTCGCGCATGGGCCGGATATGGTCGCAACGTTGCGCAATGTCGGGATTGTGCGTCACCAAGATCACTGCCTGACCGTTCTCCTTGGCCAGCTTTGTAAGTAAGT
>ERZ795030.1359-NODE-1359-length-33490-cov-21.852340_pt1 | contig 33490 bp, 20 predicted proteins | sample MGYA00375122_ERZ795030 | MGnify/ENA primary metagenome ERZ795030 (study PRJEB30165, sample SAMN05720146) | activated sludge metagenome | isolation source: anaerobic digester from wastewater treatment plant | place: Japan | collected 2015-04-20 ... | reverse complement strand
GTAATAGACCAAGTTCAAGAGCTCTTGGATTTGGACAACGAACAATTACTTGGGGAATACTTAAATCAGCTTAACATCTCGGACATCCGTGAGCTGATTGATGAATTTCCAAAGCACGGGCACCTGTTTATTGAGAATCTGTCGATCACCCGAGCCGTTTTTGCCTTTAGTATCCTGGACTTTTCCGATCAGGAACGAGTTTTTAGAAAGCTTTCCGGGCCCAGGGTTTTTGCCCTTATCAATGAGCTTCCGCCAGACGACAGAACGGCTTTTTTCGAAGAATTACACGGCGATACTGTTAAAAAACTGATCACCCTACTTCCTGCAGACGAACGAAAGCAGGCCTTGACCTTGCTTGGTTACAAGGAAGACAGTGTTGGCCGTTTGATGACCCCCGACTATGTGGCGGTTCGAAAAGATTGGCCAGTTTCCAAGGTTTTGGACCACATCAGAAAATACGGGGTCAACTCGGAAACGATTGATGTCATCTACGTCATCGATGATGACGGCGTCCTTTTGGACGACTTGATGATCCGCAAGATCTTGTTGGCTCAACCTGATACGCTGATTGAGGACCTCATAGATAGCCGTTTGATTTTCTTGAAGGCAAACATGCCCCAAGAAGAGGCCATTGAAATATTTAGGCTAAATAACCGGGTTGCCTTACCAGTTGTAGACGACGCCGGCGTGCTTTTGGGTATTGTAACCATCGACGACATGTTGTGGGTCGCCCAAGAAGAGTACGCCGAAGACATGCAGAAAATCGGTGGTACCGAAGCCCTGGATGAGCCTTACCTTGATACGCCTGTCATAGACCTTTTCAAAAAACGAGTAGTTTGGCTGGTAGTCCTGTTTTTAGGTGAGCTTTTAACTGCATCCGCAATGGGATTCTTTGAAGATCAAATCGCAAAAGCGACAGTTTTGGCGTTGTTTGTTCCTTTGATTATTTCCAGTGGCGGAAACACTGGTGGCCAGGCATCAACCCTCATTATCCAAGCCATGGCGCTTGGTGAGGTCACCCTTAAAGATTGGTGGAAGATTTTTAGACGGGAAATAGTGCAGGGAAGCCTATTGGGCCTGGTGCTAGGCGTGATTGGCTTTTTACGCATTGTCGTATGGCACATGATTTTTCCCGATCTGTATGGTCCCCACTGGTTTTTAATCGGGTTGGTAGTTGGCCTGTCACTAGTTGGAGTGGTTTTATTGGGTTCTTTGACAGGCTCAATGCTGCCTTTGATTATGAAACGACTTGGCGCCGACCCTGCCTCTTCATCGGCACCATTTGTTGCTACTTTGGTCGACGTTACTGGGGTGATACTCTACTTTACAATGGCTATTTTGTTCCTGCAGGGGACTCTGCTGTAGAGTTTTGTCGCGCCAGAGCTTCCCAAATCGCCAACACAGACTTGTCGATGGCATGGCGAGCAGTTGCGAAGTTCATCTTTGCTGGGCCACCCTTAGAAGGCTTGTAGTTAATTAAAACCGCAAAGTCCAGCATCCGTCCATCGGGTAAGGAAGCCGAACCAGCCAAGCTAACAACATCATCAAGGGTGCCTGTTTTTGCCCTTAAGTTGCCTTCCAGTGGGGTCTTCTTGAAACGCTTTTTCATGGTCCCTTGCTGACCAGCCACTGGTAAAAGGCCATCAAGTTGATCACAGCAGGTACTGGCCCTCGAGTAGAACAACAACTGAACTATCGAGCGAGCAGATACTAAATTTGCGTCATAAAGACCCGAACCATTGGTGAACTTGATAGAATTCCTGGAAATACCAACTTTTTCGACCAACCAGGTCCCAAGCGCCCTTGCACCCTCAGTGAACCCGACCGGCTTTTTTCGACCACTGGCACCCACAAGCCTCAGCATTGTTTCGGCAATCGGATTGATGCTGTCATGCATGACTGGGATCAACAGCTCCTTGACTGTAGCAGAAGAGCGCTCACAGATGACCTCTGCATTCTTTGGAGAAGCCCCCACTTTGGCCTGTCCCTTTACCTTGACGCCAGCCTTTCGCAAAGCGGCCTTAAAAACGCCTCCAGCAAAGGTTGCGGGGTTTGGGACTCGCTTTAAAACGGCCAAAGAGCCTTTTCCAGGGGACCTACCAGACACCGTCACTTCCAAAAATCCATCTTCAGCCAGCTCTACCTTGATTGTGGGTTGTGGTCGCTTGCCAACAGGCGCGGTCACAGCCGTGTTAACAATCCGTAAGTTATCGGATTCAGGGGTAACTTTAACTTTAGACGGATTTCCAGCACCTCCAGGGGCGACTGAAACCACTATCGCGTTTCGATTCACTTGAAACCCGGACACCCCTGCTCTGTAAGCAGAATCTGTACTTTTACGATCAAAAGCAGGAGGCACATCAGCGCTGTTAAAGGGGTCCAACACGATTTTCAATGCGTTGGCCCTTTTGTAACCAGCATCAAAAACACACTTGGCAAGCTTTTCCAGGTCCTCTTGCTTTAATAAAGGGTCACCACTGGTTGAGATAATGATTTCCTTGGCATTTGGAGCTTTGCCAACCACGCTAACCTTCGTGGGTAAGGTATGGTCAGCACCCAAGGTAGCCAGCGCTACAGCCGCAGTAAAAATTTTGGTGACCGAAGCAGGATTTAACAGCTTGTTTTCATTTAATTTAGCAACCGCCATCCCATCAAGGGCAAAATAGGCGGAAACTGTAAGCTCATCTGATTGCAAGTCGACCAATGGTGCCAACAAATCGGCGCCATGGCTACTTGCCCCGGTAAACAACAGGACTACCCAAAAAGGCAGCAACCATGAAGCAATTCGTACAGCCATTACTTAGACCTTTAAATCTGACCTACCAGATGATTTTAGATATCATCACTGTAGTCTGCGCATCTAAAGCCATAAACAGGATTGCTGGCTTCAAGGTGAACGTGAAAAAACCTATCAGTCGCCCTTGCACGACAGGTTTGCTGTTTGGTGACTTGGCAGTTACCACCCTTTAGCAGGCGTTCATTTCCGCGTTTAGGAATCAAGTCCCGAGCATCAATCACTTCAGAATAAGCTATACAAACTGGCAGCCCCTTTGGAGAATACTCTGATGCGCAAACGCCAAAGCAGTTGTCATTTTCCTCACACTCACTGCATGTTGTATAGCAAGTCTCCTTGCAGTTGGGGGTTGCACACTTAAGACAGACACACTCATCCGGCAAACTTTCTTTACAGGTCATGTCAGCTTTGAAATAGCCTTCTACCCACTCAGAAACATTACCAGTCATATCGTAGATGTGCTCACCGTTTTCAACAATCAAGTCATCAATGCTGGACATAACCTTAGCCGGCGACGACATTCCGGTGCAGAACATCAAGTTCACCCTGTAAGCTTCCCTGTCGCATTTATTAATATCAATGTTTGGGTCAGAAATTGGCCAAGGTCGTTTTCCTTCAGCAGTTGTGGCATGACCAACAGCAGCTCTTTCCCATTCAACCTCCGTTGGTAGGCGTCTACCGTGGAAATTACAGTACTCACGGGCCATATCCAAGGTTACGTTCACGACTGGGAAATCATCATAAAGCGGGTTACCGTAGTAGTCTTCGATACCAATCGTATTAAAGTACTTGGGTTCCCTACAGCCTCCCAACTCGACGCAGTGCCGATACTGAAGATTTGTAACTTCATGCTGCTCAATCAGGAAGGGCGCCACATCAACCTTGACGGCTGGATAAGTGCTTGGCATTCCAAAGGCATCTTTACAGGTTTTTGGGGTCTCATTGGCATTATAGCAAGGAGCCTCATCGCCAAACAAAAACAACCCCCCTTTGATCTTCACCATTTTGGTCGGCTCTGGAGGTGTAACCCCTGTAACGCAAGAGACCGCCAACAAAACGGTAACAATGCTTATCCAAAGGCGATTCATCGCAAACTCCTAAACGCTAGAAGGTTCCAGTAGCCCCAATCCATGCAGTCTCACCATCGTATCCACCAACAAGGACTGGGCGGCGATTAGAATCGGAAACCCTATCTTCAGGGCGCACTGCCGAACGGACCCCCTCCCAAATCAGAAGACTGGTACCCAAAACTGCCAAACCAGCACCCACCCCATAACCAACATATGCCCACGTACGGTAAGTCTTGAAGTCATCGGAATCAGTGAATTTTTTGGCGGCCTCAGAGCGCATCCAGATGCCAGCGCCTGCAGCCCCACCACCTAGGATTAGGGACGTAATCCCAAGCCCACCACGCCATGAAAATGGTTTCTTACGCAAGTATAAATTGGCGTCTACCGCATACTCACCTTCAGGTGTAACTTCAATAGTTTGCTGGAATTGAGTGTATTTCTCTTTCTCGATGATAATTTGGTGAGTTCCAGCCTCAACCACCAGCGGCTCGTAAAATGGGGTGACTGCTACAACCTTACCATCAACGTAAATTCTGGCGTTTCGAATATTGGACTTGACGTGCAAAGTACCTTCTTTGCGAATCCTTTCCATTGAAAAAGTCATACTCAAGGGAGCTCGTGAACGAACTGTAAAGCCCTGGGACAAAGTATGGAATCCAGCTTTTTCCAGCCGGACGGTGTGGTTTCCCTCAGCCAAGTGAATGGTGACTGGCGTCTGACCAACCATCTGATCCGAGTCGTCTATGAAAACGTTGGCGCCCTCTGGATCTGACGATATTTTGATCTCTGGCAGAGATATGTACGCCTTTTCCTTCATCAGGGCAATTGTACTTTCAACGTCTTTAGCGTCGCCTGGAGCCTCACCTACCATCTTTTCATGCAACTCAAGATAGCCGCGAAAAGCGTCTGCCGCCTTTTGATATTCCGCTGCTTTTTCATAAGCTTTTGCAAGGTTATAAAGAATCGAATAGTGGGGGAATAGCATGTGAGCCTCTTCAAATGCCTTCACTGCCTCTACATATTGGCTGTTACCATAAAACTCAAGCCCTTCATTGGCCAAGCGGCTGGCCTTAGCCTTTGGGTCATCTGACCTGGATGCACCTTCTGAGTCAGCCTGTTGCGTGTCGGTTTGTGCAGACTTTGCGGCAGATTGTGGAGGGCCGCTTTCTTCGGGATTAGTCTGAAAGGACGAATCGGTGGACGCTTGTGCCAGATGGGCCCAACCTATAAACGCCAACGTTACAAGCAGGCAACAGGTTTTAGTTACCATATTCATAGCTACAACTCCGGCATTACGATCATTACAGTTCCAAAGCAGTCGTAATTACTCTTCATCTTTCATCTGCACTCTTAGTTGGCGGCGAAGAAGCCTGATAAGCCATTCGGTTGGCCCAAGAAAAATATACACAGCCCCAAACGCCAATAACGTGTAGGAAGCTTTGATTTTTATCATGGCAATAATCAGGCTGGAAGCCAAAAGCATCAAAGCAATCCTGGTACCAAGCCCAGCGTTAACCTGTTTGAAATTGCGATATCTGACGTTGCTGACCATCAGCAAGCCCATTGCAATCATTGTCACCATAAATGGGATGATTCTTGAACGCTCTGAAACCCCAAGATCCGACATGCCCCAAGCCAGAGTCGCGACGATACCTGCGGCAGCTGGAATAGGCAAACCAGTAAACCATGGGGTAGGTTTACTGCGCCTTTCAGCCATAACATTGAAACGAGCCAGTCGCATCGCCCCACAGGCAACGTAGATAAAGGCAATCAAAAGACCGACCCAGCTAACCTCCATATGACTCAAGGCAAAGGAGTAGCCCAAAATACCAGGCGCCACCCCGAAACTAATCACGTCGGCCAAGGAATCCAGCTGGACTCCAAATTTCGTCTCCGACCTAGTCATCCGGGCCACGCGACCATCCAAACCATCAGCAATCAAGGCAACCAAAATCGCTATGGCGGCTCGCCTAACACCTGTACTTCCACCACCTTCCATTACTGAGGCTATCGCAAACAGTCCAAAGAAAACGCTGGCGAGAGTAAAAAGGTTTGGCAGAATATATTTGCTCTTTCGCAGATCCATCGTTGAATTCTACAACCTGACGACGGTAAAATCAAAGGCGCACGCGCCCTGTCCAGGTAATAACCGAAATCTTCACCCTTTACAATCAATTTACAAGTTGTGTCATAATTTTTAATCCTTGCTGTTTTGCAGCAAGTACTGATATTTTGATTCGCCCTTTCGATTTTAGGGAGGTTCGTGTGGCTCGTTGGTTAATTACTGGTGGTTCGGGTTTTTTGGGTATCAATCTGGCGCGACATCTTTTACAAACGGGACATGAAGTCGCGACCTTGGACAAGCTGAGTTTCGATTACAAAGATACTGTAGACAAAGTCACTCACTATCAGATTGACGTCAGAAATCGCGATGCTGTGGACAGGTGTATTGCCACAGGATTTGATGTAGTTGTCCATGGAGCGGCTGCTCTACCCCTTGAATCCAAAAAGGAAATTTTTAGCACAAACGTTGATGGCACCAGAAACGTCCTTGAATCCATCGAGAGACACAAAGTTCCTCGCTCGGTCTACATCTCATCGACTGCTGTTTATGGATTGCCAGATCATCATCCCCTGCTTGAAACTGACCCGATGATTGGGGTTGGTCCTTATGGCGAAACCAAGATCATCGCCGAAGCTATGGTCAAAGACTTTCGCAAAAAAGGGCTGACCATAACAACTATCAGGCCTAAATCGTTTATTGGCCCTGAACGTCTTGGAGTTTTTGCAATCTTTTACGATTGGGCTGCCACTGGACATTCATTTCCCATGATTGGGCGTGGCAAAAATCTGTACCAGTTGTTAGACGTGGAGGATCTGTGCACAGCTATTGTGGCAGCCGCTGAACACCCCGATGCAGAGGCAGTAAACACCGAGTTCAATATTGGTGCGGTCGAATTTCAGACGATGAGGGAAGACTATCAAGTGGTCCTGGATAGAGCTGGTTTCGGCAAAAAAATCCGCAGTTCGCCGGCCAGTCTGGTGGTGCTTGGCCTGGAAATTTTAGACATATTGGGACTTTCACCCTTGTATCCGTGGGTATACAAAACAGCCACTAAAGACAGCTTTGTTTCGGTAGAGAAGGCGGAAAAAGTTTTGGGATTCGTTCCAAAATATTCCAACAAGCAAGCTCTTATTAGAAACTTCGAGTGGTACTTGGCAAACAAGGAATCATTCGAAATTGCTGGTGGAACCAGTCACAGAGTGCCTTGGAAGCAGGGAATCTTAGGTATCGTAAAGAGATTCTATTAGGCCCAAAATCCCTACTGGAATCTGACTCAAAGCCAAAATCAAGAACGTACCAAGCCTTAGACATCAATTTAGGCAACGATTATTTATAGGTTTGAAAGGAATATGGAGGGAGTTGGACTGCTCTAGTAGCGACGATCACGGCCCCAGCCACCGCGGTCACGGTCGCCATAGCCGCGGTCACGGTCGCCATAGCCACGATCACGGTCGCCGTAACGGTCACCGTAGCCACCGCGATCACCGTAGCCACCACCACGGGGTCCACGCTCTTCACGCTCACGTGGGAAATCGACCTTAATAGTACGGCCATCAAGCATTGTGCCATCAAGAGCATTCTTCGCATTTTGCGCAGCTTCGTCTGTTGTAAAAGTTACGAAGCCAAAACCTTTTGAGCGCCCAGTCGCTCTGTCAACAATGATCCGCACTTCCTCGATTTCGCCGAACTCTTCGCACGCAGCTTTCAGGCTAGCCTCGGTTGTCCCCCACGCCAATCCACCAAAGAACAGCTTGTTACCCATGGAAACCCACTCCTTAAGAAACACTTTTTCACGGGGAAGCCGCCTCCCCGTAGGCTGCCCGCACCTGCGGGCTTAGGAGACAAAGAGCCACCCAACCCCAAAGACCCCAAAATTTCCTGAAAGCGTGGATACCACGGTGCACAAGACACAACGGTGACTAAGCGAACAAGAAGACACTGGGAGCAAAACACGGGTCAAGGCAGGACTACCACCTCCAATAACCTTGGCAGTATACACCTGTCGAAAACTTCGGTCAAGGGAATAATTTCAGTTATTTGAGTTATTTTTGGATGGCCATTTTCCCGAAATCTTTTCAAAAAATCATTGAAAAGACACAAGCGCAACAGAAAAGGCTTCTTGCTTGTAATAATTCGTGTCTGTTGAAGAATAAGCGTTGAAATTAAAGCCTGGGGTTTTCGAGCAAGTCAAATTAAGCCTCTTGGTTCCATCTGCTATTGGGGTATAGCCATGAAAAATCCTGGCAAAATCTGGAAGAGGTACTGACCTGACCTGACCTTGAGCCATAATTACCCAAAACGTATAGCCAGTGGGACCAGAAAGCAAAAGTTGTTGATAAGATGGCTGAATAGCACTTTCCAAAGTCCAGCTGATGCCGTTTTTAGCCCAAAATGAGTTTTCAACTGGCTCTACTATTTGGGGAAAACCCATAGCCTGAGGCAAGTAAGTGTAGTACCGACCGGCCACAAGCAGGCGCCCACCAAATTGGGCAGCGGCCATAAAATCGGTGTTTTCCTGTGAAACAGAAAGGTTAGAAAAAGAGTTACAGTCAAAAGCTACTAGTGCGCCTTCCCTACCGTACACCAAAACGTCGCACTCTCCCCTTCTAACAAGCCCTTTGTAATCGGCTGGCCAAGGGATCTGCCAAACCTCAAAATCATCGCCTTTTTTGCGGATCAACTCGCCGGCCTTGCTAAGCGTCCAAAAATCATCAACGGCAACAGCATCCAAGGCAATTAATTCGCCTTCAACCGGGTATTCCACCTGAAGTGGCGTTCCAGATACGCCTGTGACAACGGCCCCATTGACACCAACTGCTACTAATGTGTTGTCAAAAAAGCGTTTCACTGCCCTGGTTTGGACGCCACCTGGCACCATTTCAAACCGAAAGTCCGAGTTTTCATATCGCAACAAATATGGGCCACCAGCTAGCGACATCGCTAGCTCACCATTATCGCCGACAACCCCTGAAATCCCATAAAAATCAACAGCTACCCCTGATGCAACCCGGGTTGCCACCCTACCATCGAAATGCCACACCCTTCCCATTTCCCCAACAACCCAGAAATCATCTTTGGAAACGCCCCAGATACCTCTGATTGGGGTACCGGTTCTCATACCCTGAACGATGATGTCATTTCCATCATACAGATAGATTGCCCCACCATCATCAGCCATCAGTATGCCTTCTGGGACTGTCGTCATGGCGCTGATGGCCCTGGGGATTGAAGTCTGTTCAAAAAGGACATCTGATCCCTCAATGACGGCCACCGGCAAGTTGGTTTCGGGTTTCAATCCAGTGGTCATGGTGACTGAATAAGGCATTCCATTCATGGAGCGTGTAGAAATGGACTGATAAATCGAATAACCCTCGCCAGCAATGGGACCTGTAAATTCTTTGGGCTGCCAGGAAATCCTTATGCGGTCAGGCTCGACTCGCTGATAACCCTTCAAAAGATCTAAAAAGCCATCGGCGCCTAAATTCCAGCCACCCAAAAGCCCTGGACCGTTTATTCCAAGTGGATGCTCGGGTAATTCAGGTACGGCCAGCCATAGGTCTCGGTCGGTTTCTATGTTTAGCCGGACATTTATTTGCTCAACAGGTGCTCCACTGCAGGTCACGCCTGGAACAACCCCCATCCTGACCATATAAGCGTTGCCAATTGGCGGTTTAACCATGGCAGCGCAGACTACCGAAAATTGGCCTCTACGGACATTTATCTTGAAATTTCCCTTTCGGTCGGGATAGGCTCCTGGCCCAGGGTCGGGATTTCCACCAAACATGGTAGAACCAGAGGTCCAACATTGCCCGTACATGTGCCCTTCAGCCCAAAAAGGTTTGATGAAGTACTTTTCGTAATCAAGCACCCTGCCACTGACGGTACAAGCCGCTGAGGTGCCAGTGCCTGGTGGGTTGACTGGATTTTCAGGAGAGGCCAAGCCGCTGATGTACAGGGTGACGTTTCTGGCATCAAAACCAATGATCGAAGAAGCCGAATAACCTAAAGATGTTGCATGAACAGCAACTGGACCAGTCAAGTCAGTTCCAGCGAAAGTGATCTGCCCCCTATCATCAGTTAGCCCTTGATACGGGGTGTGGGGGTCGGCGCCCAAGATTACATACGCGTCACGTAAGCCACGACCAGTCTGGCTGGACAAGACAGTGACATTAACGTCGCCTCGAATGGGCGGTCCCCAAGTTCCGGCGCCCCGTTGCGTTGGGTCAAAGTAACGAAAAGCCTTTTCCCTTGCGGCCTCACCATCACCTATGGTTGTTACTGTAACAGCTCCAGTCTCATCAGCCCTTGGCGCCGTTGCATACACCGAGGTCGCGGATTCCACCACAACCTTTGGTGAGGGAATGTCACCGAAAAACACCGAATCAACGTCAGCTAAGCCGTACCCCATTATGCGAACAATGGTGCCACCTGCTATGGCGCCAGATTCAGGTTCAACGGCCAAGATCTGCATGTCAGGTGCTTGATACTCAAAGCCATTTACCAGTGTGGTATCACCAACAACAACGCGCACAGATACATCGACCAAACCAGGGCTGCCAACTGGGGTGACTGCCTGGATCTCAGTTTCCGAGACCACAACCACTGATGTTGCAGGAATTCCCCCAAAGCGGACTGAAGTTCCAGGGGCAAAACCAGTTCCAACAATTGTCACCCTGGTGCCACCTGCTGCAGGTCCCTTATCAGGAAATACAGACGCTACGGACACGCCTGGCAAAGATGGACGCACCACCTTTTCTTCAAACAAATAGGCATCTTCAAGTACAGTTTGACCGACATCAGTGATTGCCCTTAAGTTGACCAAACCAGGATCATGAGGAGGGGTGATGGCAAAAGCGGTGCCGTCATCACCAAACCGCACTGAAACTGCTTGCCGGTCGCCAAGCATAAAAATCGGGCGCATCGCAAAGCCAGAACCTTTGATTACAATTGGAGAACCGCCAGTGGCAGACCCAGAACTAGGTTCGACGCTGACCAAAGACAGTGGCTGTTCATAGGTGAAAGCGTCTTTGATGCTGTCAACTTCGCCATCGGGTCTTTTGGCAAAGACATCAACTAGGCCAGCTGGAGCAGGAGGAACTGTACAGTTTGCAAGCTGTGAATTCAGGACAAACACAAAAGGCGACTTATTTGCGCCAAACCATACCTCCATACCTTCGTAAAAGCCTGAACCATGAAGAGCTACGGTACCTGGTTTTACACTACTGCCACGGTCAGGGTCGACTCGGTATATTTCAAATGGGCCAACTGGTTCATCAATGTCATTCGGCGGTTCACTAATGTCGGAACCGTCCACATCTTGAGCATCAGGCTCAGCATCATTTGGATCCGGTGTAGAAAAATCAAAGACTTCAGTGTCCGACAAATCACCATCATCGGTGACATCAGGAATTGCAGTATCAAAGGCGTCGACGGTTGGAGCAATGGCATCAAAAGGCTCATTTGCTGGAAAGTTATTTCCCTCACAGCCAGCAAAAAAGAGAACAAAGCCAAGACATGCAAGTGAGCAAACTACTTTAAAACCAAGGCATCTCATTTTGAAGCCAATCAAAGTCAAATGTCAGGCAACAAAAATAACCAACGGTCAGGATATCCCAAACGTTTTCGCCAAGATCATATATCTTAACAGAATAAAATGCAGTTGCCTCAACATTATGGGACTTTTTAGAAAGATTTAAGGCACCAATCCAAGAGAATTGAACTCTAAAAGCAGGTCAAAGTGCGAAATATTTTTAAATCCTACACCAATAAACCTTGCTATTTCAGCAACAAGTGCATAACATATTCGCGGTTCCAGGCAAGGTGCCCTTGGAACATTGCTATTTTCTTTATGGAGGAATACAGATGAAAGCGTTTGCAAGGGTATTCGCCGTTGGCCTGATGACAGTTGCATTGGCCACATTTGTCGCCTGCGGTGACGACGACACCCCAACCCCTCAGCCAGACTCAGTTGAGACCCCTGATGATGGCGACACGGACACAACTGAGCCAGGCGACGATGTGAAGCCAGGCGAAGACGTTGATGCAAGGGAAGACACCGATCCAGGCGAAGAGCCTGAGCCCGACACCAAGGAAGACGCCGACACCGAGGACGACACCGACACCGACGCCGACACTGAAGAGCCACCAGAGTGCGTCAAGGACTGTGAAGGCCGCACATGCGGAGTCGACCCAGTTTGTGGGGAAAGCTGTGGCACATGTGACACAGAGAATGGTGAAATTTGCGTCGAGCTGATTGGCCAGTGCCTCGAAGCGAAAGACTGGGAAACCGACAAGCCCACAACTTGGGGCAAAGCTGGTCTGCTTGACTCCCTATTGGCACCAGGTGCGGGCGATTCCCCAACTGTTTGCTTTGACTACACCGGCGACGGCGTAGGTGACAACGGCTTGGCGGATCTTGCTGGCTTGATCAATGGGAATATCAAAAACCCCGATGAGTTCGGAATCATCTTCGACTTTGAAGCGGTTGAAGACTTCAAAAACTCTGGCGAATTTGTTTTGGTTGGCCTTATGGGCGAGCCAGATACAAGCGAAGGAGCTGAAGCGGGTGATTACTTGATTAAGGAGGACTCCTACATCAAGGAAGCTGCATTGCCTTTGATTGCCTTTAAAGACTCCGAAATTGTAAACGAGGAACTGACAACCCCGAAATCTCGCTTCACCCTGTCCATTCCAATCAGCGACACGGTTGTTATTGATGCTACCCTGACCGATGCCCAGATCAAGGGCACGATCGTCGAAGCTGATGATAAAGGCGTGAAGCTGGAAGGTGGCGTACTGTCCGGCATTCTAACCAAGAGAGACTTGGAGACCGCCATTGACAAGTTGGACGCTAATTGCAAGGCACAAGAGGAAGCTGGCCTGGAAAAAGGTAAAGAGTGTGGTTTTCTTGGCACTGCCCGTAGCGTTATGACAGGCCTGTTTAACCTGCATAAGAAGGCAGATGGCACTTACGTCCCGAAGAATACGGATGAAGGTATCGAAGGTAACTGCGTTTCCGCATGCCTGAACTTCACCTTGGGTAAAATTGTCATCAAGGGCTTCGTTCCTGAAGAGCCCGCAGCCGAATAATCTCACCTTTCCTTAATTGAATACCTAAAAATTCATTAATCCCCCCATGGCTATTCCAGCCGACAGATTTGATCTAATCTTCAATTACACCTTACAATATACGCGTTGACATTACGCAATGTGCACTTACTAGTTGGAGGAAATCATGAGATTAAGTTTTGTAGTAACAAGTGTTGTCGCGACAATGTTTCTTTTTGCCTGTGGTGGCAAGATTACTGAGTTCAAGCCCACTGATCAGGAAAAGGCGCACGCTGCCGCCCTGACAACTGATACGCTAGAACTGAAGGAACTTAAGGTTAATCTTCAGGGAGAGGGTGCGCTTGGAGCGCTAAACAGCATTCAAGAGAGCGCCTTATATCTGACCAGTCAGCAGCAGCAGCGAAATGTCTCGCCAAATAATGTGCTTGGCCTCCTTTCCGGTGGCATGGAACTGCGATCATTCGGTGATTGCGCTTCGGTAAGCGACTCCAGAGTCACTTATAACAATTGTGGCGACGAAAATAGTTCAATTAACGGCTACTTTGAGGTCGATGGAGATGTGGTCAAGATGGACATTACCATTCGATCAAAGGGTTATGACGATATTGACTTGGTATACAGATATGAAGGGGCCGTTATCGTCAGCGACACGTTGCTTGATGGAGCTTTAAGCATTAGTTTGAGTGGAGCCACCTTCTCTTACACTCTCGATGTCAGGTACAGTCAAATTGTGATCGCTTCAGACTGTGCTGTTGGTGGAAGCTTAAGACTTGAGGTGAACACCAAGGTTTCCGGCACGTCAATCTCGACTGGGGCCACCAGCGCAACTGTCATAGTTGATTTTGGACCTAATTGTGGTGCTATGACCATGAAGGGTGGAAAATAGGTACTGATTAACCTAGCTTACGAGTCCGCCTCAGTTCTTCTTGCACTTTCTTGTACTGAACCTCAAAGGCTACCGTTCCTTCTTGCATGTTTCTGATGCGTTTTTTAACCTCAAGGTCCAAATCCTCGTCGGCGTTCAGATGGCGTCGTAAGATTGGAGACATCACGACAACAAGCTCGTTGTCCATGCCGTAAACTTCGTCTACGTGCCTGGAATGAAACAGCATGTCAGTAATTTGCCTGATTAGATAATCAAGCATCTGGTCCCCGATACCAAACTCACGATCCCTTGCTACTTGAGCTTTCACCCTATTTGTTTCGTGATAATTCAAATGGCGAGTGGCAATGATATCGCGGGCTCTGTCAGAAATCTCTTTGTCCAACCTGATGTATTCCTTAAGGACGGACTCAATGTCCATCACCACCTCTTCAACCATGTCGTCAGCAACTTCTATTAATTCAGCATCGAGCAGAGCTTGCACGACGTCCTTGGCAATAGGAGAGACCTTACCGCTCAATAATTTCATTTAATCCTCCTAGGAACTGTCAAAAGGCAATCAGCCTGCCCAAAACGGCGCGGAAGTCTACCACGTAAACACCACAAGCCGCTATGAAAATTTAAGAATTTTTAGGCAGTTTCTTGAAGTAAATCACTAAAAGTCAGCTAATTCTTCATCTATCGCCAACCAATCGTTTTCAGTGGCGTATTCAGTTGGCTCGGTGCCAACCAAGTGTGGCATCGGAGTACCGCCACTGGAAGCAAGAAGACCTGTTTCAAGGTCAATGTTTACGATAACCACACCTTCTGGAACTTCTTCAAGGTCGTCAACAACAGGCAGGCCGTCTGTAGCCACGGCCATGAAGTTCATCCAGGCGGGTAAGGCTGTATCAGCGCCAAACACACGCCCCTTTTCCTTGGAGCGGCCAAGCCACCTTTCTCTAAGGTCCTGTCCAAGCCATGTAACAGTTGTCAGCTCGTGGGTTGAACCGATGAACCAAACATCAAACGGCAAGGTGCCAGTTTTGCCATAGACAGGACGACTGAGCTTTTTGGCGGCCCTTCCAGTTCCACGCTCTGCCACGTTTCGTAGGTTGTGGGTGATAATAAAGGCAGTTTCTTCGGTCATCACCCTCAAAGCATCTTCAGTCTGAGTGGCAGTTTCAAGTGAAATTGCGTCAAACAATGAGGTGGCGGCGTCTCTGGATGATCTGTTATCGACGACCAGCGTCCCTGTGGAATCTCGAATTTCCCTTATTAAAACAGGCTTTACAGCGATCCCTTTATTATGGAAAGTAGCAAAGGCAGTAAGCATTTCCATTGGACTTGCGTCTGCGCCTAAAGCTTCCGGCGTGTAGCCGCCAAGAGTTTGGTTAAATCCAAGGCCACGCAACCAGTCATTAAGACCGCTAATTCCAATGGAATCCATGACGGTTTTAAAAACTCGTAAAGAAATGCGGTTTTCCGACCTAGTCAAAGCCTCATACAGCGTCATATCCTTGGTGTCGTCTTTGTCACCAGTTGGCGCCCACTCACCTTCGCGGTAAGGAGTACCTGCCAGCACCGTGGAAGGAGCAACTCCCATGTCATAAGCCTTGGAATAGTAAAGGGGCTTGATAACACTGCCAGTCTGGCGGATAGATTCTGTTCTATTGACCTGGGAAATATCGAAGTCGCTGCCACCAACTAACGCGACAATGCGACCAGATTTCGGTTCCACAGATGCGATGGCTACTTGGGGACCTGGAAAGACTTCAAGTTGAAATTCTGGGCTTCCAGGCGCGACATCGTTTGCGGCAGTCTTGGCGCCACGTTTTTTGGATTTTGGCTTGGGCCTGTTGGGGTCAGCCAACCTGACTAGCAAAACATCGCCGGCGGTAACGGCATCAGCGGCGGACTTTAATTTGCCATCAAGGGAGGTTCTGGCCCTGTCCTTGTTCTTTTTTGGGAACTCTGTGTATTTGGTGGCCCATTTCATAAGCTCCAAGGGAATGAATCCTTTGATTTCAGGGGTTACCTGGATGTGCACACCTCCAGAATCCACGCTGGAGGCCAATGCCAACACGGTGTCTTGCAGCGAAAGCTGTGAGACATCAGAAATAGCCAAAAAACTCTGGTTGCGCTGCAAAAACTCATCCCATCTAGGTGCTTCTATATGGGCTATGGGACCTGAATACCCCTGCCGTTTAGCCAAACTTACAGCGGCATCCCTAGCGACTTCTTGGGCCACCAACTGTAATCCCAGATCAATTGTTGTAGTGGCTGTAAGGCCGCCTTCACCTGCCAAGACAGGGACAGACGACGATTTTTTGGCAAGCGGAGCGATAGCCTGCATAGCTTTGGTGGCTGGGATGGGGGCCCTTTCCCTTAGGTTGTTTTTGGGACGTACCGCCTGAACCTTTTTGGCGAGGGCGGCGTTTAAATCCTCTTCACTTAAGATTCCCTTCAGGTGCATCCGCCTAAGGACATGGTTTCGTCTTGATTCCACAACGTCAGGCTTAGAAACTGGGGTAACAGAGCCTGGAGACTGAGGCAAAACCGCAAGAGCTGCAGCCTCGGCCGCATCCAATTCATGAAGCTCCTTACCAAAATAGGCCCTGGAAGCAGCCTGGACCCCATACGAATTGTTACCAAGAAAGAGCATGTTCAGATACAGGGTCAGAATTTGATCCTTAGTATAGATGTCTTCAATCCGCCTAGCCACGATTGCTTCACGCACCTTTCTGGCCATCTTGCGTTCTGAAGACAGCAACAAAGTTCTAGCTGTCTGCTGGGTGATGGTGCTGGCCCCCTCCTTGACGCGCCCACTCCTTATGTTTACGTAGGCGGCCCTTAAAATAGCCCTTAAGTCAGTCCCTGAATGGTTGAAAAACCTTTCGTCTTCAGAGGCTAAAAAGGCGTTTACCACCAAAGGAGGCATATCCTCGACCGGAACCATATACCTACGCTGGGAATACACTTCAGATAGAATCTGGCCATGTGCCGCACGAACTTGGCTAACCGTTTCAAATCGAATGGCATCATATGGGGGAATAAGCGGCAAGTCCCGAGCCAGCCAAACATAGGCGCCCCCCAACAAAGACGCGACAGCAAGCCCCCCAGCAATCATGCAAACAAAAACAAGGCGGATTACCACAAGAGGCCAAGATCTGCCGCGAGGATTTGTAATTTCAAGCTTGGACATCAACCCAGACTCACAAAAACTTTTGCATTGTAATCTAAAAGAGGTAGTCAGCAAAATCATATCCTTGGATTTCGAACCATTTTTGGTTGACAACTTGATAAAACTTCATCTAAACTGCTTCGGCTTTTGAAAACCGTTGGCGAAGTAGCTCAGACGGTAGAGCAGGCGGCTCATATCCGCCGAGTCGGGGGTTCAAGTCCCTCCTTCGCCACCAAAATCTAAGATTTCTGTTTTTCTTTAGTCTGTCGTCGGCTAATTCTTGATCAAGTTACTGGCTGAGAGCATACGCCCAAGACTGCGATATAATTATACAAAGACCTTTGGAATCGTGGAAAATCAACTTTTAAATGAAAAAAACGTGAAAGCCCCTTTAGTTTTTTTTGCATTGCGGGCATAATCTTTCGGATTGTCGGACGACTGCGCCGAGTAGTTCTGGTTCAGTCCCAACCGGCGCAGCCTGCCTTTGAGAGGTTTGGAGGTTACAGATGAAGGCCCGATGGCAATTATGGGGGTTGGCGTTAAGTCTAACTGGCTTAGTCGCCTGTGCCACAGACGTTGGCACCATTGATAGGACACAAAACGACAAGCTAGAAAAGAAGATGTTCGCCGGTCTTTGGTACCTTGCCCAAACGGTTATCGACATCCCCCAAAGCGGCGCATTCAGCTTCGTTGGAGAGATGAACTTTGGTGGTACCAGTAAGGTCGTCTTCGACATCAGCGAATCCAGTTTGACTGTGTACCCCGTTTCTGAGTACATCGAAGGTGCGGAAAAGAAATGGAACACGCACAAAATCCGCAAATACTGGGATGACAGGTGCCTTGACCGGGAGACCGATGCTCCTGAGTATGGGTGCATTGATGGTAAGGACAACTTGGGCAACCCAGATAAGCTTTGCTGCTACGTCGAGCAGTACGTTGGGCAGCCTGTTGCCATCTTTGACATCAAGTCCCACTTTGATGTCATCCGTAGGTACAATCCGCAAACTGGTGAACAGTCCAACGTGATCGAGGAAAACACCACGGACAAGTTCTGGTGGCAGCGTAAGTACATGCGGGTTAACTGGGCTCGCAATAGGGTGGCAGACTATACCTTCATGGCTAGGATGATCGACCAGTCCCCCGTTGACTACTACGTCCAGGAATTCGAGGGTGAGAGGGGAAATCCTGATGCTCCGACAATTACTGACGATTACATCGACGTGGTTACCAAGGTATATGGCCAGCCGCAAAGTACTGGAAGCTGCGACGTTTATGGAGTTTCCTATGGCGACTGCGCCCCAGCGGTTGTTAAATTCAGGACCGCCTTCCGTAAAGTGGATCCAGACCAAAACTACGAACCGTTGCGATTCCACAACGAGGTTGAGCAGGCCCTGTTTGGTTACTTCTTAACGGAACGAAACACATATGACGAAGATTGGGGGTTGATTGAATCTGGTAGAACTTCATTCATCAACCGCTGGAATCTATGGGCTAATTCCTTCAAGGAAGAAGAAGTGATTGGTCTGGATGGTGATCCTAAGCCTTGTTTCAAGGATTGGGCCAATACCGGTTGTGATACTGAAAACATTGAGGGCTCAAAGGAATTCTGTAAGGCAGACGATTGGTACACCCATGGAACCTGTGTGCTGCGAACTCCGCTGCCCTACTCAGCACGTGGCCTGAAGCCGCTCGTTTACACGGTATCCCATGAACTGCCTGAATCGCTTTGGCCAGCCACAATGAGAATGGCCGAAGTTTGGTCAAAGGCCTTCAAGGAAACAGTCGCGTGGCTGTACTTCTGGGAAGAAAAGGGCTTGATTCATGGCCAAAATCAGCTTCGTGAGTGTCAAACAAACGCCGATTGCGCAGGCCATGCACTTGTTGATACAACCTTTGAACTCGACAAGGTCGATGGCGACAACCTGCCTAAAAACAATAGGGGCCGAATTCTGTGGTCTAGCATGAACAAAACCATGGTTATACTGCCAAACAAGGGCATTTCCATGCCTGACTGGCGGTTTCCAGATGGGTTAAATGCAAAGTGCGCCGTGCGACTTGTTAACGTGGCTGGCGAAGCACCTGCCAACCTAGACGTTGCTGGCGTAAATGTCCTTTCTAACGTGCCAGCTTTGACCACATCCTCCTACAATCCTGATGTACCTGGATATGCTGTAATTGACCCAGTAAACGGCGCTAATTTCGAAGTGCGAGGCGTTGGCTCCGTTACTGCCGATTGCCCTGCCAACCACATCGTTACCGTTGTCGCTGCCCCTGGAAAGGTGTTCACGGCGACCACACCCAAGCTTGTGACCGCTATTTCAGGCCTTAGGGTTATAAACGCGACTGACATTGACATTGACGTCTCGATCAATGGCGGTCTGCGATTTGGCAATCTTGCACCAAAAGCCAACACTGGGTACATGGAAGTTGCTGGTGGTAGCAATGGAACTTATCTGCCTGCAGATTTCGTCCCACAACGCCTTGTTGCCACTGAGGCCGGCAGTCGTGGTGACCTGACCTGTTTCCGCACAGATCACCTTAACAAGTGCGTCGGTTATGGCCATAACCTTACCGAAGCTGACTGGACAAGATGGGAAACCATCCTAGGTTCACTTCCCGAAATGTTCGTCCTGTGCCGAAACACTTACACCCCCAAGAACGATGAAACTGGGGAACAAAACGACGACATGTGGCAGACCAACCTGTACGCTCCGTGGACTGAAATCGTGAATGCCACAAACGAACAGCTGGCCTTGCTTCCGAAGGTCAACCCCTGCGTTGACTTCCTGTATGGTGCAGATAAGCTGGGGCCAGAAGAAAGGCTTGAAAATGCCAGTAAGATGAAGAAAATCGGTGACTCTCGCTACAACAGTGTTAACTGGGTCAGCGAATCTCAGTACTCGTCTCCGCTTGGTTATGGTCCTAGCGCTGCGGACCCAGACACTGGGGAAATCTTCTGGGGTACCGCCAATATTTATGGCGCCTACATGTATTATTACGCGAACATGTATCGCGACCTCTTTGACCTGATCTCTGGCAAACTCAGCACCTCGGACTATGTCCTGGGCCAAAACGTCAGGGAATGGGTCGCCGGCAAGGCAACAGGCTCCAGAGAAGCGGCACTGCAAACGGAAGGCGTTGATTCTATGATGTCTATGCCTGATCAGAGTGCTGCGATGAGAAGTGCCATGCAGGTTGAATTGGACCCATCCGTTTACATGACTCACGATGGGCGCCCAGTCAGTCACATGGACATCTACAACGTGATCCTTGACAAGGACCTCGGCCGCAAGCTTCAAGGCGCACTGCCTACTCTTGGTAATGGCCAGGGCAAAGTCAGACTTAACGCTGTTAAGGGCACTCCTTATGAGCACCTGTTGTACAACTCCGAAGTTGAGATGCTTCATGACGCTGGCCAAGTTGCATCAGCTTCACCTGTTGACTGGGCAACCTTGGAGGACTTCAACAAGAAGGAACGTCAACGCCATCAATTCCTGGGTGCTCATAACTACTGCTACTCGGACTTCTCGGACGAAGGCTTGATTGGTAGTGTCAAGGCTTGGGCTTGTATCGGGGATGACCCAAGACCTCGATGCACCAGGGAAAGCTTCGACCCGTTAGATGTAACGACGTACTACAACAACAAGTGCTGCATTGACGATGGCGAGCTTTTGGCTGAGGCCATCTTGATGCGTTTCTATGCTGCTGTAGTTGAGCACGAAGTCGGACATACCGTCGGTCTACGCCACAACTTTTCGGCATCCACGGACGTCTTTAACTTCTTTGATCCATATTATGACATCAGAGAGCTTGAGCCAGTCCCATGTGTTGGCCATTCCGAGTGTGACCAGGCTTTGGGTCAGTTCTGCAAAGAAGGTTATTGCCACCAGAAAAAGGCTACAATCTGTAGTAGGAAAGAGGACTGCGGTTATATCCAAGCCAACGGCGATGTTGACCATTACGACACCTTTGACTGCGTCAGTGGCAAGTGCGTCGAGTTGGTGCGCTGTGGTCTGCAAGGCCAGTGTCCAGATGGCATGACCTGTAATGGTGCTGATCGTAACTGCTACGAGAACTCGAACGGCACTATGGTCAGAAAGGAAATTCCCGTAGATGCGGGCAACTCTCTGATTCGGCAGATGATTCCACGCGGTCCAATGACAGCCTCGGAAATTGAGAAGGGCCGAACAATCTATCAATACTCATCAATTATGGACTACGGTCAACGTTGGAACTCCGACGTTATGGAGCTTGGTAAGTACGACACTGCGGCGATTCGTTTTGGATATGGAAGCTTGGTTGACGTTTACCAAGACACTAGACATCTGCATGACAGCGTTCACCAGTTCCGCCAAGCATATGATAACAATTCGGATTCCCAAACGTCTGACAATATGGAGACATCAAGCTGGAACTGGGGTATCTACTTCTCGCAGTTCTACTTCTTGAACAACATGATTGGGGTAGAAGCCAACCGGACAGATGGACCATATGCCAGAAACAGGGCGGCAACTCCGTTCTACCAGATTCAGCTTGAACAGCAGATGGTTACCAACTACTACCGTGAATACTCTGAACTCAGCCGAGTGCAGGTCCCTTATAAGTTCAACGGAGACGAATACAACGGCAACGTTGGCATCTTGACCTGGGACACCGGTATCGACCCATTGGAAATCGTCCATAACTTCGGCATTTCATTGAAGGATTACTACCTTATGGACGCCTTCAAACGTGACCGCTATGGCTTCGGTTTGAACGCGAACCCACTTAGCTATATGTCAAGGATTGCCAGCCGTTACATGGATGCCATGCGTGGTTCTGCCATGTACTACGCCTTGTTTGGACACATCCTTAAGAACTACGGTTGGAGGGCCATCTGGGCTAACGGCCGGATGATGGGATGGGGACTGCGTCGGGCATCGGAGACTGGATTCGAGATTTTGGCTAACACCTTGGCGTCTCCAGCTCCAGGTTCCTTCAAGCTGAATAAAGACACCAAGCTCTACGAAAATATTAGCTACGATTCGGGTGTACCAGGTTCCGAGCTGAATATTGGTCTGGGACTTGGTAAGTATCCCTACACCAGATTCTCTGAGCAGGCAGGCTATTTCCAGTGGCAACACGCTGAATCCATTGGCTCGTTCTGGGAGAAGCTTGCTGCCATTATGACGCTTACTGACTCAACTGTTTACTTCACCACTAACTATGTTGGTGAGCAGCTCAACATCGGCGTTGGTACTTCTATTGGGTTTAACACCATGTATCCTCGCCAGTTGACTGAGGTATTCGGGTCGATCATCGTAGGTGACAAGGACTATCACGCTTGGTCTGCTGAAGGTGGCAAGGCTCAACCCAGAAAGTATTTCGACGAATACAACATGGATGCCTACACAGTTTCCCCGTCCCCTTATCTGACCCAGAACAAGGACAAGCCAGCGACCATGGTTGAACCTTCCATAGACAACCTGACCTTGAAGGCTTATCTGTTGCTTTATGGAATGGCCTATCTGCCAGCATCCTTCGATCCTGCATTCTTGGATTCATTCGCTATATGTATCGATGGCAGCGGCAGTTGCCCGGATATCAGCCCAAGTTCCGGCGTCGTTCCCGAGACCTTCACCGATCCATTTGGTGGAAAGACCTACCGAGTCTGGGCACCTGTTTACAGGACGGACTGGTATTCGCCCAATGTTGCGCTGGTTCTTAAGGCACAAGCCCAACAGGCAGCTTGGGAAGCTGCGGACGACGACGCTAAGGTCCAGGCTGAAATGGAATTGCGTGAGTCGATTGAGACATTGGATTTAATGCGTGGCCTGTATGAAATCTACAGCGCCATGCGCATTTAGGCAGGGGGTATGACCATGAGGAAACTTACTTACAACATGGCTCAGACTCCAGGAGGAAGATTCATGAGACATTCAGTCAAGGCCGTCCTGCCGATGCTCACGTTGCTGGTCGTATCTTGTGCGCAGGACCTAGGCACCATAGACCGTGTACAACACAACCCAGTTGCAAAACGAGACATCCTTTTCCACGAAGATGGAACCAGAAAGGAGTGGTTCGTTCAGGTAACTACCATTGAGGCTCCCTACGCTTCGGCGTACAGCTTTGTTGGCGATCAGGGACCGATGGAACGGGGCGTTTTCGAGATTCAGGAAGGCGTGCTGTACTTCTATCGTTCTTATTCATTCGCGGAAAACGAATGGGTTGGAAATCCCAGAACTGACGTCGACCAGCGCTTGACGAACGAGGATGGGTCACCCTACTTGATAGATGGTAAAGAGGTGTGGACATCTAAAAACACACCTTTGCTGGCCTACCCTATTACTTCTCACATGGACATCATTTGGGAATACAACCCCAATACTGGTGAAAAAACCAACGTGCGAGTTGAAAACACAACTGATCGCATGTGGTACGAACGCGAGTACATGAGGGTTACCTGGGGTAACAATTTAATGGTTTCCTGGGCTGGCTTTACCACGGCTATGCGCGTTGGTGGTACATACGCTGGTAATCTTGGGGTGCCTACCATTCATCACGATGCCTCTGCTCACAAAGAAACAGCACCCAGAATGAACCAAAAAGATGGCTACATGGATTTTGTGAATGATTGGACACTTACCGCTCAAACGGAAGAGTTGGAAGGCTATGGAACTATACCGTTGTGCTGGTTTTATGCCTGGTATTCCGGTGGTGTATATGAATGCATTTCCGAGAAAATCCAAACCAGAACCTCTTTCTTGGCTGTTGATATTGAAAGGGAAGCCGAATATGAGCCTCTACATTACGACGATTTTGAAATGAATCGCTTCGGTTACTTCAGGGAAGAGAGGCTGGTTTGGGACAAGGACTATGGCTTTACGTATGATGGCGTTCGCAAAATGGTTAATCGCCATGACATCTTTAAGAAGGATGAAAATGGCAACATCATCGGCGTTAAGCCTGTGATTTACCACTTGAATATCGGATATCCAAACGATTTGATCGACGAGGCAAACGGACTGGCGGCAGAGTGGAGTCGCGCCTTTGACGCGGCAGTGAAGGCTGCAACCGGAAAGCTGCCTTATGAGCTGCCAGCCTACCATGCGAATGGCCAGCCGATGGTCAAGGATGATGGAAGCGCAGTTCATGTTGCCAGCATGTTCATCGTCTGTGAAAACAATCGCCAGGATTTCGAAGCTCGTGATGCCGGCACCGTAGTTGCGGACGAAACCATCTGTGGCTCATTGGATGACTACAAGCCTCTCGGAGACCTTCGATACAACTTCCTGTCAGCAATCACAGCTCCGACGCAAGTTGGCCTTTATGGATACGGCCCCTCATCGGTTAACCCCTTGTCTGGGCGTATCGTTAAAGCTGCTGCAAACAACTACGTTGCGGCTATGCGTCTAGGAGCCAGAAGGGCTTTGGATCGCCTTGAACTGCTTGCTGGCGTGAAATCCTTTAGGGAAGTGGCTGATGGCGCTTACATCGCCCAAGATGTGCGAAACAAGAGCCTGCAAAGGACCACCTACTTCAAACCTGGATATACCCGTGAAGAGGCGGTTGAGCTGGCCCAAAAATTGGTGCCTCCCGAGGTGCAATCTGCGCTCACAGGTGGCACGATTGCAAAAACTGACAGAAACCCCACAGCTGGCCGTATGGGAATGCTGGCGGCCAATCCTGACATTGAGGCGATGCTGATCTCTGATGACGTGCGTATGCTGTTTAAGGACCCACGCCTTGGTGCTGCAAATAGTGGTGCTGTAAGTGGCCCTGGCGGCGCATATGCCCTTCGCCATTGGGCAAACGCAAAGGGTGTTCAGGAACGCATCAAGGCGATGACTGAACAAACCAAGATGGGCCTTGATAAGGCTGACTATTACGATGGAGCAATCCTACGTTTGGCCGACGAGTACAAGGCACTATACGACAAGGCCCTTTGTGAAGGATTGAGAAACGTTCAAAACACTGCCTTTGACTTCAGTGCTTTTAATGATAACAACCCATGCTCAACAAAGGCTTTGATTGGCCAGCTTCGTGAGGCTTTCGCCTATTACAGCCAGATGAGCCCCTATGCATACGAGCGAAGCGTCATCCCAACCCCGCTTGAAATGGAGACTTTTGAGCCAATTCTGGTTGAATCCCAGAAGGCGATGAACGGGCTTTTGGATAAATTGCGCCAGGAATTCGCTCAGGAGCTTTACAAACGAATTTACTGGGGCGTGGCAATTCATGAAGTCGGGCATACACTTGGCCTGCGCCATAACTTTGAGGCCTCGACTGACGCCCTTAACTTCCCACAGGAATACTGGCAACTGCGAGTTACCAAGAATGGGGACAAATACGAACCAGTTGGCCTTTGGGGTGAGACCAAAACCCAGGTTGCTGCTGGACTTAGGGAATATCAGTACTCTTCAGTTATGGACTACTATGCCAAGTTCAACATGCCGTGGCTTGGAATTGGATTGTATGATATCGCCGCGATTAAGTATGCTTACGCCAGAACGGTTGAAGTATTCGAAAAGAATCCCGATTTGACCAAATTTGCCAAGTACATCGACATCGACCCCAGAGAGGTTTCTTCGGATAACCTGCCTGCCTTTAAGGAAAGGGGCGAAGGATTTGGATTGGCGCTGCGACGAGTGCATGCAACCAATTATCCCAACTTCTGGGGCAACGTTGACGATATCTACAAGCGCCGTGACGTTCCAATTAGCGAGGTCATCGGGACCAAGTGCGCAACTGAAGGTGCAAGCTGTGGTGATGGGAAGGTCTGTAAGCTGTTTTACGAAGGCTTGCGTTGCAGCCCGAAGGATCTAACGATGGTCCCCTATCGTTTTGGTGGCGATGAACTCACCTTCGGTCTGCCTACAGTTGCAGTTTGGGACGATGGAGTGGACTCGTTTGAAATCGTGAACAACCTGCGCGAAACCTACGAAAACAACTGGATCTTTGCTGGTTACTGGCATCAGAATCCTACCTACTGGCCGACGAACTACGGCAACTGGGTCCAGATGAACTTCTACCAAATGCGAAATCACTTCCAGTGGTGGGCAATCAACTACTCTGTGTACAACAAGAATGACTACTGGAAAAACCGCTTTGGAATGAGATGGGAAGAGGACTTGAACGGTGGTCTACCAGGCGCGATGGCTGCCCACATGTCCTTTAACGTAATGGCAAGCACCTTTGGTCGTCCCGAGCCTGCAAACTATGGGTACAACTGGATGACCATGCGCTACGAACCAGTTGACCAAGTAAACAGAAACAACTACACCACCCAGTTTATGCTGCTGGAGGAGCAAGGTGCTCGCCCAATTTATGCAAACTGGGACTATAACGGCTACCAGCCAGTTGTTACCGCATCCGGGTCCATTTATGAAAGGCTGGCCGCTTTCCAGATGCTGGCAGACCCAGAGACCCGTTTCATGGCCCAAGACTATATGGCGGACTCCAGGAAATTCCTTGTGAACTACGCCTCGGTTTTCCGTAATGAAGTCAGGGAGCTCTTTGGTGGTCTCATGGCCAACAACTCTGAAAAGTATGGCTGGTGCGTACTGACTCACCCAACTTCCAGGCAGCCAATCGCTTTTGCGGATCGGGATTTCAGTGGTCTTGGCTATAACGGCCAGAATTGTACCAATTCCTATCGCGGCTGCTTCACGATGGATGGGGCAAATCCTGTTAAGCTGACCAAAACGATAGCATATGACGACACTGGTGAGACCTGTGCCAATGGCGAGCGACTGTATGATTTAGCTGGCATTTCCCTGGAGCCAGAGCCAATGTATACGTTCCCAACTACCAGGTTCCGTATCCCAATGTTGGCGGCTTACTATGGGATGGCGTTGTTGGTTGACAACTATGATCGCTCCTTCATGGACTCTGTAAGACTGTGGATTGCCGGCGACAAATACCAGATCACACCTCCACCAGACGCAGAAGTCGCAACCTGTGAGGACCTGTTCTCAGGACGCATCTACAAGACTTACAGGATGAAGGACGGTGGGTACTACCCTGCCTATGATCTGGTTAGCCAGTGTGACTTCCTGTTCTCCTGTTACGATCCAGCCAGAAATGGCAGCCTTACGGATGAAGAGGTCAAAGAGTGCAAGGCCTACGCTCGTGGTACAACTAGGGTCAACGAGCTGACTTTGGAAGATTTGGCCAATGACTATCTGTTCCACCCACTGCAGTTCCTGATTGGTAAGCTTGAGCTTATTCGTGCAATGCACTCGACTTACGAGTGGGGTAGTTCCAACTATTCGTACGACGGAAGCGAAGGATAGGCATTCACTTCTTGACAGCTACCAATTTGGTTGATATCTAAAGACATAATGCCTGGAGGAATTATGCGCAGGCTGTTTGTCATATGCGTCCTTGCAACGCTTGCAACGTCTTGTGCCTCAATTGACACCGCAACAGGTGTCAGACAGGTGGCGAAGGACATTGATGTAGCAAGGGCCGAAGGTGTAGATGCCGGCTCTAAATACGAATTTGAGGTGGCCCGCTTGTACTTGGATTATGCCTTACAGCTGCAGGGACGTGGCGAGTATGAAATGGCGAAAGGTTACGTTGCCAAGGCTCAACAGGCGCTGGTCCAAGCCAGAGAGCAGTTGAAAAACAACTTGAAGTGGCAAAAAGTTGTGGAGGATAAAAAAGCGCAGGCATCTCAACCTGAAGGCGGTGTCCAACCATGACTAGAAACATATCACTTGCATTAGTTGCCATGTTGTTCCTTTCTGGGTGTATCACGTCTAAAGAGCTACAAAAGCGCACTTCGGCCTTGGAACACCTGCTTAGCGAAAACCATGAGGCTATGTACATATGCACCCCTGTCGAACTTGCTAGGGCCACTGCGTATGTTGATTTTTCGCTTAATGAATCGGCGCTTGCTCGTCCGATGACGGCCAAGCAGTTTGTGGACAAGGCTGCCACGGCTTCAAAAGAGGCATTTGTTGGTTCCAGGGACAGTTGGTGCATGAAAGACAGGGATGGTGACGGCATACCTGATGACGTCGACCAATGCCCTGATGAGCCTGAGGACTTTGATGGATTTGCCGACGAGGATGGCTGCCCTGACCCGGATAACGACCAAGACGGCGTGCCAGATGGCGAGGACGAGTGTCCAAATGAACCTGGCCCGGTGCGCAACAAGGGTTGCCCGATCTTAGACTCCGACGGAGATGGGGTTTTGGATGAAGATGACCAGTGTCCAAATGAACCTGGGCCTGTCGCTAACAGGGGATGCCCATGGCCAGACCGAGATGGCGACGGAGTATTGGACAAAGATGACAAGTGCCCTGACGATCCCGGACCAGTTGAAAATCGCGGATGTCCTTACCCAGATCGTGACGGTGACGGAGTATTTGACAAAGATGACAAGTGCCCTGATGAACCTGGACCACCTGCTAACTTTGGATGTCCATACAAAACTATCGAGATAACTGAATCTCAGATAGTGCTGCATCAAAGGGTGTTCTTCCAGACCAACAAGGCGGTCATCATGCCTAGGTCATTTGCAATGCTAAATGAGGTTGCCCGAGCTATGACTGGCCATCCCAAAATGATCGTACGTGTGGAAGGTCACACTGACTCGCGGGGACGCTTCAATTACAACCTCAAACTGTCGCAGGCCCGTGCTGATTCAGTACGTTCCTATCTCATCGCCCAAGGCGTAGACCCGGCCAGGCTGACTTCAGTTGGATATGGTCCGGAACGTCCGATAGACGACAACGCAACTTCAGCTGGGCGTGCCAACAACAGACGAGTTGAATTCCACATCGTATCCCAATAAAGCCAACTAGGGAGGCAGTCGGTGGTTTTGAAAGACAAAAGGATCCTGCTTGGAGTTTGTGGTGGAATAGCCGTTTACAAAAGCGCAATGTTGGCCAGGGCCTTGATTAAGGCGGGCGCCTTAGTTCAAGTGGTGATGACAGACGCGGCAACCAGATTTGTTGGGCCGCTGACTTTTGAAGCGCTGACTGAACGGGCTTGTCTGACTGACGAGAACCTGTTTCACACTGGTGGAGGGGTGTCTCACGTAGAGGTGGCCAGAAATGCCGACTTGATAGTGATTGCACCTGCCACGGCGACGACTATTGCGAGACTGGCAGGGGGATTTGCGGACAATATGCTTAGCGCCAGTGTGCTGGCTTCTAAGGCGCCGATACTTTTGGTGCCTGCGATGCACACTGCCATGTGGGAAAGCATGCCAGTTCAGCGAAATCTGACCTTGTTAAACCCACAGCAGTACCGAATCCTGCCACCAGCGGCTGGGGATTTGGCATCTGGGGATGTTGGGCCTGGCCGTTTTCCTGAAGTAGAGGACATTTTTGATGCCGTTTGCGCCGTTGCAAGTCCCCAAGACCTTGCTGAATGGCGAATAGCAGTCACTGCTGGCCCTACCAGGGAACCCATGGACCCAGTACGTTTTATCAGCAATCCATCGACTGGCAAGATGGGTATTGAAATCGCTAGGGCTGCCCAGATAAGGGGAGCGGTCGTTGATTTGATTTTGGGGCCAACCCATCTGAATCCGCCTAGCGAGCTTGCGACTGGCAGCATGAACGTCAGGAAGGTGCTGACCACCAAGGACATGCTGGATGCGACTAAAGCTGCCTTGGCAGGGGCCGATGCCTTGATAATGGCGGCGGCGCCTTCTGATGATCGCCCAGCACAGTTTCACGAACATAAGCTGCACAAGGCTGATTTACCAAAGACCCTGCAGATGGAGGCCAATCCAGATATTTTAAAGACGCTGCGGCCTGATTTTGATAAAAAGGTGATTGTTGGATTTGCGGCAGAAACAACGTCAGTGGTGGAGTCAGGCCAGCAAAAGCTTGTGGATAAAGGGCTTGACTTGTTGTTTGCAAATCCTGTTGACAACGGTCAAGGCTTTGGGGCGGCGGCTAATCAGGGCTACTTGTTAAGCAAGGATGGGGCTTTAGTGGTGGTTGAAAGCCAAAGCAAATTTGATGTAGCTAACTTAATCCTGGACCAAGTTTTGAACATAGGTAAGCGCAAGTAAACAATGAAAGATTTACCTTTTGAGGTTCAGCTAAACAATGCTGTCGCTGCCCTAAGGCACCTGCTTGAGGTGCAAAAAACACAGACACCACTGCTAATCAGGCCGGCCGCAGTGAACAGGCCCCTTCGTCAGCAAGTTCAAAAGAGAGCGGCAGCTGGGCGACAGGCTACGGCACCAGTACGGCAGGCTGCGGCACCAGGCCCCAGGCCTGTGCAAAACGAAATACAGGCGTTTAACTTGGCTTCATTAAGTCTCGGAGATAGTTGGAATAATCTGGACCTTGGCGAACTTGAAAAAGTCGTCGCCAAATGCCAGGCGTGCGAATTGGCTGGCACCAGGACAAACACCGTTTTTGGTGAGGGAAAAATCAAGCCAAAAGTCATGTTCATTGGGGAAGGACCTGGCGGCGAAGAAGACAAAGAAGGCCGCCCGTTTGTCGGTCCAGCCGGTCAGTTGCTGGACAAAATGATTGCCGCGATGACCTTGTCCAGGCAAGAATGCTACATTGCCAATGTCGTTAAGTGCAGGCCTCCAGGCAACAAAACTCCGGATGCTGCCCACATGGAGGCTTGCCTGCCTTACCTGATGGCTCAGATAAAAAGGGTCCAACCTGAGTTTATAGTCCTGCTTGGGGCGGTCGCCGCAAAGGCAATGTTTAACAGGCCAGACGCAGTTGTTGGTCGCTTGCGTGCAAAGGTCCACCAATGGCATGATATTCCCCTGGTGGTTACTTATCATCCAGCCGCCCTGCTTCGAGAGCAAGGTTACAAACGTCCTGCCTGGGAGGACTTGAAACTGGTGATGGCTCGATTGAACCTTGGAGGTCAGTAAATGGCGAATTATCCTGCAGGAATCAGCTTTGGAACCCATAGAACTATTGAACCACTAGGTGGATTACCCCAGTCGGCACAACGGATTGACAACTCATTGCCCATCCATCCAACGGAATTGTTGATTGATGTTGAAGTATTAAACATTGATGCGGCTTCATTTGCCCAGATGCGACAGGCTGCAAACGATGACCCACAAGGTGTGGCGGACTTGATTATCGAAACCGTTAACACCCGAGGAAAACAGCATAATCCGGTGACTGGCTCAGGTGGGATGCTGGTGGGAACGGTTGCGCAGATTGGTGAAGACTATCACGGGCCACTAAAGGTGAAAGTTGGCGACAAGATTGCCACTTTGGTGTCGCTGTCACTGACGCCTTTGCACTTGGACAAGATTCACGAAGTGCGGATGGACTTGGACCAAGTGGCTGTTTCTGGCCACGCTATCTTGTTTTCAAGCGGCATAGCGGCTGTACTTCCAGATGATATTTTGCGAGATGTGGCGCTGGCCGTGCTTGATGTGGCTGGGGCGCCCGCCCAAACTGCGAGGCTTGTTAAGCCTGGAATGTCTGTGGGAATCCTTGGAACCGGCAAATCAGGCCTGCTGTGCGCCGCAGTTGCTAGGCAAATTTTAGGGCCTAAAGGCAGAATCATCGGCATCGCCCATCAACCTGAATTCTTGCAACCTTCCGTTGAGTTAGGTTATGTCGACACCCCAATTGTGGTGGATGCCAGAGATCCAGTGGCAGTCCTTGAGGAAATCCACAAGGCAACTAATGGAGAGCTTTTGGATTTGACTTTGAATACGACAAACGTGCCAGGCACTGAAATGGCAACTGTCGTGGCAACCAAAAATGGGGGTTTGGCGTACTATTTCAACATGGCAACGTCTTTCACCGCGGCAGCTTTAGGCGCTGAAGGCATTGGCAAAGATGTCACCTTGCTTATTGGTAACGGCTACACCCCTGGACACGCGGAGCTTACCTTGGAGCTTTTGCGCCAGGATCCAAAACTAATGGAATTCTTTGTAGAACGCTTTGCGGGATAAATCTATGGCTTTTTACAATCCAATCGCCGGCCTGGAAGTAATCTGTGGCCCCATGTTTTCTGGAAAAAGTGAGGAATTAATCCGTCGCCTGCGTCGCGCAAAAATCGCCAAGCAAAGGGTTATGGTCTTTAAGCCCAGGATTGATGACAGGTATTCAGAGGACCGCATTGTTTCGCATTCGGAACAATCTTTAGACGCGCAAGTTGTCTCAAGTCCCGAAGAAATTTGGGAAATGCTTGATGACAGGACCGAGGTGATTGGCATCGACGAGGTACAGTTTTTTGACAAATCGATTGTGTCACTTTGCGAGCGACTGGCCAATTTGGGGCGCAGAGTCATCGTGGCAGGACTGGATCTCGATTATAAAGGCGTTCCATTTGAACCTGTTCCACAGCTTATGGCGGTTGCCGAGTACGTCACGAAAACGCTAGCGGTCTGCCATCGATGTGGGGCGCCGGCCAGCCGTACCCAACGAATAGTGCGAAGCGAGGAGCGGATTGTAGTCGGGGCGTTAAACGCTTATGAGGCGCGCTGCAGACGCTGCTTCGAGCCTGACTTGCCAAATCAGCTTACAATGGATCTAAAAGAAACTTAGTGATCTCGATTTTCGTAATGAAAATGGCTTCCCTTTTTCGGCGTGGCTTACTACAATCCCGCCGAGCCTGTTTTTTTTAAGGGCGGAGGTAAATTTGATGAGACGATTTGTAGCGCTGACATTAATTTTTGCTTTCACGAGCTTGGGTTGTTACAACACCTACTACATTGACAGGGGTCAGTTGGCTGAACTGCAGGTTGTCCCTGAAACTGGTAAGGCCACCGTTACTGATAGCAAGAGTAAGGCTGTTCAAGTCGACGACGACACGAAGCTGTTTGTTCGTTCGGAAGGGGGCAAGCGCTACCAGTTGACTCCGTTTAACTTCACCATGACTGAGTCCCAGCTTGTCGCCTCTGACCGAGACTACATCCTCGACATGACCGAGCTTAAGGAGATGGCCGAAGTAGACCACATGAGCCGCTGGAAGACTGGTCTTTTGATCGGCGGTGGAGTTGCAGTGTTTGCGACAATTGTTGGTTTAATCGCATGGGCGTCTGCCACCAGTGGAAGCTCTGAATAGTTCAGATGTGCAAAATACTCCCCCAGAGGATAGCCCCAAGTCTGCCAGGCGACGCTGGCCTTTCGTACTTGTAATTGCTCTAGTTCTGATCATAGTTGCAGTCTGGAACATGCCGTTTTTGGCTAACGGGCCGGTCAAGTGGCTGTTGGTACGCGGCGCGGCCCGAACAAATCAAAACATTGAATTTGGCGAACTTGTGATGAAGTCTTGGACTTCAATTGCCTTGGACACGGTGTCTTTTTCTGGCGATCCTGAACTTAACGTAGCTGCTAGAGACGTGGTCATCAAAGTCGATCCTTGGAGCATGGCGTTTGGGGGGATGCCAGTCCACGAGGTCAGCATCGAGTCTTTGGCCTTTCAAGTAGGCTCGCCATCTGCTCCTATTACAGACTTCAAGTCGCTGTTGAAACCTAGGGTGGAGAGCGCTGCAGATGATGTG
>ERZ795030.1352-NODE-1352-length-33695-cov-5.927259_pt1 | contig 33695 bp, 42 predicted proteins | sample MGYA00375122_ERZ795030 | MGnify/ENA primary metagenome ERZ795030 (study PRJEB30165, sample SAMN05720146) | activated sludge metagenome | isolation source: anaerobic digester from wastewater treatment plant | place: Japan | collected 2015-04-20 ... | reverse complement strand
AAAGAGGGTCAGGAAGTTATCCTCCAAAATTATGGAAAAAAGTAAAAAAATAGTACTTCAGACCAAAGAGGTTACTAAAGAATACAAAATGGGTGGTGTGGTGGTTAAAGCACTTCAGGGTGTTTCCCTGTCTATTCATGATGGGGAATTTGTGGCTATAATTGGACCTTCCGGATCCGGAAAGTCAACCCTGATGCACATTATCGGTTGTTTGGATATTCCGACTTCCGGTGAAGTCCTGCTCGATGGTCATCAGGTTGGCAAAATGAACGAAAGAAGTTTGGCGGAAATCAGAAATAAAAAAATTGGATTTGTCTTCCAGTCATTTAATCTCCTTCCTAAGACATCGGCAATAGAAAATGTCGCCCTGCCATTGTTATACAACGGTACCAGTGAAGAGGATAGTCAAAGATTAGCCAAAGAGGCCTTGTCGATGGTGGGTTTGGGAGAGAGGTTGGACCATCATCCAAATCAACTTTCCGGAGGTCAACAGCAACGTGTAGCAATCGCCAGAGCCTTAGTTACTAATCCAACTATAATTTTAGGAGACGAACCAACCGGTAATCTGGATTCAAAATCGGGCAAAGAAGTTATGGAAATATTCCACTCATTGCATCATCAGGGTAAAACTATTGTTCTGATTACTCATGATCCAAAAGTAGCCCAACAAGCCGAAAGAAGTATTTGGTTACAAGATGGACAAATTAAAAAAGTATGACATTTAAAAAATTATTAAAGATTGCTTGGAAATCAGTTAGGGCTAATAAATCAAGATCATTACTTACTACGCTGGGGGTTATTATTGGAGTTGCATCCGTAATAATTCTTGTCGCTGTTGGTTCCGGTTTAAAAGACTTTATCACCAGTGAAATGCAGGATATGGGTTCAAATTTAGTTATGGTTATGCCGGGAGATATTGATCTCAAAAAGGTTGGTACAGGCGGAGGTGGTGGCGGAGTAATGTCAAGCGGTCTTGCCGCCATGCAATCCTCAAAAATAAAGTACGAATATTTAAATGATATTCAGCAAGTTGTTCCTCAGGTAAAAGATATTGTCGGTTTGGTTATGGGTTCAGCCACTACTAGTTATCAAAACAAACTGCTAAGTTCACAAATATTTGGAACAACTGAAAATTATTCAGAAATGAGGAAATACAACTTTACTCTAGGTGGATTTTTTAATCAGGCTGATGTTAGTTCAGGTAGAAAGGTGGCGGTCATTGGCCACAAGGTTGCAGAAGATCTATTTTCCAATAGTCCTGTTGTTATTGGGGAGAAGATTAAAGTCGGAGATTATCGTTATACTGTTGTTGGTGTTATTGAAGAAAAAGGAGGGCAGGGTACAATGACACCCGACGATAAAATCTATATTCCGATTACAGTTGCCCAGCGCCAGTTCGGTCAAGATAATATAGGCTTAATCTTAATGGAAGCTAATTCTCCAGAAGATGTACCTCTTGTGTTAAATTCAACGGAAGATATTCTAAAAAGAAAATTAAAAGATGATGAATTCACAGTCCTCGATCAGAAAGAAATTCTTTCAACCGTTTCCGGAATTTTAAATACGTTAACTGTAGCTTTGGGTGGCATTGCTGCTATTTCACTTATAGTCGGCGGTATTGGAATTATGAACATAATGTTAGTTTCCGTAACAGAGAGAACCCAGGAAATCGGATTACGTAAGGCGCTTGGGGCGAAACCTGAGGTTATTCTGACGCAATTTTTAATTGAAGCTGTTGTTTTGTCCATTGGGGGAGGAATATTAGGTGTTTTATTGGGGGGTGGAGGCGCCTTATTTTTAGGTAGATTTATGCCGACCACAATTACACTCTGGTCTGTAATCTTGGCATTTGCTGTTTCGGCAGCGATCGGTATTATCTTTGGGGTAGCCCCAGCTAGAAAAGCCAGTCAACTATCTCCCATAGAAGCGTTGCGTCACGAGTAGCTATTATGTTTATGAAAATTTTCTACAAGCTTGTTTCTTTTGTTCATGAGGGGGTTACCGGAGTCATAGCCCAATGCCTCCAAAAAATCTAAAACATTTAGAAATTGGCCAGTCTGTAGTTTAATATCAACTTCTTTTCTTTCTTTCTCATGGAAACTACCCATTTTTACTGATAACTTTTCCTTTTCGTCACTTTTCTTCAATCTAATATCGGTACCACTACTATTTTTCCAAATTTTTGTTTCTGAATCAAAACCGGGTGATAAATCAATCGATAATCGATGATAATGACCGACCAGCTCACCCTGATCAGACAAGAGATTAGACAGCCCATCAAATTTGTCTTTAGATAATTTGCCCCTGATTTCAATTTCAGTCATATTTATAGGGTAATTATAAACCAGGAGTAGTAAGTTATAATCAACCATGCAACTAAAACATTTGGAATTTCACACATCTGATGGTTTGGATCTTCCGGGTTTACTTTACGAACCTGATCAGAGGACAGACAAGGTGGCTATATTGCTTCATGGAAATGGCAGTAGCTCGATCTTTTATTCCCCAAATTTTGGTGCAACTTACGCTAAATATTTAAACGAAAATGGGATTGCATATTTTCCTTTTAATAATCGTGGCGCTCACATAATAAAGAAACTGAATAAAACGATTAACGGTGAAACACAAAGACTTAAATATGGTTGTGCCTATGAATTAATTAAAGAATGTATTTTTGATATTGACGGGGCGATTGAGTTCTTGAAAACTCTGGGCTATAAAACCTTTTATTTAATTGGAGCGTCAACTGGAGCTAACAAAATTTGTGTTTACAATTATTACAAACCAGAAAACCCGGTATCTAAGTATGTTTTTATTGGTGGTGGAGATGATAGTGGCTTTACTTACTCTCAAGTCGGGAAGGAAAAATTTGAGTTAATCCTAAAAGAATGTCAACAAAAAATTAAAGAAGGAAAAGGTATGCATTTGGCTCCTGAAGAATGGATGGGATTCTATTCTTATCAATCAGTATTTGACACCCTTAATCCGGATGGCGATTACAATATTTTTCCATATTACGAATCCTTGAATAATCTTAGAATTTCAACCAAAGAATTGTTTCGTGAGTTTAAGTCAATTAATAAACCAACACAAGTCTTGTATGGCGAGAGCGATGAATACTGCTATGGACGGGTTAGAGAAATTGTAGAAAAGTTAAAAACCATAACTCCTCATCCAGATAAACTTACTTTTGACATATTGCCTGAATGTGATCATGGATTTTATGGCAAAGAAGAGGTTTTAGTTAAAACTATTGCTGAATGGTTGGCTGAATAAGTATGACCAAAAAAACTATACATGACAACTTAACCTACAGACAAAGTACCAGTGCTGTAATATTGGATAAACTTGGTCGAATTTTGATCGTCCAAAAAAATAGTTATAAAGATAACGAGTGGGATATCCCCGGCGGTGGTATCGAAGAGGGAGAAGAGCCCAAATCGGCTGTCACAAGAGAACTAAGTGAGGAGTTAGGAAGCGATAAATTTGAGGTGATCAAAGCCAGTGAATTAAGAGACTGTTATGAGTGGCCAGATGAATTAGTAAACCAAAAGATAAGAGAAAATAAACCTGTGTTTCGCGGTCAAGAAAGAGTCCAATTTTTAGTTAAATTTTTAGGTGAAGATACAGATTTAAAACCACAGGCAGAAGAAATTAGAGCCATCAAGTGGGTGTTCCCAAATGAACTTTCAACTTACTTGATATTTCCAAACCAGATGCAGAAGATCGAGATGTTATTAAACGAATTTGAACACAATACAGATGGCTAAGGTAAAAGATGGCGCCAAAATTATTATCCTAAATCCAGATAAAATCTTATTATTTCATCGGGACAATATCCCAACTATTCGCTCGCCTGATTGTTGGCAGCTAGTTGGCGGGGGAATTGAGGAGGGTGAGACTCCGGAACAAGGTTTAATCAGAGAAGTTAAAGAAGAAGTCAGTTACGACCTAAAAGATTTTAGGTTAATAACTAAAACCAAGGGCTCGCAAGGCGAGAATGTCTGGATGTACGTCGCTTTTGTAGATAAAAATGATGAGTCGAAATTTGTTCTTGGTCCAGGTGAAGGCCAGGAAATTGGTTGGTTTACCGTCGACAGGGCAATAAAACTTAAGCTTACCCCCGGCACAATGATGCTATTAACAGAATATCGGGACTTGGTTGAAAAAATGATGAGAACAAAATTAGTCCCTAGAATTGAAAAACTTGATTTAATACCCAAAAAAATTGATGTAATTAACTAACCATTTCGTTTGAATAACAAAATTACTCAATCTATACCACCATTTCGACACACCCTTTTTATACTGTCTCATTTGTCTCATTTAACTTCAAGAGGTTGATAGAATAGGACAGAGGTTGGGGACAGGGTTATAAGGACAGAAAGGTTCCAGACCCCAATGCTCCGCCAAAGGGTCAAAGTTCTATGCGACCCCAGTGCTAGTCAAGTATTTCCCCAACCTGTTGGTAATTATTCTCCAAAAGTAACATTTTTCGGTAAAATAGCCTGTAATATCTAAAATAATATATTCGAGAAATTAAAAACCGCAGGCTTTAATTATAAAAATTAGGTGTCTACGGTTAATAACTTCCTACTTACCAATAGTGTTGTATCTCGGTTTATAGGTATTTATTTCTGCGGCCTCAAGTGTTTCAGCTTCTTGATCCGTTGAACAAGTGACATATCCGAAGTGGGTAACTTCGGGCCAATTGTCATTTCTCAGATGATCGCTCAGTCGACTGTTTATGGTGACCGCAATACCTTTTGCTCTACCGATATACAATGGAGCCAATTGGTTTTGGGTATTTAATCCTCCACAATAGTAGACGCCTTGTAGCCTTGGGGCTGAAGTCGAGACACTAATAGAGTTGTAGAGGAAATTTCCGATATATTTTCCGACCATTATTATCTTTAACTATTAATCCAAACTTATCAGTTTGTTAATATAGTTTTATCACTTTGATTAAGACTTGTCAATCATTTTGAAAAGTATATAATATCATTATGATAAACAATAATGATAAAAGATACCGAGAGATCGGTGAAAACATTAGAAATGCCAGAGAAAGTGCAAATATTTCGCAATTAGATCTAGCTAAAAAAATTGGCTTTGGATCAGCAACTGCCATATCTTTAATTGAATCTGGTGAGCGAAGAGTTTCGGTTAAAGATCTTGAAATGATTGCTGGAGAATTACATGTAGATATAAAAATGCTACTTGGTCAAAGTGTGCAAAAGACTGATATTGGCTATGCCTTAAGATCAGACAAGGAACTTTCGACAGAAGCAAAAAAACAGGTTATGGATTTTATTGAATTCGTTAAGAAGAAGCATGGAAAATGATACGGCCAGGATTGGTTTCGTTCGTAAAAAAGCTAGACAAATAATTAAGGACTCAAAAATAACCAATCCGCCAGTAATCTTGAGAAAAATAATTGATTTTTTAAGCAAGGAATTCGATATTGATGTAATTAAGGCTGACTTTAAAGGGGAATATGATGGAATCACGGTTACTATTGGAGATAGTCATACCCTTGGATTTGATGAAAATAATCCAATAAATAGAAAAAGATTTTCAATTGCTCATGAATTAGGACATATTGTCTTAGGACACACAAATGGAAAGAATAATGATTATGACTTTGAGTCGAGAGATTGTCGCGAATTAGAAGCAAATGAATTTGCAGCAGAACTCCTCGTCCCTTATGAGTTTCTTAAAAGGGATGTCAATGGTGTACTAACCGTAAAAGATTTGTCTTTAAAATATTATGTTAGTGAGCAAATGTTGTGGAATAGAATAAAGGAATGTAAATTGATTTAATCTTTTATCGATAATTGTTTGTTATGCAGTATAAATTTTGTCTTTATTGCTACCATTATTTTTATTCTATCCTCGGCTGATCCTGCCTTGAGTACATGGAGTAGATACTCTTTGGCAGTATCTCTGTCCAGTGGGTCTTGTTGGGGATAGTCGAATTGATTTAGGTTTCCAGCTAAGAATTCCTGGTGAAGTACTTGCCCTCGTAGCGAGTGGAATCGTTCAATTTCTTCTTTTAATTGTTCAGTTAACACTTTCTCATCCAATTTAATTTCATCAATATGGGCTATTAGTTGTTGGATTAAATCTTCTTCACTAATATATGGTTCGTCGCAGTCATAATCCACATGTCTACCACAATGGTAGTAAACATATTTTTTAAATTTTCCATATTTATATCTTTTGTATTTTTCTTCAGCTGTTATCCATTCACCACAACTTCCACATTTACATAGCCCTCGAAATGGGAACAGTTTTTTATGCCATTCCTTTTCTGGCACATAAAGTTGTTTCTGAACTTTTTCAAATAATTCTTTGGTAATTAACGGCTCGTGATTGCCTTTATAGGTGACACCACCAAATTCGAATTCGCCATAGTAATAAGTGTTTTTAAGAGTTTTATAAACTTTACTCAGTGCCAGTGGTTTCCCACTTCTTGTTACGAATCCTATTTTATCTAGCCATATTTTTACGACTCTTCCACTTTGACCTTTTTCTCCGACTCGGTGAAACATTTGTTTGACTATCGGAGCTCTTTCTTTATCAACTTCAACATAACTGATTCGGTTGTAGCTCATGACATTAAGATATCCAATTGGAGCAATGTTTGGTCGCCAGCCTGCTTCGCATTTAGCTTTCATTCCTCTTTTTACATTTATTCCTCGATTATCATTTTCTAGTTTGGCTTGAGAGCAGAGAATCATTAATAAGAATTTTTCATTTGGATTATTAGAAAAACTTTGAGAAAAAGTTCGAATAATTTTTAATTTCCCCTGATCCATTAAATCTACCAAAGTTCCCAAATCTCCCGCATTTCTACTTAATCTGTCAGGTGCCCAAGTTAGTAATCCATCAAATTCATTATTTCTAATGTCAATTAATAATTGATTAAAAACTGGTCTTAGTCCTGATGATTTGGCTGAGTGGCTTTCTTGTCTGATCTCTTTGATAAATAAGTTTTCCCTCTCCGCCATTGTTTTCATCTCATTGATTTGAGATTCAATTGACATTGCCTGTCGTTCGTCAGATTCTGATGACTTACGGGCATAAAGACAAAACCTTATTTGTTCTTTTTCCTGTGTCTTTCCACCTTTTAGATTATTCATGATGGAACGATACCGCAGATTTTATGGAAATCCAGATGATGAATCAATACTATCTTCTTGTGTATTTGGACTCCTACATGCACTAATAATTTTTTCTAATTCATCCATGGCTTTATCATATTTTTCTCGCTTATTTATCTCCATACCATTTGGATAAGCTTTATTAATTATGGATGGTAAAGTACTGGCAATTGATTTAGAAATTTCACCTTTGGCAAATTTGTTGAGTATAAATTGATAAAAACCATCAATATCAATGTTTTTGAAAAGTTCAACTATTTTTTCTTGATCATTACTAGATAAATAAATTCTATTCTCAGAATAATTTTTATGATGATGCTTTAACCAAAAAATAATTGCTGTCATATTTTTATCCTTTATAGAGCTAATCAACTGTGACTCAGCAAGGTCATTTATAAAATGAATTCCTTTTTTCATGGCAATATCAGATTTATTTTTGAATTCGAGATTCTCCTTGCGCCACCTATAAAAGGTGGCGCGACTAATTCCTGTCTTTTGACAAGCAGTTTGAATAATAGGAGTAGTTTTTAAACAATCTAAAAACTTCAATTTATCCCTCATAGAGAACAGCTTTGTTGCCAGTTAATTTTTCCCAGCGATTTTTAATAACTTCTGCATAAATCGGACATTTTTCCATAATGTAACATCGTCGTTTCATTTTTACTGCTGCAATTAAAGTGCTTCCACTTCCACCAAATGGCTCGATTATTAAATCGTCTCTTCTGGTTAAGACTTTAATGTAGGGAATTAATATCTCTAACGGTTTGGTTCCAAAAATTACCCCTTGACCAGAACTTTTTTCATCCGACGCTTTATATTCAATAAAATCTGTTGGCTGATATTTTTTACCTTTTTCATAACCCTCCCATTGAGGCTTTCCACTAATGGCATAAAGTGCTGTTTCATATTCTTCTTGAAGACCATCCTTTTCCTCCTCCATATTAAACTCAATATTATTATTTGGCGATGCTCCCACCATGGCGATATCGTGTTTTGAGAAGAATTTATATTTAGCGGAAAATCCTTGACTTCGGTTAGGAAGATGCCAAACGAGCATATTTTTTACTCGCCAATACTTTTCCATCTCATTCCAAATAGTTCTAATATTTTTCCAATTCTCATAAACAATAATTGAGAAGTTTTCTTTTTGAATTTTGGCAATATTTGCCATCCATAACTCGGTAAAATTGTCGGGCAAAGAATCGGTGCCAATGTATCTTCTATTTTTCTTAGCACCAAAACCATCAGTTGGATTATTTTTTCTTTTACCTCTTAGGTAATCTAAAATATAAGGCGGATCAGTAAAACACATGTCAGCTTTTTCGTTACACATCAGTTTTAAAACATCATCTTCGCTGGTTGAATCACCAACCATAAGTTTGGAATCACCCAAAATCCAAATATCACCTGTCTTTGTTGAAACGTTATCTATTCCAACTTTTTTTAATTCTTTATCAATATCAAAATTTTCAGGAATAGCTTCGACATCAAAAATTTCATCTAATTCTTCACTAGTAAAGCCAACTGAATCTAAAAATTTTTGATCAAATTCGGCTAATAATTTAAAGTCAAATTCTCCGGTATTTTTATTCAAACGGAGATTTAATTCTTTCTCTTTTTCAATATCAGGAATATCAATATACACCACCGGAACTTGATTTAGCCCAATTTCTTTACAAACTGTCCACCTAAACCAGCCACCAATTATTATATTTTTTCTTTCAGTGGAAGAATTGACAATAAGTGGATCGCAACAGCCAAATTTAATAATACTTTGTTTTAACTGTTCCCTTTGCTCCTTATTGTTTTTTCGAGGATTATAATCTGAGGCTTTGAGTATATTTATGTCGACATACTCAATGTCGATATTTTGGTTTTTGTTGACCATAAGACGATAACGCGATTTTTGTCGCGTTTAGATAAATTAATATATTTATCCCTAGACTAGTCAGATCTTCATCTAGGTCGTCTTTGTGGTGAAACCATTAGGACATATCAGGTAGCTTTTCAGCCTATCTTCATGTTTTATCAATCCGATAATTTTTACTGACCCTATATATATTATAGTAGTTTTTTGATTATTTTTTTGGTGGTCATATTTGTTAAATATTAAATTTTTAGATCATAAATAATGATTTAAATGGCGGTATAATTGGCTATATAATTTATCCGTCATAATAAAATGGTAAGTTTATCAGTAAAAACAAGCAAATCTTCATCAAGAAAATACCCTAATGTTATGTGGTTTCCTCGATCTAAAACCGATCCACAAGAAATAAGAGAAGTACTAAAGCTTGCCAAAAAAGTTCAGGATAATAATCCTGAAAACTATTTCAATGATAAATTATTGGGTGAATACATGGTTAAAATTGGTTCTATAAATGTAGTCGGAATGAAAGGTGAAGAATATATTAACTCTTATCAAGGGAAAAGTATTGGCGATGTTTCTTATATAACAAATGCTCGTATGTTGATGAGGTTATTTAGATTCTTTGGCTTAGCAACAAGAGTTGATAAAGGTAAATATCAACTTACGGAAATGGGTAGAATATATTCTACTTTTAACGGTAATTTTCCATCTCAAATAAATAATGAAAATGAAGAAGATATGCTTCTATATTCACTATCAAATTTTGCTTTCTATTCAGTTAATGACGATAGTTCATATCGCGATACATCTTTTCATGTTAGACCTTTCGTTTCTTTATTGAATTGTATTGCAATTGAACCTCAATGTATTTACCAATTAATTGTTACTGCATTTGCTTCAAAAAAAGAAAATCGACAAGAGATTGAGAGAATCGAAAATCTATTAAACAATTTGAAAAATGGGGATAGTACTCTTGAAGAAGAATTTAGAAATTTAGGTTTGGATGCAAATGATTATAGTTGTGTCCATAATTTTTATGATAGTGCAAAAATAATGGTATATATTGGAACGAGTTTAGATTTAATTGAAAAAACAAGTAATGCATTATATGGTAAAAAATAGCTGGTCATGCAAAAAATTTAAAACAGGCATCAGGATTTTATAGACTTACAGAAAAAGGAAATAATTTTATTAAGGAACAAATTCAAAATAGACTTATATATTATGATGAAATTTATTCATTAGTGGGAGATGATTCCATACTACAAATAGTTTTTATATTGGCATCTCTGAATACAACTATTGGATCTAAGAGAGTAACTTCAATTCACAGTGATTTTTACAAAAGAATATTTGGTCAAAAATGGAATGATTATTTTGATCTAATTAAAGATAAGTTAAAGATAAAAATAGAAATTGTAAACAACAATATAATTTTGGATTCTAAAATATCATTTAATTTTTTTCAAAGTATCCCTCCTGAATTTTTTCATACCTCTCCCTTTAAAGATTGGTACACTCTCTTTATAGAAGAATTTAATAAAAATTCATCAGTTGTTATGGTATCAATCAAAAAAAATGAGAATGGTTTTAAGGGGGACATAATATCAAAATTTATACTTAATGAAGAATCGTTTTATTCGGTGCCAGAAATGAACCTGAGCGAAGCAGAAAATTATGTAAAATATCCGGACAAAGAAAGTATTTTCGGGGGTCAAGATAGATTCGCAAATAGAATTTCGCCAACAAATTCTGTTTTATGTGTCGGTAATAAAATACATGTAAATAATGAAAAAGATGCCTTAGATTTATTGGTTCCATTAAGACATCCAAATAATGAACTTAAAGAATTTATTGACGAAAATATTGTGAAATTAGTACAGAATTTTTTAAATAAATCTAATAACTGGTTTAAAGATCAACATTATACATGGGTTAGAAATTGTTTTAGACAGTTAAATGCTGAGGCAATATACTCAGGTTCAGGTGGAATGCTGTCTCGTGCTGATATTAGTGTTATTGATCCGATTTTAGCTGGTATAGAAGCTAAAAGTCCAACAGAAAATAGAGGTAGTATTAATACAAAAGCTATAAGACAAGCAGTTGATGCCCGTGTCCAAGTTGCACATAAATTTCCAGAAAGAAAAAATCAATTTAAAATAGCTATTGCTATCGGAAGAAGGATTACCACTCTTGCTATCGAAGAGGAAAAGAAGTGGAGGACTGAAGGTCAACCAGTCCTTTTAATAAGCGATTTAATTCTATATTATTTGTCTCTAAAGACTTTAGATATTAATTTTGATAAAGAAGATCTTATAGACATTTTTTGTAATAATGTTGGTTTATTAAATAAAAATTCTTTACAGAGTACTCTTAATAAAATAATGGACAGAAAAAAAACAAGCGAAACTATAAAGCAAAAAATTAACAGAGAATTGGAAGAACTAACAATTTTGATACAAGATACGTTTACGGGCGGTGTCGAAAATTAGTCCAATTGAAGTCTTTTTGTTGCTATATCGATATATTTTTGATTTAACTCGAAGCCAATAAAATTACGCTTATTATTTTTTGCACTAACACATTCACTTCCAGACCCTGCGAATGGAACTAAAATTATATCGCCTTCGTTAGAAAAGTGGTTCACGATCTTATCACAAATAGCTATTGGTTTTTGTGTTGGATGGTTTACTTTTTCATTTTCAAATCTTTTTCCAGCCAGAACCGGAATATCCCAAACATCTCCTCCATGTTTACCATTTGGGTTTGGCATCCAAGTTTTTCCGTTTTTTATTATCTTATTCTTCAATCTCTCTGTGCTTTTATATGGCTCTCGAATTGTATGATATGTATAATCTTTGCCTTTTGTAAACCACAATAACGGCTCATATTTTGCGGCAGGTGATCTTTTATAAGTTGAAAAATTGTTTTCATAATGCCATATAAATAATCTTCCATATGTTAATCCAATTTCATAAAGATAAGTTTGAATATACCCAATATTATTATGTATTCCATAAATAAAAATTGAACCATTAGGTTTCAATACTCTTTTTGCTTCATTAATCCAAAGTTTCATCCAATTTAACCAATCTTCATTTTTATTAAGTGACCAATTATCTCCATTTCCAAAATCTTTTTTAATTCCATATGGAGGATCGGCTAAAACCATATCGACAGAACTATCGTCAATATTTTTAAATAGTTCTAAACAATCTCCTTTGTATATTTTATTTTTTTCTAACATCGTTACTCTTTTGTATTTTGGAAAATTAAAATATATTGATTGTGGATATTGGGTACATATGAATATGGATAACCATACGGGAATATACTCTTGTGCCTTTGATAGAGAACAGTAATTCCCTTTAATGTAAAATTATTACCTTCCAATTTATTAGCCAAATCAGCGTGGAACATGTGATATTTATTTTTATCTCTAAAATCACTTACAATGACACACATATACTTTTTCTGTTTTAATATTCGTGAACAATCAATAAAAAATTTAGATAAAATATCGATAAAGTCTTCATATTTTTCAATATTACCTAAATCCTCCTTTATCTCACTATATTTTGTATCTAAATTATTTGCTATTCTTTGGTTTTTAACCTTATGATCTGCTTTTTTATTGAGAATACTCCAATAAGGGGGACTAGTTACTATAAAATCAAAATAATCATCTTTAATATTTTTAATCTCTTTTAAAGAGTCACCCTTTATTACCTCTTGCTTGTTTTTATATGAATAAACATTATCAACTTCAATTTCTAGTCTTTGCTTTGTAAGTTCTACATATTTATCCACAATTTCAATTCCTACGCCATTACGATTATTAAGTGCACACGCCTTTAGTGTTGAACCGACTCCTGAAAATGGATCTAATACTAAACCTCCTTCTTTTGTAAAGAAAGTGATTAATCTTGCAACATCTTGAAAAGAAAATGGTGCTGGATGTTGTTTTTCTATTTGAGCTTCTTTACTTCCAGCACCCAATCCTTTTTGAACAAAAACAGAAACAGTTTCTTGTATCCATTGTGTGGCGGTTAAATCATTTAGTTGATTAACAGGTTTTTTTCTAACAACTGGAGTATTTTCATTAGAAACAGTCTCTTTTTTCTTTTTTTTGTCAATTTTGTTTTTTAAGGACATTATTTTTTTTAAATATAGTTTTATATAGAGATTATACCTGTATAAATATATTTTTTATGACTAATAAAAAGTTGATAATTAAATATTAACCGAATAAAACACGAAGTCAACCAGTACAATTTGAATAAAAATGTATTATTAAATGCTAATATAGGTTATGGATAAAGTGAAAAAAACTATTAGTAAAGATTTTTCAGTTTTACCTAAATTGGCTTCGTTAATCGAAGAAACATATGCTGCTTTTGGCATTATAACTAAGGTTGTAGAAGTTAACCACAATTCGAAGAATTTAGAGTTTTGTTTAGAAATGGCTTTGGGCAACTCCATTGAAGAAATAATTAGACACCAAAAAGATATTGCAATGGCCTTAGCATCTCCTACTGGAGATATAGAAATTGAGGCACCAATACCCGGAAGATCGTTAATTGCCATTAGAGTTCCTTATACGGAAGAGTGGTTGGAATCCCAAAAAAAATCATATAAAGATATTTCTGAAATTAGTAGCAAAAACAATAAAATAGATGATGAAAAACCGTTGTCTGCCAGACAAGTCTTTGCTACTTTTTTTTATTTGATTGCAACTGGTTTTGGAAAAATTGGTAATTTAATAGATCATAAAAAATGAAACTAACTTACAATATTCCAACACCAAAACCAACAAATGTGGATTCAATGTATGATGAAGTTGTTAAGTTAGTCCAAGAAACTGGCATGGCTAGTTCTTCTTTAATTCAAAGAAAGCTTAAACTAGGTTATGCTAGATCGGCCAGATTATTAGATGAATTAGAAGAAAACGGTATTGTTGGCCCGGCTAATGGAGCCAAACCAAGAGAAATTCTTATTCCGCATAATGTTGACGGTGAAATGGTTATTCCTAAAAAACAAACTGAAGTTGTTAAAGAAGAAATTGAAGAAGAATTAGCTTCTTGGAAAAAGACAAAATATGCAGATGGTAAATCTGATAGTTTTGAGGTTGAGATTGGATTAGACAAAGATAATAAAAAAGTAAGTTTGGATTTAAGTAAATATCAAAACTTGTTAGTAGTGGGAAATAAATTTACGGGAGTAGTTGATTTTTTAAATAATGTTTTAGCTTCTTCAATGGCGAAATATTCTCCTGATGAGTTGAGAATTATTGCTATGGATGGAATTAGAAATGATTTAATTATTCCAAACAAAATTCCCCATTCATTAGTTCCGACAATTGTTGATTTAGAAAAGGGTATCAGTGCTTTAAAATGGGCGGTTTGTGAAGTTGAAAGAAGGTTAAAAGTATTTGGTGAATTAGGTGAGCAAGATATTAAAGAATGGAATAATAATACTGGGTTTACTGGAATGCCAAATATTGTAATAGTAATTAATTCACTAGAACAATTTTTATTGTTTTCACCTGCAGAAATCGAAGATAATATTTGTCACCTGATGTTGATTGGCAAAAAAGCTGGAGTATTTTTTGTAATTGGGGTCGACCCAATATTTTTGAGAAAATATAAAACAATATTGTCAAACAATGCAGTAAAATTAGTTTTTAAAACAGTTGATAAAAGTACAGCTAAAAGTTTTGGGACTTCAGAAGCAGTTGATTTAGATTCCCCTAATAAAGCAATTTTGAATGTTTTATTTGAAGAAAATAAAGAAATTGAGATAGAAAAAATTGAGCCAAAAAAGATTTATGGGGAGATTTTTGAATGAAGAAAATAATTGTTGTGTTGGTAATTCTTAGTGTTGGTTTTTGGTTTTGGTCAAATAAAAAAACAGATACTAAAAAACCAAATCAACAAATACAGACTGAGCGAAAAGTAACGGAAGAAAAATGTGTCAATGCTAATTATGTAAATTGTAAAGATTATCCTCAGCTTGATTTACCATTAAAATATTTTTCAATGAAAAATGTTCGATGGGGATCTTTGGGAGGAGAAGGTAAAAAAGATACAATAGAAGAATACAATCAAGCAGCATTGGATAGTAAAGAAATCTATCAATCATATCCAACTACTACAACTACAATTAAAAATTATTCATCAGAAAAAATTCCTTTGACTACAGAAAAGTTTTCTGATGTATTTAAAAAAATTCAGGAAACAGAGGGTAATTCTTGGTTGTCTGCTATTAAGAAAAACTACCAAGACTATGGTCAAATGGCTGTTCATTTTTTGAAAAGTTATATTGATATTGAAATGTATGACACTTTTGATGTTGATAATGATGGTGTAAAAGAGAAAATTCTTGGCCTAAATTCTATTGGTCGGGCTAGTGGTGGTTCCTATAGTGCAGCGATTGTTAAAGGAAACAATATTATTTTTTCCGTTGATGAAGATAATTCTTTTATAGAGAAACACGAAACCGGTAATGGTTTTTATGTTGAGTGGCGTAATCCAACCGATGAATCATCAAGATGTTGTCAAACAGGATATATAAGAACCAGATTTGTTAATGAAGGTGGAAAATTTGTCCCTATTTATGAACAAACAGTAAGATATTTTATGGTCGGTAAAAAAACTGATTATTAAATTTTAATGGACTATTTAAAAGATAAAAAACATTACGAGGATTTATATGATCTTCACACTATTGAAATTTGCATTGACTGGGTAAAATTGGCTTTAAAAAAGTGTAAAGAGGATAAAGCTTTTGATAAATTTCCAAAAGAAGATCAAATACGAGGTAAAAATATTTTGATTGAATTGCCCCTTTATTACCAAAAAGGTGAGCGTTATAGAAATAGAGAAAAGACAATTAATGAATGGATAGAAAAAGATAAAATTAAACAAGACAAGGTTGATAATGCAAAAGAACCTGATGGAATTTTTTGTAAAGAATGTAATTGGGCAATGAAATTAGAAGGAAAAAGTTTACATAACTTTTCTGATGAACCGTTAAGAATGCTTTTCTTTTTTGAGTGCCCCAACTGTCATAAGCGAAGAGGTATTTTTAATGATGGAGAAGAATATAAAAGTAAACCAAGAATCTGTCCTGAGTGCGGTGATGAGCTTGAAATCAGTTATAAAAACGAGAATGAAGTTTCAATCTTTACTGAAAAATGTAAAAACTGTGACTATAAACTTGAAGATAAAACGGATTTTAAACTTTATGATGAAAGACAGAAAAAAATAAAAGAAAGACAAGAATGTTTATTAAATAAATATCGTGAAGAATGTTGTTTAACACCTGAAAAAGGTGAGGAATATATTTCAAGTCAAATAAAATCAGAATTATATTTCAAACATGAAGAAGAAAGGAAAACAAAGGAAGCTGACCCGCGTTATAAAAAAGCAAAAGCATTAAAAAAACTGAAAGTCTTTGATTTACAAAAACTTTTAAAAGAAACCTTGGAAAAAGAAAAGTATGTTGATCTTTCTTTTGATAAACCAGAAATTACTAAAGATGTAATAATTCCATTTTCTGTTCAAGAGTCCGACACTTCAAAAAGTGATTATGATAGTCAAAACAATCTTAAAAAATTAATTAAAAAGACATTGGAAGATACAAATTGGCGACTAATGAGTGACGGAATTAGTCAAAGATTGGGAATATTAAGTGGTAAACTGAGGGGTTATGAGAATGAAGATGATTTAATTAAATTAATTAAAATAGTTTAATAAATATGGATGATCAAAAAATATATTTAAAATATAAAAAAGTTAGACAACTCTGTTTAAAAAATGCCGAAGATTTAGTAAATTCAGCAAAACAACTCACAAATAAAAAATTACAACATGTTCAATATCATCTCGCAGCTTTGGCATTAGAAGAGATTGGTAAAGGAGAATTAATTGAAATGTATTCTGTTGCCAAGTTAAACAATAGGGATACGGTTTTTGAAGAAAATAGTATGGAAAATCATATACGTAAGCTTTATTGGGCTTTTTGGGGCCCATCATTTGGTAAAAAAGTTATAACAAAACAAGAAATAGAACAATTACAAGGATTAGCAAAAAACATTCACCTTAAACGTTTAGACACTTTATATGTAAAGTTATCTGACTCAAAAGAACCGAAAAACCGATTAACTCAAAAAGAAGCCGATGAAATAACTAGTCTTGCTGAGGCAAGATTAATGATGGAAAAAAACAAGACTATGTTAAAACCAAATGATTCTTCTATTAATAAAGAAGAATTAACTTGGTTTTTAAATTCTAATTCTGATCCTGAAAAATTCAAATTAATATTTGGTAAAAAATCTCAAGAAAAACTAATAGAAATTGGAAACGTTCGTGATTGGATCCATTGGTTAAAAGAGCAATTCGACCAGAACGATATTGAAATAAAGAAAATAATTGAAGAAGAATTTCACAGAGAAAAACCAGAGGGAGAGGATGCAGAAAAACCTAAATATAAAATAAAAATAAGAATTAACAGTGAATCCCACTCTATTAAAGATAAAGAATTAAAAAAGTGGAATGAAAATATCGATTTTATTAAATTATATTCTGACAATAAGAATGATCTAATTCTTAATTTATTTTTATCTAAAGCAATTCATATTCAAAATACATGGTCTATAGGTTGGGGAATTGCACGTTCATTTGTAACAGCTTTAAATATAGCCACAAGAGGGTTCTTTTGGTGGCACATTTCAAAAGATAGATCAAGATTTTATGAGGATATGTGGGATATTGAAAGAAATATGAGGATGGGTGCTGAACAGAGACCAGAACTAACTGTAAATTTTAAAGAATTACATTTAGTTTTAAGAGATTCAGATCTTGGAAGAACAATTATGATTTTTTACTATATTACGAGTGTTAAAGATAAACGAGAAGGTGTTCCTTTCAATGATTATGTCCTTGGTCTTTCATTTTTAGCTAAAAACGATATTCATCTGCGTTTTGAAACAAATGCATATGTTCAGTTCTTTAAAGCGTTTAAGAATGCTTTTATTATATCTGGCGATTGGGATAATAAAGTTGACTTTAAAGATGCTGTTCATAAACAATTTTTCAAAATGGAAGACTTTAAAAGTCTTGATGAGTGTATACAAATAGGAGAAGAACTTGAGAAATATCCTGAAAAAAGACCTACAAAAGAAATTACATTAACGGAAGTTTTTGCAATTAAAATATATACAGATGCTTATTTAGAGATGTTAGCAAAAAAAGCAACGGATTTATTAAAAAAAGACAAACAAACGATTAGTAAAAGTTAATATATCAAACCATATCACTATTCTAACTTCTTTTTTATACTGTCTCATTTGTCTCATTTAGGCACAAAAAGCTGGTAGAATAAGACATAGGTTGGGGACATTGTTATAAGGATAGAAAGGTTCCAAACCCCAATGCTCCGCCATTTTACACAACACAACTTTGGAGGAGCGTAATGCTGATATAATTGGCTATGTTTGTAAAAAAAATTTTCCCAATTGCAATTGTTTCTTTGGTAATAGTTATGGCTGTTGGTTTCTTATTTTTGAAAAAGGAAAATAAGGCACCAACTTTGGATCAGTCAGTTTATGAAAAAACCTTATCCGTTTCAAAAGAATATACACTGCTTCGATATCGAACCGAAAATGTTTTGGAAAAGGCCAGGGAATATAGGGATTATGATAAATGGAACACAGAAATGAGTGCCGTCATCGATGGTTGGAAGGTACTGGAAAGTAAAGTAGTCGAGTTGGAAAAAGAAGCTGACAAAATGGCTAATGAAAAAACATCATTTAATTTTGTTAAAGATGTTTCTGCCTATACTACAGTTGAAATTCAAAAGGTGATAGAAAGTGCTCCAGCGGGTAAAACGGTAAGAACTTTGGCTAAACACCTAGGAGTTGATGTTAAAATGGCTCAATTGATTTTGAACCAGACTCAAGACCAAGTTACTCGAGAAGCTTATGGAGAAGAAGGAGATGTCTTTGAGACCTGTGAACAAAATTCAATGAGAATTAAAAATGGAGCCAAGGTGACGGTATTTGTAGGAGGAGTGGTGCTGACAGGAGGTGCTTCTGGAGTTTTGGCAACAACAGCGACAGTGGTAGGTGGGGCAGATTTGGTTTTGGAGGTTGCGGACGATGAAGCTAGAATTGCTCTTGGAGATAAAAATAAAGTGTCAGAAATGGTGAATAAGGCGAGAGCGGTGACTGAACCAGCGGCGAGTATTTTGACAATTGCCAATATGCCAGGAAACGTGTCAAAAGCCATGGAAAAAGTTAGTGCATTTGCTTTTGCCGGAGATCAAATTAGATCAGCAATTCAGGACGAGAAAATCTTGGGGATAAGCATTAAGACTGATGAAAAAGGCGAAACTAAAGCTAGTGTGGCTGGGTTGACTGAGGAGGAACTGCCTCAGTGGAAAAAAGAAAATAATATAACATCAATTCAACCAGTTGAGGAAGTTATAAAACAGATTGAAAAAGAAATTAAAGAAGAAGAAAAACCAACAGAAGCACCCAAAGAAGAGGTCAAAAAAGAAACTCCAAAAAACAACTCTGATAGTAATTCTAATCAGATATATAAAATTGTAAATGTCAGTGGAGAATCTTATATGATGGATGCATGTCTTAGTTCAAGCTGTTGGGATGATCTAGCGGCTAATCCAGCAGAAGATAGAGATGTTGGTGGCATTTATACAATGGGAAAAGTATTTGGCCAGGGAGAAAGTTTTAGAAGTGGTTTTCGGCCATCAGAAGTAAAAGCGAGCGGTAAATTGGTTGAAACATCGCCAAATAGTTATAAAATTACAATTTATTTAGCAATAGCTCCTTTTGAAGGTCCAAAAAACAAGACAATTGAATATGGTACCTGGCAAAACCATTCAGTAGAAATAAATGCTAATTATGGTGATGAGCCAGTAATTGAGTGGGATGGAAGTAGTTTAAAACAAATCAAATAGAAGCTAAAAAACTTGCCTAATAAAGTGGCTTACAGATTATTAACAGGATTTGTCTAATGAAAAAACCCATCAAAGTTTAGTAACAACTCTTTATTTGACATTATTCTAATTAGTAATATAATGAATATATATTCATTATTATTAATTTATTTTTGAGGAGACAATATGCCAAATAGAGATAAAACAGGACCTGCTGGTCAAGGTCCAGCTACTGGTCGGGGTTTTGGTCCTTGTGGTGGAGGTAAGGGTTTTGGTCGAGGTTTCGGATTCGGCTGCGGTCGAGGATTCGGTCGTGGCTTAGGTCGATACTTTGGTTGGAATCAACCACAAACTGAAGCAGAAAGAAAACAGGCTTTGGTTGACTATCGAAAAGCTCTAGAAGAAGAGCTTGAGGATACCAAGAGACTTGAAGAAGAATTAAAATAAGATATGGTCAGACCAAAGAATCCTAGATGTTTAAGGTTTAACCCCGAGGTTGTCTATTTTAAACCCCGGGGTGTACCTTTGTCAGTTTTAGAAGAAATTGAATTATTACCAGATGAACTGGAGGCTTTAAAGTTGCACGATGTTGACGAATTAGATCAAATTGAAGCGGCTAAAAAAATGAATGTGTCACAACCAACTTTTGGAAGGATTTTAGATAAAGCCTACAAAAAAATTGCTATTGCCATAATCAAAGGCAAGGCTATAAAAATTAGCAAAAATGAAAATGAAAAATAAACAAACAAATAATATATCTTGGCTAGTTTTAGGATCATTTCTTATCCTAGCTATTTCTGTAACGTTTTTTATTTCTAAGTCTCAAAAACCAAATCCAACAGCTAATTCAAAAATTAATACTATGTTAATGCTGATTGAATTTGAAAGAATTGAGGGTATTGAGCAGTGGGAAAAAGAATTAGACAAAAGAGGTCTAACTGCTTTAGTCAAAGCTCAGGGTAATATTCCCAAAGAATATCCTGAAGTGTTTAAGCGATTAGCAGACAAAGGATATGAGATTGCCGGTGGCTATGACGGGGAACCTTTTTGGGATATGCCTTATGAAAAACAGTATCAACTGATGAAAGAGGCCAAAGATTCATTGGAAAGTATTATTGGTAAACCAATGAGGGTTTTTGGCAGTCGCTATTTTGCTTATGACGAAACTACCCTAAAAGTGGCCGATGCTTTAGGTGTTGAATATATCTTAGGAAGAGGAACTCAGGATGTTGAGGCAGTGGTCTATCAACCAAAGGAGTATAAAGCCAAGGTTATTTCTGTTACTAACGTTGATGTCGGTGAACCAATGGGTAGAGGTTCACTTTGTGATTATAGTTTGTGGGCCAGAGGCGCTGATGCCAAAGAATTTGGAAAAATATTTGATCAAAGTATTGCTAAGAAACCAACTAATATGATTTTGGTCTCCCACGCCTATTTAGGCGGCACCCGACTTGAGTGGTGGAAAGAATATGAGAAAGCTTTATCATCGGCACAAATTACCTGGAATGGATTTAACAATTGGCTCAAAAACCAGAAAATTATTACTCTGGCCAATGCTGAAATTCCCCTTAATAAAGAAGTAAAATATGTCCAACCAAAACCAGCCAAACCGATGGAAGACTATGAACCAATCCCGGGAATAAAAGATGACAATTTACCGATACCAACGGATGATCAAATGATGTGTCAATAAAAATAAATAAACTTTATTTTTTATAAGAGTTGGCCGCAATCATGGTGGTAATTGGCACCGCTAAGATCAGACCAATACTACCAACTAACGTTCTGATTATTTCTTCGGCAATTAATTCATAGTTGATGATTTCTGAAAAAGGATGAGGATTGTTGGTAAAAATTAGAAGTAAAGGCAAAGAAGCACCGGTATAGGCTAGAACTAAGGTATTAACCATAGAGGTAATATGGTCCTTACCAATTACCATCGACCGAGTGTAAAGATCTTTGGCTTTGGTTAAATTGGCGGTCTTGGCTAGTTCATCAACTATGGCGGCCTGAGAAATGGTAATGTCGTCAAGCACACCCAAAGCTCCTATGACAATTCCTGCCAGTAATATTCCCTTCATGTTTAGATTGCCCTGATCTATGGACAGCATCCCCGCTTCTTCTGAAGATAATCCAGTTAAATGACCAATTTGAGTGAAGATTGAAGCTAGAGCAGCAGTGATTATTAAACTAATGATGGAACTAATAATGGCAATAGTAGTTTTCTTATTAAATCCGTGAGCTAAATAAAAAGAAATAGGAATTATTATTAGAGATGCTCCGACAGCAATTAAAATAGGATTGTTACCAGCACCGGTCGTTTTAGTTCAGAGAGCAACAGTCTCTTTTTTATACTGTCTCATTTGTCTCGTTTTGGTTCAAAAAGTTGTTAAAATAAGACAGAGGTTGGGGACGAATGTTATAAGGATAGAAAGGTTCCAAACCCCAATGCTCCGCAAACTGTAATAATGATTTCCTTGAAATGATAAAATCCATTATGAATAAAAAATTTGGAATAATTTTAGTCCTAATAATTATTTTTGGTATTGTATTTACTTTAGTTTTAAAAGATGGTTTTAAAAAACCAATAGAAACGATAAAACAGACTTCTAATGAAACAAAAACTAGTTCTGATTTTTTATTAGACGGATTTCCTATTGATAAAGTTCCTCTATATAAACTTAACAAGGTCAGTTCAAATAAAATTTTCGTGAATACAGATCCAAAAAATACTTCGGTTTTTGGGCAAAATAATTTTGCTTATTACAATCTAGTTTTTAATTCAGATGCTAGTCAGGAAGAATTTTTGAATTATTATAAAGATATATTTAATAGCCAAATTACTGAAGAATATGAAAACTCTGAAATAGTTAAGGGGAATATTGGAGAATACAAGGTTTCAGTTAGTCATTATGGTGATGGTACTGGATATTTACAAGTTTATTTGCCTGATTATAAAAATGAAACAATAGAACGATATTTTCTAACTTTCCCTGAAATTTTAAAGGAGAACTCTAGTATAATTGAACACGAAAAATCATATGGTTTGTTAAATCAAAAAGGTGGTGAAATCGAATATACAAAATATTTTACGGTGATTGATAGCGGGGACCAAAATAAAGATGGTAAAGATGATGTTGATGAATTTTTAATATTAAAAACTGAATTTGAGAAAAAATATAAAGATAAGACAGAATATTATTCTGAAGAAAAAACAGGGACAATGAAATGGCAAGACGGAGAGTTTGAGGTGACTTTGACACTTTCTAAAAATCATGGCCGAGTGTATTTAATGTTGAGAAAAATGTTAGAAAAATAATAATAAATGAATTTAAATTATTAGAATTATAAGGATAGAAAGGTTCCAGACTCACCTGCTCCGCCAAAGAGTTTTAAAAACCAACTACTTATTTACCTCAGTCTCCAGCTCCATCAAATCATCCGTCAGATCGGGATTAGTTTCCTCTTGATATTCTTTTTGCAATTCTTGGTCTGTCTGACCGGTATCTTCCGGCGCCGTCGTCTTTTTTGACAGAGTGCAGGCTGATAACATTATTCCTGAAGCCAATACTATCACAGCCAAAGTTAATATTTTTTTCATATTATTTTAATTTTGGAGCTTTAACTATTAAATCAAGCACTTCAATCTGATAATCATGCAGCTCCTGCAAGTCGGTTAAAACTTTTTTGACATCCACCCGCAGTTGTGGCATCACATCCATCGGCCGACCGACTTTTTTTAGCTGCAAAATCCGCTCGTTTAGGACTCCCAAATCATTTTCATATTTACTGGTATCATATTTTTCCAATTTCAACTTAGCCTCAGTCATATTTCTGGTTGTCGCTAACGTTTCTATTCTTAGTTGTAGCTTTTCCTTCATCAACTCCAAATAGGTGAACCTATACTCCAATTTTTCCACCATCTTTTGGGTGATATTATCTACGTTTTTGAAGTTTATGGCCGCCTTTCCTTTTACTTTGGTTGGTACTGGAGTTACCGTCACTCTGTTTAAGTCAATCAACTTGATCGGGATTCTAACTCCTGCTGGCACTGGAGTGTTGGTTGGTGGTACCGGTGTAGCCGTCGGCAATTCTATCTTTTTAATTATGTCCAAATTTGGCTCGATTATTTTATTTATGGTTAACGCCTTTGCCGGCGTCGCCGTTACTATAAAAAATAATCCTCCAAACACTAATCCATATCCCATTCTTTTTAGCATAACAAAAATAAATGTTAACTTAATTTATTATACTCCTAGTTTTATCTTTGCTACTGCAATCCTGCCATCTGAAGTATATTTGCCCACCCTAAACACCCCTGGCTTGTAATAATCCACCCTGCCAATTGAATTCTGCTGTTTTAGTTCTTTGATAATAAAATCCCGTTCCTTGTCCACATTATGATCTATCCGATGAGAAATTTTATATGTCAACCTTGTTAATCCAAAGCCCACATCCATGCTTCCCGCCCCAATCCACATCATCGATTTATTGTGGTCAAATTCCTGTTTTTTGGTCCAATAATTGACATCAAACGGATCTACAACTTTGTTTTCGTCCGTTCCCCAAAACCTGATATGATGCCTTTTTCTGGGGCTGTCGCCGATTTCTTTTTGAAACCCAATATCCTGTTTCCGGCCAAACAAAAATAAATTGCTAAACGGTGCCGTCTTGTATGGTTTATTTCTGACAAATCTGTCAATCATTTTGACTGCTGTTTTTAGACTGATTTCATCTGCTTTACTCCAACCGATTTTTTTAAACACTGTCTCCAGCTGATCAATTGTCCCCAACAAAATTAAATTAACCGGATCTACTGTCAGTCCATCCCTTGATTTGGTAAATCGGGGGATTCTCCCTTGCCTGGTCACCAGCATCAAAAATTGAACCAATGAGGGTAGTATTACATAAGCTGAAACAAAATAAGTCAACAATACTGCTACAAAAAACGGTAGTCTTTCTTCCAACCTGACAAATATTGGCGACACTATTAGCCACAACAACCCCGCCTGAATCAAAAACTTAACTAAATTTTTTCCCAGCCGTTCGACCAGTTCCATCATCATCCAAATTATACCTGTTCTATTGCTAATTATCAGCCCCTTTGTATACTTAATTAATGCCAAAATCCGCCCCACCCCAACCAAAATCTTTTTTATTTTTAATAATTTCCTTAGTTATTTTTCTTATCCTTAGTTTGTTTGCTTTTTATAGCTGGACTCAAACCCAAGCCCGTCTCCGTCAATCCCAATCTGATTACCAGTCTCTTTTAGATTTAAAAAATAATTTAGACACCTCGCTTGCTTCTGCCAGCGCCGAGCTCAATTTGGTTAAATCCGAAGATCAATTTGTCAAAAATAATCAACTCCAATCGGAGGTTAAAGATATCAAATCCGGCTTCTCCCAAGCCCTCAAACTTTATGAAGATATTGTTGATTTAAGGGATTCTCGGGTTAGAGTGTCTACTATTGAACCTCTTTTTAGCTCGGTTCTTTCCGACCTTAGTCAATTTAAATATAGTCAGTCCCTGTCCAAAATTGCCACCCTCTCTGCCAAAGTCACCCAAGAGCGTCAAAAATCTTTGGCCGTTGTTGGCTCTGTTAATCCCGACAATGTCACCGAAAACAATACCCCACCCGGCAGCGGTTTTTCCCGCCAAAAAGTTAAAGTCGGTGATAGTTTTTTTGTTGTCGATATTGTTGCTGCCGATCTTAATTCCACCCGGGTTATTGTCGATACCGCCTCCGAGGGCGATTGCGCCGACAATTGTCCTGTTTTGCCTCTGGGCACTTACGTTTCCCGCAATGGCGCTTTTGCCGGTATCAATGGTTCCTATTTTTGCCCCGCCTCTTACCCTTCCTGTGCCTCAAAAAAAAATTCCTTTGACACTCTCTTGATGAACAAAAATAAAAAATATTTTAATTCCGACAATAATGTTTACAGCACCGTTCCGGCTGTTATTTTTTCCGGCGCTTCCGCCCGTTTTGTCACCCAATCCCAGCAATGGGGTCGAGATACTGGGGTTGATTCGGTTTTAGCCAATTACCCTCTTTTAGTTTTTAACAAAAGTTTAGCTGCTGGTGATAGCAGTGACACCAAACTTTCCGCCGCTGGCAACCGCGCTTTTATTGCCGCCAAGGGTTCTACCGTTTATATCGGTGTTGTCAGGGGAGTTTCTGTCGTCGGGGCTGCCAAAGTTTTATTGGAAATGGGCATGGACAATGCTCTCAATCTTGATAGCGGCGGTTCCACTGCTCTTTGGTCCGGCGGTTATAAATATGGCCCCGGACGTGATATTCCCAACGCCATCCTTTTCGTCCGTAAATAAATGAAAGATTTTTTAGTTTTCAGTTGTATTATATTAAACCAATATGCCTTCATCGCCCTGTCATCAGTTTGACGACCAGCAATTAGTTCATCTGTCTCTTACCGACAGTCAATATTTTCTCTGTCTTATGCAGCGCTACGAAACCAAATTAACTGCCTATCTTAACCGTTTTGTTTATTTACCATCCGAAGATATCGCCGATATTATCCAAGAGTCGTTTATCAACACCTATCGCCACCTTGGTGATTACAATCCCAAACTTAAATTTTCCTCCTGGCTTTACCGTATCGTTCACAATCAGGCTGTCAATTTTCTCAAAAAATCCCGTCTCACCCGTCAAATTAATTTTGACCCCGAAGATGACGACTTTACCTCCAGTCTGATAGCTGCCGTCAATATCGAACAAGAAACTGTTAACCAACATTTCCGCCGCCACGTCAAAACAATTTTACAGCAGCTCAAACCTCAATACCGCGAAGTTTTGGTTCTAAAATATTTTGAAGACAAAGATTATCATGAAATTAGCGACATATTACAAAAGCCCATGGGAACCGTCGCCACCCTTATTTCTCGGGCCAAACATCAGTTTAAACAACTCTATGAAACCAACCGCTTCTAACCGACTGTCTGCCAGTCAAAAAGCTCTCCAATCTATTCGGCAGCGTCGGCTTCAGCCTCTTCCCAAATGGCATCTTTATCTCAAAAAAAGTTTAATTTGGTTAGTTGTCATTTTCTTTCTTCTTATTTTGTCTCTTGGCATTTCTCTGACTTTGTTGGGAATGATTGATAATTTATTTACTCCTTATTTTTGGTTTGCCGCCGTGGCTATTTTTTTGTTTCTTTCTTATTTCGTTTTAGACCAATCCCGTCAGGCCTATCGTCTTGAAACCTGGCAAAAAGTTTTTTTAATTTCTCTCTCTACTTTCATTTTTGGATTCATTCTTTTCCGCCGGGGTTTTGCCCGCCGTTTTGATAATCATCTAGAAACCACCGTCCCTTATTATCGCCACCTTACCCCCCTCAAAATTAACACCTGGAGCCAACCCCAAAACGGTTTAATTTCCGGTCAAATCACTCAAATCCTTTCCGACACCAGCTTTAAACTTCAGGATTTTACCCACCAAACTTGGACTATTGATTATTCCACCGCCGTTATCCGCGGCCGCACCCAGCTTGTCATCGGTCAGGAAATAAAAATTATTGGCCGCCAAACCGGGTCCGACTCTTTTGTCGCCAATGAAATCCGCCCCTGGATTGGCAAAAAATCTAATTGAAAGAAATTCTCTTTCTCAGGTGTATTACTAGTAGACATGGCCTGTCAGATTAAAAATTAAATCAAATATGAATACTAAAACCATTTTGTCTTTATCAGCTTTAGTTTTGGGTTTGGCTGCAGTTGCCACTCCCGCCTTGGCTTATCAGGGTGACCCCACCACCAAAGGTCCCAACTATAGTCCCGAAAGACACCAAATCAATACTACCGCTTTTGAAAACAACGACTACCAGTCTTGGCTTAAAAATATGACTGGCCGCGGTGCTACCCGGTTTGTTAACCAAGCTAACTTCAAAGAGTTTTCTCAAGCTCAGTTGGCCGCCCAAAAAGGGGACAACTCTCTTTTGACTGCTTTCCGCGCCAAATACGGTATGGGTCAAAGAAACGGTCAGGGTCGGGGACAAGGTCGGGGTTTGCACTCCGCCGCCCGCTAATTTTACTCAGACCAAAAAAAATAACCCCCGTTTGGGGGTTATTTTGTTTTTAAAATTATCTAAATAATTTTAACAGCCAGCCAAACATTCCTTTATATTTTTGCTCTAACTGGATTTTTGATTGCAAACTGGCGTTTTGATACTTCATCAAATCAATCGTCTCTTCAATCTTTTCCAAATCAGCCCTTACTCTTGTAGCTGTCTTGGTTTTCTCCAGTTTATTTATGATCTGTTCATTTTCCATCAATCTCTGCTGCAGCTCTTTTATAGCCTCCTCATCAGCTCCAATCATCAGTTTGGCAAAATTGCTCCGGCTGCTTAGGCTGGTATATTGTTCCTTAATCCTTTGTTGCAGTTTCTGCTGTTCTTGGGCAATTTCTCTGACCTGTGTTCCAATTCCCCCCTTAGCCCCAACCGTCTCAATTAACTCCTGAACTTGAGTTGCTACTCGGTTCATATTTTTATCTATCTCCTCTTCCAATTGTTCTTTTTCCTTATTTTGCACCGCTACCTGAGTCGATTCTCCCTGATTTTTAACCTGAATTTGGTTTCTGTTTTGCACCTCATGGCCTGTTGGTGATAATACTGGTTTTTGAGTTGGACTCACCACTGTTTCGCTTTGATTCTTTTGCCCCTGCAACACCGCTTTGGCCGATACCGGACTTACTAATAATAAAAACAAAAATGACATTACAATATATTTTTTCATTTTATTATTAATCAATAATGGCAAATATCATCATATCACCATCTCTCCCTATCTATCAATTTACCCCAAGTTATAATTAACTAATTATCAGTTAATTATAACTATGGCAGACACCATCAAGACCACCAAGGTCACCAGCAACAAACAAGTCGGCGATACTAATGTCGTTCAACGTCAGGTCCAATCAGAAATCCAACAGGACCCAAATGAATTTTCTATCGCCAAAAGTTCTCAGGTTATTTGGTTTATTGCCCATTTTATCGCCGGTGTTTTATCACTCCGATTTTTATTCCTTCTTCTCGGCGCCAACCCGCGGGGATTTGTTAATTTTATTTATAGTTTTGGGGATTTATTAATTCTCCCTTTCCGTGGAGTCTTCCCTTCGGCTCAGTCCGCCGGTTCCTACTTTGATACCGCCTCGCTTTTGGCTATCGTTATGTATTATTTATTTGCTCTTTTGATTACCAAAGCCATTGCTCTCATGTCCAAGGAAACTCCGCCTATTATCGAAAAATAGTTAGTAACTAAATACCAAAAATCGCAGCCCTAAAAAGCTGCGATTTTTTTTAGTTTTATTAAGGGCTATTTAAATAGCAGTCTGCCAATAAAAATCAAAACCGAAGCTCCTACTACCGCTACAAACAGGCTGTATAGATTAAAACCGGTTCCCGCATTCATTCCCAACATCGGCAGTAGCCAATTGCCTACCGCGCCTCCCAAAATTCCCAAGATAATATCAACAATCATTCCCTGACTTCTGTTAGTTCCCATCACCATCGAAGCAATCCAACCGCGACACCACCTAAAATTATTGCGTAAATCATCTTAAATCACCCCCGCTTATATTAAATCAGTAACTAATTCCAGAATACACTAAATTTGCCGCATTTGAACTAGATATTTTTCTTTTATACACATCTATTACTCATCCAACTTCCCCCACATATTCACCCCGGTTGGGAAAATTATTTTCAAAATCATTTACTAACTTCTTTGACAATTTATTTGGCAGTAAATTATCCGGTAAATTATTTATCTCCAACCAAGTGGTCCACACCGTTTTGTCCAAATGTTGAGGATCAAAATGATGTTCCAATTCTTCAAACTTATCAATTTCTCCCAAAATAAATAATTCTAAACTATGTTCATTTTCCTCAGGTAAAATAAAATCTCTAATATACAAAATTTTTTTAAATTCAAAACTAGCCCCATTACCTTCTTCCGCCATTTCTCTGATACAACCCTCTTTAACCGTCTCACCATATTCTAGGTGTCCACCAACATAATGATAAAAATTCTGTTTTTGTCGATATTGCACCAGCAACTTTCCATTTTTGATAATTATCAATCTCAATCTAATATTTATTTTCTTTTCCACTTCGCTTTTATTGTATCATTGGCTATGACCCAAATTATCCTCTTTCGTCACGGCGACAAACAAAAATTTTCCTCCAGCTCCAACAATTCCATTGGCGACAAATACAACTCCCTTACCCCCGAAGGCATCAATCAAATTACCCGTCTCGGTTCTACTCTCAAGCACCGTTTCCCCGATCTAAAAAACAACCCCTATATTTTTTCCAGTCCTTTTACCCGTTCCCTTCAAAGTGCCGAAATTGTCAGGCATATTCTTAATATTGACCAAATTTTAGTTTACCCTAATTTAGCCGAATTCTATCCTACTACCGATTTCACTCAAGCCAAAGATATTCGTGATCATCTCTATGCTCAATCTATGATTGACCCTGATTGGTTGCCGCCACAAGGTATCCAAACCTTTAATCAGGCTATCTCTAAGTTTAAACAAACTATTTTTGACATTGCCGCCGAATTTCCCCAACCCACTATTTTAATCTCTACCCACGGCGGCATTATCCGCAATACTGTTTATTCTTTAGCTCCTCAACTTCGTCCTGCTGACAAAGATATTTCTGAAGCCAAAATTGCCCTTGGTGGTTACACTATTTTAAATTTAGACCACCACACTCTCACCGTTGACCAATTTAATCTTCACGATTTTTTATGAACCTAAATTCCGCCAAAACCATTGCCGTTATCGGACTTTCTGACAACCCTAACCGCCCCAGCTATCAGGTAGCCCAATATTTACTTAATCGCGGCTACACCATTATTCCCATCAATCCCAATATTACATCAGTTTTTTACCAACCTTCTTATCCCAACATCGCCGCTGTCCCCAATGATATTCATATTGATATTGTCGATATTTTTCGTCAGCCCAATCAGGTCATGGGGATTATAAGCGAAGTTGTTGCCACCGGTCGCCGCCCCTTAATTTGGGTTCAAGAAAAATTTGACCACCCCGACCTGGACAAACTAGCTAAAAAATATCATCTTGAGATTGTTACCGGTATCTGTCTGATGAGATATCACCAATCTCAGCCCTAAACTCAATGCCTCAAGAAATTGATATCAAAATTTGCCAGGATTTACCGCTTAGTCTAACTCTTTTTGAGAAAGACGGTGTTTGTCAAAAAGGCAATCCTAAATGTGACTATAACCGCACCAATTTTGAATCTATTCCCAATCTTTGCACCAAAAAAACTAACGACACTCTCATTGTGCCCCGACTCTCTCAAACTTAACTCTTGACTTTAATGTTATATAGTTCTAACATATAGTTATAATTATTTAACAAACCATGACTCTTAAAAAATATAACTGGGTCCAATTTGCCGTGATGGCAGTAGAAATTATTATTATTAATTTTGCTATCCAATCTAAAAATTATTTACTCGGTGCCTGCGCTGTTTTAGCCGCCGTTATTGCTCTCAATTTAACTCGCAAAAAAGTCACTCAAGTTATTGCCGACGAAAGAGATTATCAATTGGCCGGCACCGCTGCCCGCTATACCTTAAACATTATTACCATCTGCATGGCTATAGCTATTTTTATTGCTATGATATGGGCGGACAAAGATCCTGTTTTCCAAACCGTCAGCACTGTGCTTTCTTTCGCTGTTATGGGCATTCTCTTCTTAAGTGGTGCCATTCATACCACTCTCCGAATTATAGCCCAACAAAAATCAGGTTTATCTGCCAAAGAAATTTTATCCCAAAACAAAATAATTATTATTTCCCTAATTTCTTTTATTATATTTTTTATTGTTGGTTTCTTTATTAGTTATGTTGACCGACCATGAAAACTCGAATCAAAGAATTCCGTGCTAAATATAATTTAACCCAAGACGAACTAGCTCAAAAAGTTGGCGTCCGTCGGGAAACCATCGTTTTTTTAGAAGCCGGCAAATACAACCCCTCTCTTAAGTTGGCTCACGACGTTGCTGCCACTCTCAAAACCACCATCGATAAATTATTTATTTTTTAAAATCAAATCCCGTTAAGCCTTAACATCGGGATAAAACATTATTTATTAAAACTTTTATGATTGCTAAATCAAATTGGTTTGCCCGTCGCAAATATTTAGGTTGGGGATTGACTCCTCAAACCTGGCAGGGATGGGTCTATATCATCCTGATTATTCTCCCTTATTTTTTTATCACCAATCTCAGTTTTATTGTCATTTGGACCACTATTATTTTGATGGATTTAATTCATGTTTTTCTCACTCTCAAGACCGATGAAAGAGAAACTCTTCACGAGGCTATTGCCGATCGCAACACCCTTTGGTTCGTCTTTCTTGCTATTACCGGTTATATTATTTATCAATCTTTTTCTCAAACTATTGATTACAAGCTCATCTATTTGTTGGCTGGCAGTGTCATCGTCAAAACCTTAACTCACCTTTATCTTCGCGACAAATAATCTCAGCCGGCTCCACCGCCACCGCCACCTCCGCCACCACCCCCGCCGCCGCTAAACCCGCCACTGCTGCCCACTCCCGCCGCTCCATAACCCTCATTAATTGAATTTGACACACTTTCTATTGCCTCACCAATTGAGTTTAGTGATTCGACTGCGTTTAAATTGCCGCCATCAATACTCCCACCCCAATGATTTACCAATATCATCTGATCCTGTTGACTTAAATCTAATGGTATTTCCGACAAAGTTTTAATTGACACTCCCAATGCCGCCCCGTATATCAAATATTTTTGCCACATCACTATCGAATCAATTGGTTCCTTAATCGTCTTTTTATATTCTTTCAAATGTTTTTTAAACGCCAGCCATCCAGCTGTCTCCAACTTGCCTTTTTCTGTTCTTTTCAAACCATAACTTTTTAGTCCTGCCATTATTATAATTGAGATTATTGCCACCACCAGAGGAAATATCAATATCGGTATTAGTAAAATTTGACCTATTGTTGACGCCAGTATGATTACTATTACCATAATTACTGCCACCCCCACATGTAGGGGACTAATATAATCTTTCAGTTTTTTGTCCGCCATTCTATCAAAAAACCCTTCTTTAATATTTTCTCTTTTTACCACTTCCGGCCAAGTCTCAGTCAAGAATTTTCTGGTTTTTTCAGTGTGTTTTTTCGTCCATTTGCCAATATCCTTCAGATCAATTTTATTTTCTTTTCCAAAAACATTATCCAACAGTCGCACCACCGCCTCTTGAATCGAAGACAATTTCACTTCCTTTTCTGTCTTTATCAAAAAATAATGATATTTTTTGAAAATAAAACCTTCTTTTTTTTGGCTTCTTTCAATTCGATAGTATCCGCCTCCCACCAACGATAAAATTGTGGCTGTAGATGAATTTGGACTGATAGTTTTTGTTCCGTTTATCAACTGTTCCACCTGAGCCGGATCAATCTCTGATGGCGGTTCCCAAATCCTTCCCGACAAATTTATTTTTGGTAATTTTCCATCTTTGCCAAAATTCCAAAATAATTTAATCCTCTTAATCAATTCCCAAATTTGAACCAAAATCAACCCCAACCCACCAATCAATCCCCACCTTAACACTCTCACATTTTGCTCTCTTTTTCTCTCAGTTTCCGCTATAAATTCATTTTCCTCCC
>ERZ795030.1346-NODE-1346-length-33823-cov-6.970475_pt1 | contig 33823 bp, 32 predicted proteins | sample MGYA00375122_ERZ795030 | MGnify/ENA primary metagenome ERZ795030 (study PRJEB30165, sample SAMN05720146) | activated sludge metagenome | isolation source: anaerobic digester from wastewater treatment plant | place: Japan | collected 2015-04-20 ... | reverse complement strand
GTTTTGCCCTTGAGCAAGAAGGCTTTAAAATAATAAATAATATAACATGGCAAAAGACAAATCCACCGCCCAACTTGGCGTGCCGGTGTTTCACTCATAGCACTGAGACTATTCTTTGGGCACAGAAAAAGGATAAGAAATCTAAACACCTTTTTAATTATCAGGCTATGAAAACGGAAAATGGCGGTAAGCAGATGAAGGATGTTTGGACAGGGACATTGACACCCGCCAAAGAGAAAACAGAAGGCAAACATCCAACACAAAAACCAATTTATATTCTTCAGAGAATAATTGAAGCATCTACAAACGAAGGAGATCTGGTGCTGGACCCTTTTTGTGGTAGTTCTACTACAGGTGTCGCTGCAAAACGGTTAGGCCGAAGATACATCGGCATCGATAATGTTGAAGAATATATAGAACTATCGAAAAGGCGACTGCAACAGGAGGAAAAAATATGAGAGACTTTAACGAATGGCTTGGACAAATGCGTCCCAGTATAAATGGCTATAACTATTATGTTGATTTTCCAAAGGTATATGCTAATGTCGATGCAATAAAAATTGAGCTTAACATTATGAACTCTTTGATTGGATCTGAAAATATTGAATTGGATTTTATTGCATTGCTGAAAAAGTATCCGGAGATACTCAAGTGCATACCAACGTTACTGGCTGTTAGGCAGAGCGAGATATATGCGGAAGATACTGATGGGTCATTTTCATATGATTTTTTTAAGATGAATTATTCCTTTGAACAATACATAGTTTTCATGAAAAAGACCGGATTGATGGATTTGATCGCTAAGCATGTAGTTAATAATCTCGTTGACTATGCTTTGGGAATAGAAACCGGCCTTGATAGCAACGGGAGGAAAAACCGTGGTGGTCATCAGATGGAGGATTTGGTTGAAGGTTTTATCAAAAAGACGGGGGCTGAGTACTATAAGGAAATGTATCTGACCGAAATTGAGAAAAAGTGGAACATTGATTTATCCGCTATTTCCGCTGAGGGCACTACAACTAAACGTTGGGACTTCGTTGTAAAATCATCAAACACCATTTTTGTGATCGAAACGAACTTCTACACAGGCGGTGGTTCAAAACTTAACGAGACGGCAAGAAGTTATAAAATGATTGCAGAGGAAGCTCGACAAATCAATGGAGTAGAATTTATGTGGATTACAGATGGTGGAGGTTGGAGAAGCGCAAGACGAAACCTCGAAGAAACATTTAATACCATGAACCACATTTATAATATTCATGATATGGAAAACGGGGTCTTTTTGTCGTTGTTTTAGATTATCAAGGCGTTTGAGCAGAGCGAATTGAACCCTTTTATTTTTCCTTGTACTCCGTTATTTTTCATAGAACTCTTTTATTTTTCCTCTAAGGGTATTCAAATTGCCCCTTGAGCCGGGAATACCGGAGAAGCCCCATAACACAGAAAAAGCCTGCAATACAAAGGATTTTGAATACCCCTATGGGGCAAATCCCTTGTATTGCAGGCTTTCTTGATACGAATAATAAAAGAATTGACCGTAGCATTGTATCAATGCTACGGTCAATGTTTGGTGGGGATGGAGGGGCTCGAACCCCCGACCTCCTCGATGTGAGCGAGGCGCTCTAACCGGCTGGGCTACATCCCCGGCGCAAAAAATATTCTACAACATAACGCGCTCCAATGCAAGTCCAAATTCTCCGCGCCGGCAGGCAGGGTCAAGACAAGCATATATGCCCTCCATGCGCATAGAATTTCATAAACGGAGGGGTGAAGCATGGGGAAAGGCAAGCGCAGGATCAGGCTCGGCAGACGCGCGGCGGAATGGCTCGACCTCCCCGAGGAAATCCTTACGGGGCGGGTGAAGGTGACGCTGTACGCTATGGATACGCTCGTGGCGGAAAATCACGGGGGCGTGTTCGAGTGCGCGCCGGAGCGCGTGCGCCTGAGGACTGCCGAGGGGATACTGCGCGTCGAGGGGCGCGAGCTGACGCTCGAGGAGCTCTCGGGCGAGCGCGCGCTGGTACGCGGGGAGATAATTGGCGTTTCATTTGAAAAATAACCGTAAATAATGCCGGAACGCGGCTCTTTGACGAGGTTGTATGACCGGGCGCGTATGGAATTATCTGAGCGGATATGTTATGATTGAACTCAAAGGCAGGGGCCTGGAGCGCTTCGTCAACCGCGCGGCGCAATCCGGCGTACCGCTCTGGGGCATCCGAAGGACGGCCGCGGACGCGGTCACGGCGCGTACGAACATCGAAGGGTTCTACGCGATGCGCCCGCTTCTTCGAGGCACGGGGCTTCGCGCGCGCATACTCGATAAGCGCGGGCTGCCCATCGCCCTTTCCCGCTTCCGGGGAAGGGAGGCGCTGCTTTTCGGGTGGATACTGGTCGTGGCGCTGCTCGTAGCCGCGTCCCGCTTCATCTGGTACATCTCGGTGGAAGGGTGCGACGTCGTCGGCGAGGCGCAGATCATCGAGACTCTGGCCGAACTCGGGGTAGAGACGGGCTCCCCGCGCTCCGCCACGGCGACGTTCGACCTCGGCGGCAGGATCATGCAGAGCGATTCGCGCATCGCCTGGGCAGGCGTGCGGCTCGAGGGCGTGATACTGCGTGTAAGCATCGTCGAAGCCGCTCCATATGCGCCGGAGGACGCCGGGGACGAGCCCGGCAGCCTGTTCGCAAAGAAGGACGGCGTGATCGCGCGCGTACTCGTCGAGGGAGGCAAGGCGAAGGTCGTCGCGGGGGACGCGGTGTTCGCGGGGCAGATGCTCATATCGGGCGTCATCCGCAACGACGAGCTCGGATACATCGTGACCCGCGCCAAAGGCAAGGTGATCGCGCGTGTGGTCTACTGCGTATCGGCGAGCGCGGGGCCGCTCCTGAAGCTGCCCGCGCGCGCGGGCGAGCCGGAAAGGGAAATGCGCGTGAGCCTGTTCGGCTATGCGCTCGGCGGTGCGGAGCCGGGACGCGAGGAGGCGGTCGTGGGCAGATGGCGGCTGACGAACTGCTTTTTGCCGCTCACCTTTGAGGCGATCGACAGCTATGCGCTCGTGCTCAAGCCGACGCAGGCGTCGCGCGAGGCGCTCGAGGCGCGCGCGAACAGCCTTGCCGAGGGCGCGGCGCTGGCGCAGATCCCGACGGACGCCGCCATACTCTCCAAGAGCAGCGAGGCGGTTTTGAACGACGACGGCTCGGTCACCGTGACCGTCACGATTGTGACCGAGGAAAATATAGCGGAATTAAGAGGTCTTGATGGAAATTAAAACAGGAAGCGAATCCCTTGTTGTGCGGGAGGTTCCCGTGGAGTCGATGGACGAGCTGATCAAGCTCTTCGGGGTGTTCGACGAGAACCTCAAGGTGATAGAATCGGAAACGGGCGCGCGCATGGCGGCCTCGGGCGACTGCGTGCGCATCGAAGGAGAGGAGGGGAGCGCGGAGCTCGCCGCGGTGGTGACGGACAAGCTTCTGGTCAACATCCGGCGCGGCGAAACCGTGGACCGCGGCCGCATCCGCTACGCGGTGGACCTCGCGCGCGAGGGCAACGCGGATCTGATCACGGAGCTCGAGAGCGACGTCGTCGCCTTCACGGCCAAGGGGAGGCGCATCAAGTGCAAAACGCTCGGGCAGAAGAAATACGTCAACGCGTTGAAGCGAAACACAGTGGTGTTCGGCGTGGGCCCCGCGGGCACGGGCAAAACCTACCTCGCGGTCGCGATGGCGGTGCTCGCGTATAAAAATAAGGAAGTCGAAAAGATCATACTCACGCGCCCCGCGGTGGAGGCGGGCGAGAAGCTTGGATTTTTGCCGGGCGATCTGCAGAACAAGGTCGATCCGTACCTTCGGCCGCTCTACGATGCGCTCTACGATTTCCTCGGCGTGGAAACGTTCAAAAACCTCTCCGAGCGCGGCGTCATAGAGGTCGCGCCCCTCGCGTACATGCGCGGGCGCACGCTCAGCGACGCGTACATCATACTGGACGAGGCGCAGAACTGCACCATCGAGCAGATGAAGATGTTCCTCACGCGCTTTGGCGAGGGCTCGCGCGTGGTCGTCACGGGCGATATCACGCAGATCGACCTGCCGCCGGAAAAGCGCAGCGGCCTCGTGCACGCGCTGGGCGTGCTGCGCGAGGTGGAGGGCATCGCCGAGATCTATTTGACCTACAAGGACGTGGTGCGTCACGAGATGGTGCAAAAGATCGTCACAGCCTACGACAGGGCGCAAAAGAGGAATTAAGCGAGGAAGTTCATGGCCAAGAAGGAAGGGCGCAAGCCGCTTTCCAAAAAGAGAGCGCGTATATTCGGGCAGCTTCTGCTGGCGGCCGCCCTGGCTGCGTGCTGCGCCTTCGCCCTTTGGAACCTTTCGCCCACGGTTTACGACATAGTCATAGGCCAGCCCGCGCCCGACACGATACACGCGCCGCACGCCCTCGAGGACGGGGCGGCGACGGCCGCGCTCATCGCGCGCGCGCGGGAGAACGCCAGGAAGGTCTACGTCATCGACGAAGCGCTCGCTTCTTCCTACACGGCGGCGGCGCAAGGCTTCTTCGATTCCCTGCTGGCCATGCGCACCGCGGCCCTCGCGATGCTCCCCGCCGGCACGGGCGCGACGCTTTCCGCGGACGATTGGCGCGCGAGCCTCACCGCCGCACAGACGGCGCAGCTTCGCGCCATGACCGTGCCCGCGCTCGAGGAAAATACGCTGCCGGGCGTGCTCGCGAGCACGCCGGAGGAGATCCGGTTCCTCGGGGATATCGTCGTATCCAAGCTCTCAACGGCGCTCGAGGCCGGGCTTTCCCAGGAGAGCGCGGCGAGCGTGCGCGCCTCCTGCGCGCGGGAGGTCAACGCCATGAGCGGCGTGTCCTCCGTGCTCAAGCAGGTCGCCTCCCTTGCGTTCGACGAATACATGAAGCCGACGCTCGTGCTCGACGAGGCGGCGACCAAGCGCAGCGAGGACGACGCTGCCGCCGCCGTGGAGCCCGTCACCATCAAGAAGGGCGAGCTCATCGCCGAGCGCGGCGAGCCCGTGACCGAGGCGCAGTACGAAATACTGCGCGCATACGGCCTCGTGCGCACGGATAATATCGATGTCGCGCGGACCGCGCCCGCCGCCGGCGCGCTGCTGCTACTGGTGACCGCCTTCCTGCTCTTCGACGCGTATCTGCTGCTCTATCGCAAGGAGGTCGTTTGCGAACTCAATAAAATGCTCATCCTGTCCGTGCTCGTCGTGCTGAGCGCGGGGCTCGCGTTCCTGAGCGGCAAGGCGGACGCGCGGCTTTCGCCCGCGCTCGTGGCCGTCATGCTCTGCGCGCTGCTTGCGGACGAACGCGCGGCGCTCGCGCTGACCCCGCTCATGGCCGTGACGCTCGGCGTCATGATCGCGGGGGAGGACGGCGCGCCCGGCGCGCAAGCGTTCTCCATGTGCGTCTCGACGCTCGCGGCGGGCACTGCCTCCGTGGTCGCGCTCAGGAAAACGCAGAGCCGCGGCGCGCTCATAGGCGCGGGCGCGGCCGGCGGCTTCGCGGCGTCGCTCGCGGTCGTCGCCGTGCGGCTCGTCGCGGGGGACGCGCTTGTCGAATTGCTTGTCGCCGTCGCATGGACGTTCGGCGGGGCGATGATCTCGACCTTGCTCGTCGCGGGTTCGCTCTCGCTGTGGGAGGTCGCATTCGACGTGGCGACGCCCGCGCGCCTGAGCGAATTGGGCAACGCCAACCAGCCCCTGCTGCGCGAGCTTATGAAGGAAGCGCCCGGCACCTACCAGCACTCGGTGCTCGCGGGCACGCTCGCCGAGGCCGCGGCGGAACGCGTGGGCGCGGACCCCCTGCTCGCGCGCATCGCCTGCTACTACCACGACGTGGGCAAGCTGCGCCGCCCGCTTTACTTCATGGAAAACCAGAAGGGCGAGAACATACACGACACGCTCGCGCCCCTCGAGAGCGCGCAGGCCATCATCGCCCACCAGAAGGACGGCGTGCAGCTTCTGACCAAGTATAAACTGCCCTCGGCGATCGTGCGCATCTGCGCGGAGCACCACGGCAACTCGCTCGTGAGCTATTTCTACCACAAGGCGAGGCAGATCGACGAGGGCGTGCCCCAGAAGGGCTTCCGCTATCCGGGCGGCCGCCCCTCGAGCAAGGAGAGCGCCGTGGTCATGCTCTCGGACTGCTGCGAGGCCGCCGTGCGCTCGCTGGGCGAAACGAACAGCGAAGCCGTGGCCGCGATGGTGCACCGCATCATCTGGAGCAAGCTCAACCCCGAGGACAATCAGCTCGCGAACGCGCCCCTTACGCTCGCGGAGCTGACGGAAATCGAAAAGAGCTTCCTTCGCACGTTCGCCGGCATCATGCACGATCGGATAGAATATCCGGATCCGGACGAGGCTAAAAAATGACGGAGATCCTGTTCGAAGCCGCGGACCCCGCGGACGGAATCGAAGCCGCGCTGGACGCCGCCGTGCGCGCGGCGCTCGAATATCTCGGCATAGAGGGCGACGTCGCCCTGCTCGTGACGGACGACGAAGGCATCCGCGCCATGAACCGCGATTTTCGCGGCATCGACCGGCCGACCGACGTGCTCAGCTTCCCCGCGCGGGAAGGGGAAAGCGCCCCGGCGGACGGGGACTTTTTGGGCGATATCGCGATCTCGCTCGAGCGGGCGCGGGCGCAGGCCGAGGAATACGGACACCCGCTTCTCAGAGAACTGAGCTTCCTCGCGGTGCACGGCGCGCTGCACCTTTTGGGCTACGACCATACGGAAGAACCCGCGCGCGCGCAAATGTTCCTTTTGCAGGATAAAATACTCGACAAGATGGGAATTGGAAGATGAGAAACATCCACGATTTTGAAGTCAAAAACATGCTGCGCATGGCCAACGACGCGCGCGACCGCGCCTACGTCCCGTATTCGGGCTTCCGCGTCGGCGCATGCCTCAAGGGCTCGACCGGGGCGTACTACCTCGGCTGCAACATCGAGAACGCCGCGTACTCGCCCACGGTCTGCGCGGAGCGCAACGCCATGTTCAAGGCGGTGTACGAGGGCGAGCGCGAGTTCGACGCCATCGCCATCGTCTGGGACGGGGAGAACGTCGCCGTGCCCTGCGGCGTGTGCCGCCAGGTGCTCGCGGAGTTCTGCGATCCCGAAATGCCCGTCATCTGCGCCAACCGTAAGGGCGAATACAAGGTGCTGGGCCTCGGGGACCTGCTGCCCCTGGCCTTCACGCCCGCGGACCTTTCAAGAAAATGAGCTATAGATCCGGATTCATCGCCATCATCGGCTCGCCCAACGTGGGCAAGAGCACCTTGATGAATCTCCTGGTCGGGCAGAAGGTTTCCATCGTGTCCCCCCGCGCGCAGACGACGCGCAACCGCGTCATGGGCGTGGTCACGCGGCCGGGGCTCCAGATGGTGTTCCTCGACACGCCCGGCGTCGCCGCGGCGCGCAACCGGCTCGGGGAATACATGCTCGGTGTCGCCTACGAATCGCTCAACGAGGTGGAGTGCATACTCTTCGTCGCGGACGCGACCAGCGGCATCCGCGCGCGGGACGAGGCGCTGCTCGAAAAGCTAAGGGGCGCCAAAGCCCCCGTCGTCGCCGCCGTCAACAAGGCGGACGCCGCCTCCCCGGAGCAGATCGAGGCCGCGCGCGCGAAGCTCGGGCGGGCGGGCTTCGTCGGGCAGATCGTCGTCCTCTCCGCGAAAACCGGCGAGAACGCGGAGGAGCTCGTATCCGCGCTCTCCTCCCATATGGAGGAGGGGCCGCAGTATTTCCCGGACGATATGGTGACCGACCAGCCCGAGCGCGTGCTCGTCGCGGAGATCGTGCGCGAGAAGGCGCTGGAACTGTTGAGCGAGGAGGTGCCCCACGGCATCGGCGTGGGCGTGGAGAAGATCGGGGCGCGCGAGGGCGGCAGGCTCACCGACGTGTACGCGACCATCTACTGCGAGCGTGAGGGACACAAGGGCATCATCATCGGAAAACAGGGCGCGATGCTCAAAAAGATCGGCAGCCTCGCGCGGCACGACATCGAGTGGCTGCTCGGCGTGCGCGTCAACCTCCAGCTCTGGGTCAAGGTCAAGGACGACTGGCGCAACAAGGAAAGCGTGCTCCGGGAGCTTGGCTACGAGTAACGGGGATTGTCAAGGGGCCGCAGCCCCTTGACTTTCATTCCGGCTTTGACGGGCAAGAGAAGATGCCCCGGGGTATCTGTACGTCAAAACGGATGAAGGCCGCGGGCTTTCGTTCCCGTCGCGCTTTGACGGCCGTCGCGCAGCGACAGGCAAGGCGTGCGATCTCAAAAAAGCGGCGGGGCCGGTTTTTTGAAAGGAGGAACTCCTTTATGCGAATGGTTGACCTCATCCTCAAAACCCGCTCGGGCAAGGAGCTGTCGCGGCGGGAGATCGAGTTCATCGTCAACGGCTTCGTAAAAGGCGAGGTGCCGGATTATCAGATGGCGGCCTGGCTTATGGCCGTGTGCTTCACCGATATGACGAGCGCCGAGATCGGCGAGCTCACGCGCACCATGGTCTATTCGGGCGACGTGGTCGATCTTTCCTCGCTTCGCGGCGTCAAGGTCGACAAGCACTCGACCGGCGGCGTCGGGGATACGACCACGCTCGTGGTCGCGCCCCTGGTCGCGGCCTGCGGCGGCACGGTCGCCAAAATGAGCGGGCGCGGCCTGGGCCATACCGGCGGCACGCTCGACAAGCTCGAGTCCGTGCCGGGACTTTCCGTTTCGCTCAGCGAAGCGCGCTTCAAGCAGATCGTCGATGAAATCGGCCTTTGCGTCACGGGGCAGACGGGCAACCTCGATCCGGCGGACAAGCTCATCTACGCGCTTCGCGACGTGACGGGCACGGTCGAGAGCGTGCCGCTGATCGCCTCGAGCATCATGAGCAAAAAGATCGCTTCGGGCGCGGACGCCATCGTGCTCGACGTCAAGGTCGGCTCCGGCGCGTTCATGCAGACGCTTGAGGACGCGCGCCGCCTCGCGCGCACCATGGTGGACATCGGTGCGCACGTGGGCCGCAGGACCGTCGCCGTCATCACGGATATGAACCAGCCGCTGGGCATGGCCGTGGGCAACGGGCTTGAAATGAAGGAAGCCATAGAAACGCTTTCCGGCAGGCTGCCCGAGGGCGACCCGCTCTACGAGGTCTGCATGCTGCTCGCCTCGAAGATGCTGCTGCTCGCGAACCTCGCCCAGTCCGACGCCGAGGCGCGGGAGAAGCTCAAGGCCGCGCTCGATTCCGGCGCGGGCCTGAAAAAGCTCGAGGCCATGCTCAGGGCCATGGGCGGGGATACCGCCTGCGTCAAAGATCCCTCGCTGCTCTGCCGCGTGAAAAGGAAGCTCGACGTGTTCCCGGCGGGCTCGGGCTACGTCGCCGACATGGACGCCGTGAGCATCGGCGTGGCGGCGCAGCTTCTGGGCGCGGGCCGCGCGAAGAAGGAGGACGCCATAGACCCCGCTGTGGGCCTCGTGATGCGAAAGCGGCGCGGGGACTATATCCGGCGGGACGAACCTCTCGCGACGCTCTACGTCAACGAAAGCGCGCGCCTCGCCGAGGCCGCGTCGAAGCTTAGAAGCGCCGTGGCCATCTCCAAAGCTCCGCCCGAACGCATCCCGATGGTCTACGAGGTCATAGAATAGGATCGGAGGCTCCATGAACAAGCTCATCGCCATAGACGGCAACAGCCTGATGCACCGCGCATACTGGGCGCTGCCCTCGATGATGACCAAGTCCGGCACGCCCACGGGCGCGATATACGGCTTCCTCGGCATGCTGCTCCGCCTCGCGGCGCAGGAGCCGGCGAACCTGATCGTCGCCTTCGACATGCACGCTCCGACGTTTCGGCATGAGCAGTATCCCGAATACAAGGCCGGGCGGCGCGAAACGCCGGACGATCTTCGCGCGCAGTTCCCGCTGATCAAAAAGCTCCTTCGCGAGATGAAGATCACCGTGTGCGAGGTCGAGCGCTACGAGGCGGACGACATACTGGGCACCTACGCGCGCATCGCCAACGAAGCGGGCATCCCCGCGCTGCTCGTGACGGGCGACCGGGACGCGCTGCAGCTCGTGAGCGAAAAGACGCATGTGCTCATGACCAAAAAAGGCGTCAGCGACACGATCGAGTACGATGAGGCTGTTTTGATGGAGCAATACGGCCTCGCGCCGGAGCAGATGCGCGATCTCAAGGCGCTTATGGGAGACGGTTCCGACAACATCCCCGGTATACCCGGCGTCGGCGAGGTGACGGCGCTCAAGCTTCTCGCCAAATACGGCACCATGGAAAACGCCCTCGCCCACGCGGGCGAGGAAAAGGGCGCGCTTCGCGAAAAGCTTGTCGCCGGGGCGGACAGCGCGCGCATGAGCTATGAGCTGGGCACCATAGACACGCGCGCGCCCGTGCCGGAAGATCTCGACGCCAGCCGCTTCGACGCGGCCAACCTCGCTTTGGGCATCCCCTTCATGCGCGAGCTGGAGCTTCGCTCCCTCATCGAGCGAATCGGCGCGGGGAGCGCGCCAGCGCCCGCCGCCGCGCCCTCGGCCGGAAAGGTCGCGCACGCGCTCGTGGACGACGAAAAAAAGCTCGCCGCGCTCGTAAGCGCGCTCGGGGCCGCGCCGTCGTTCGCAGTCCACGTCGATTCCGCCTTTTCCGTGAGCGCGGACGGAAAGGAGCAATCCGACTGCGTGCTCGGCGCGACGCTTCTCGAGTGCGGGCTCGACGAAGGGCGCATCTATAAAGCGTTCAGGCCGCTTCTCGAGGACACGGGGAAGGGCAAGCTCTTCTTCGACTCCAAGCGCATGCGCCGCCAGGCGCTTAAAAACGGCGTTTCCATCCGCAACGTCGCTTTCGACGCGATGCTTGCGGACTACCTGCTGCACGCCATCCACCCCGCGGATTCGCTGAAAACCCTCTCGGGAGAGCGGCTGAAAACTGAGGATGCGGGCGCGGCGGCGCTCGTGCGCCTGTATCCGGCGATGCGTGCGGAGATGGAGCAAAAGGGGCTCGCCAAGCTCTACGACGATGTGGAACTGCCGCTCGTCGAGGTGCTCTTCGACATGGAGCGCGAGGGCTTCGCGCTCGACCGGGAGGAGCTTCAAAGGCTGAGTTTGCGCTTCCATGCGAGAAGCGACGAGCTTGCCCGGGAAATATACGCGTACGCGGGGGAGGCGTTCAACATACTCTCGCCCAGGCAGCTGGGCGCCGTGCTCTTTGAAAAACTCGAGCTGCCTTCCGCGAAAAAGACCAAAACCGGCTATTCGACCGACTCGGAGGTGCTCGAGAGCCTGCATGACCTGCACCCGATCGTGCCGCTCATACTCGAATACCGCACGCTTACCAAGCTGAGCTCCACCTTCGTGGACGGCCTGCTCGCGCTCGTGCGCGCGGACACGGGCCGCGTGCACACGAGCTTCAACCAGAACGTCACCTCGACCGGGCGCATCTCGAGCACGGAGCCGAATCTGCAGAACATTCCCGTGCGCACGGACATCGGCCGGGACATCCGAAAGGCGTTCGTCGCAAGCCCGGGCTGCGTGCTCGTCGACGCGGACTATTCCCAGTTCGAGCTTCGCCTGCTCGCTTCCATGAGCGGCGACGAGGGCATGATCCGCGCCTTCCTCGACGGGGCGGATATCCACAGGAGGACGGCCTCGGAGGTGTTCGGCGTGCCGTTTTCAGAGGTCACGGGCGCGCAGAGGAGCGCGGCCAAGGCGGTCAACTTCGGCATCGTGTACGGCATCAGCGATTTCGGGCTCTCGCGCCAGCTGGGCATCCCGCGCAAGGAGGCGGCGCGCTACATCGAACTGTACTTCGCGCGCTATCCCGGCGTGCAGGCGTTCCTCAAAAAGTGCGTGGAGGACGCCAGGCGCGAGGGCTGCGCAAAGACGCTCATGGGCAGGCGGCGGGAAATGCCCGAGCTCGCCTCTTCGAACTACAACACGCGCTCCTTCGGCGAGCGCGTCGCGATGAACATGCCCATACAGGGCACCGCGGCGGACATCATCAAGCTCGCGATGGTGCGCGTTCACAGGGCGCTCAGCGAAGGCGGCTTCGAGGCGAAGCTGATCCTGCAGATCCACGACGAGCTCATCATCGACTGCCCCCTCGGGGAGGCCGCGCGCGTGGAGGAGCTGCTCGTTTCCTGCATGGAAAACGTGATGGAACTCGCCGTGCCGCTTCGTGCGGACGTTAAGACGGGGCATAGCTGGTACGACACCAAGTAAGGATTGATTCGATGATCATCGGGCTTACGGGCTCCATCGGCTCGGGAAAATCCACGGCTTCGCAAAGGCTCGCCGCACTCGGCGCGCATGTGCTCGACGCGGACGGGATCAGCCGCGCTCTCACCGCGCCCGGGGGCGGCGCGCTGAGCGAAATCGCCGCGGCCTTCGGAGACGATGTCATCGATGAAACCGGCGCGCTCGACCGGCGAAGGCTCGCGCGGATCGTGTTCGCGGACGAACGGGCGCGCCTGAGGCTCAACGGAATACTGCACCCGATGGTGCGCGCGCAGATGGAGCGGCAAACGCGGGAAATCCTCGCCGCCGACCCCGCCGCCGTCGTCGTGTGGGATGTGCCGCTCCTGATCGAGGCGGGCTGGCAGGACGCGTGCGACGCGATCTGGCTCGTAACGGCGCCGGCCGGCTTGCGCGTGGCGCGCGTCGTCGCGCGGGACGGCTGCACGGGGGAGGAGGCCGCGGCCCGCGTCGGGGCGCAGATGAGCGACGGCGACAAGGCGCAATTCGCCGACGCGGTGCTCGAGAACGGATCGGACGTCGCCGCATTCCTCGCGCGCGTGGACGCGCTCTACCGTCTGGCCGCCGGAGGCGGCGCGTGATGGCGGCCGCCGCGGGCGCGAAGCGCAAGAAAAAGAAGCTGCGCGTCAATCCGAAGCGCTTCATCCCCGTGCTGGCGCTCCTGATCATACTCGTGGGCGTCGCGGGCTACTACCTGAGCCGCGCGCTCGAGAAAAAGACGTATACCCTCGCCTACGCCGCGGAGATACAGGCCTGTGCCGAGGAGTTCGGCGTCGATCCCTACCTCGTGGCGTCGGTGATCTTCGTCGAGAGCTCCGGAAGGCCGGAAGTGGTGTCTCCCAAGGGCGCGGTCGGCCTCATGCAGATCATGCCCGACACGGGGGAGTGGATCGCGGGCAAGCTCGACCTCGCGGATTACACAGAGGCGTCGCTGATCGTGCCCGCGGACAACATCCGCCTCGGGTGCTGGTACCTTCGGTATCTGCTCGACCGCTACGAAAACCGGGAAAACGCGCTTGCCGCCTACAACGCGGGGCCGGGCAATGTGGACAAATGGCTTAAGGATGAGAATTACGCGAAGGACGGCAGGCTCACGAACATCCCCTTCGAAGAAACGGCGCATTACATCGAGCGCGTCGATTGGGCCTACGGCGTCTATACGGAGCTTTACCATGACGAATTCGACGAATAAGGCGACGCTTGCGCTGCTTCTCGCGGCGCTCATACTGCTTTCGGGCTGCGGGGGGCAAGAGGGCGAGGCCGCGACGCCTTCCCCGACGCCGCCGCCGGCCATATTGCAGCCCACGCCCTCGCCCACGCCGGCGGAAGGCGGCACGCTGCGGCTTTCCATGCCCGTCAACGCCGACAAGACCGATCCCCTCAAGGTCAACACCGAGGAGATGCTCATACTCTACTCGCTCGTGTTCGAGAGCCTGCTCAACGTGGACGGCGCGGGCAGGCTCACGCCGGGCCTCGCGGAAAACTGGTCGTGCGACGAGACGGGCGCGGTGTGGACCATACGCCTGCGCGCGGCGGCGCGCTGGCACGATACGGGCGCGTCCGTGAGCGCGGCGGACGTCATGCAGAGTTACAACCGCATCGTCAGCCTCGGCGACGCGTCGTATTACGCCTATGCGACGAAAAGGATCAAGAGCGTCGAGGCGGGCGCGGATGGAAACCTCGTGGTCACGATGAAGCAGGCGGGTCTCGCCTCGCTCTACGCGCTGACCTTCCCCGTGACAGAAAGCGCCGCCGCCGCGACGGGCAACTATCCCGCCGGCACGGGGCCGTACAAGTTCAGCTATGTGTCGGGCGAAATGGTCCGCCTCGAGCGCAACAAAAGCTGGTGGAAGCAGGCGCCCCACATCGAGTTCGTCGAGTTCTACGCGCGCGCGAGCAACGACATTTCCCTCGCCTCCTACGCCGCGGGGCAGCTCGACATGGTGTTCACCTCCTCCCTCACCGTGGGCAGGTACCGGGACGACGCGAACACCGCCGTGCTCGACATGATGACGCAGAACGTCGAGATGCTGCTCTTCAATTTCGACAACGCGGAATTGCAGGATATCCGCGTGCGCCAGGCCGTCGCCTATGCCATAGACCGCAGCCGCATCGTCACCAACGTCTACATGAACCGCGCGCGCGCGAGCGACGTGCCCGTGCCGCCCGATTCGTGGCTCTACGAGAGCAAATCCGCCGTGTACGACTACAACCAGGAAGTCGCGCTTTCGCTTCTCAAGGAGGCGGGCTGGTACAACGCGGATGAGGACGCCTATCTCGAGAAGAACGGCTATCATTACAACGAAATGACGCTCAGGCTCCTCGTCAACGACTCGACGGACGCCGTGCGAAAGACCGCGGCGGAGCAGATCGCCTCGCAGCTCGAAGCCATAGGCATACACGTCGAGCTCACGGCGGCGCCCTACGCGCTCGGGGACGGCGCGAGCGAATACATCCAAAAGCTCGAATCCGGCGAGTTCGACCTCGCGCTCGCGGGCTTTAACCTCGGGTTCGACTGCAGCCTCACGCCGTACCTCACAAGCTCCGGCGCGCGCAATTACGGCGGCTGGTCGGACGCGCAGCTCGAGCAGCTCTCCGCCAACCTCAACGCGGCCGAGAACGAGGACGCGCGCCGCTCCGCCGCCTCCGCGCTGCAGATGGCCCTCGTCGAGAAGCTGCCCTTCCTCACGCTCTACTTCCGGCTCAACAGCGTTTTGTTCAATACGGACATCGCGGGCGTCGCCGACATGCGCGAGCCGGACGTCATGCGCAACATCGCCTCGTGGTATATCTCGCCCGTTGAATAAAGCGGCTGCCTGTGCTACCATTGAGGCAATAAACCTTTGGGGGAACCATGCTGGAAATCATCATCTTCGTGCTTGTGGTGGCGCTCGACCAGATCGTCAAGGCGCTCTGCGCCTCCTGGCTGCCGGCGCTTCCGGGCCAAACGTATCCGCTCATCGAGGGCGTGTTCTCGTTCACTTATGTGGAAAACGTCGGCGCCGCGTTCGGCATGCTCAAGAATATGCGCGTGCTGTTCCTCATCACGACCCTGCTCGTCTGCGGGGCGATGGTCTACATACTCATCCGTGAGCACGGCAGGATGCACACGCTCATGCGCGTTTCCCTCGCGCTGATCCTCGCCGGGGCGGTGGGCAACTTCGCGGACAGGCTTCTTCTGGGTTACGTGCGGGACATGTTCTATTTCGAGCTGATCGACTTCGCCGTGTTCAACGTGGCGGATTCCGCCATCACCGTGGGCGCGGCGGCGCTCATACTCGACATACTCTTCTTCAAAGGCAAAGAGTACCTTGCCGATAAGCCCGCGGCGAAAGGCGCGAACGACGCCCCCCCGGACGACGAAGCCCGGCCGCATGAAGAGGAAAACGAGGGAGAAGCATGACGGACCCTCCCGATGTAAAAAGGGAGCAGACGGACTACGGCGCGCTCCTCACGGCGGTCGCGTCCGAAACGGAGCGGCTCGACGTGTTCCTCGCGGCCGCGAGCGGCGAAACCCGCTCGTTCGTGCAGCGCGCCATAGAGCAGGGCGAAGCCCGCGTCAACGGCAAGGTCTGCCGCGCGGGAACGAAGCTTCGCCCCGGCGACGAAGTCGCGCTTCGCCTGAAAAAGCCCGTGGAATATTCGGCCGAGCCCGAGGATATCCCGATCTCCATCGTCTACGAGGATGCGGACATCGCCGTTATAGACAAGCCCCGCGGCATGGTCGTCCACCCCGCGCCGGGCAATCCGGCGGGCACGCTGGTCAACGCCGTGCTCTATGCCGTCAGGGACCTCTCGGGCGTCGGCGGAGAACTCCGCCCCGGCATCGTCCACAGGATAGACAAGATGACCAGCGGCCTCGTCGTCGTCGCCAAGAACGATTTCGCGCACCGCGCGCTCGCAAGCCAGCTCAAGGAGCACGAGGCGGGCAGGGTCTACCTCGCGCTCGTGGAGGGAAACATCCGCGAGGACGAGGGTGTCGTCGACGCGCCCGTGGGCAGGCACCCCGTCGAGCGCAAGCGCATGGCCGTCGTGTCCGGCGGCAGGCGCGCCGTCACGCGTTTTCGCGTGCTCGAGCGCATGGGCGCATACACCCTCGTCGCCGCCCGGCTGGAAACGGGCCGCACGCACCAGATCCGCGTGCATATGGCGCACGTCAAGCATCCCGTCGCGGGCGACGCGGTCTACGGCAACGCGAAGGACCCGCTGCGCTTGGGCGGGCAGGCGCTCCACGCGGCGCGGCTGACGCTTGTCCATCCGCGCACAGGCCGGACTATGACCTTCCGCGCGCCCGTCCCCGCGTATTTTACGAAGGCGCTCGCGGCGGCGGGGCACGACGCCGGCCTCGAGCTTGACGCGCTCATCGACCAAACGCTCATGTTATGAACGGCAGGCAGAAGAAAAACGGGCTCGGGGAAAAGACGCTCCGGTTCGCGTTCGGCGCGCTGCTGATCGCGGCCGCGGTCGGGCTTTTCCTGCTTTCGGACGCGGGCAGGCATCTGCTTGCCGGGGATTCCGCCGCCGAAGGGACGGCGGCGGGCGCGCCCGGGGGGACCGCGGCCGTCCGCGCGACGGACGCGCCGACGGAGCCGCCCGGCCCTTTGCCGGAGGAAGTGATCGACGCCGCCAAGCAAAAGGGCGCGAAAGGGAACTACGCCCTCGCCTCGGACGACGGGGATGCGCTCGGGTATGCGGTGCTGCGCGAAGGGCAAAGCGACGTTTCGCTGACGCTGCTGCTCGAAAGCGGGCGCGTGAGCGGCTTCACGCTCGCGTGGACGATCGCCCCGGCGCCGACGCCGCCGCCGGAGTCGCCCACGCCGGTCGAGGGGGATCTCTACATGCGCGATCGGGAATCGCACCGGGCCGACCTCGCGTGGTTCGAGAACGCGTTTTTCGCGATAACGCGTGCGCTCGACGCGGGCGGCAGCCTTTCGGCCGCGAAGCTCGAGCTGCTCTACGGCATGGCCTGCGACACGCGCGGGGACGGCAAGCGCCGCGACGCGTCGGAGGGGGACTTCGACTTCGTCGTCTCCCGCGAAGAGGGGGACGAAGGCAGCTCGCTCCGCGTGGTTTTTTGTCGGAAACGGTAGAAAAAGGACGCATATTCCACAATATCTTGATAATGAGTATTGAACTGCGCTACAATCGGCGGTATAATCAGGCTGAGGTGGCGTATCATGGAAAAAAACCGCGTAGCAGTCAGGGTGGCCGGACAGGAGTTCAAACTCGCCGGGGATGAGAGCGAGCAGTACATGCGCGAGCTCTCCGAGGAAGTCAACGCGCGCATCGATCGGATGCAGCGCCAGTATCCCACTTTGAGCACGGCCAACGCTGTGCTGCTCGTCTGTCTCAACATGGCGGACGAGCTCAAGAAGCTGCGCTTCGATTATGAGCAGCTCGATTCGCGCATCGCGCAACTCAGGGAAATGCCCCGTTCCGCCGCGCCTGCCGCGCCCGTGAAAAGACCTTTCGAGGCGAGGCAGAAGACGCCCACCGTATAAACGGCAGCAATTCCGGAGCCGCGAGCGAATGCCCGCGGCTCGTTTTATGCGGACATGACCCAGCAATGATCAGGGAAGGATACCCACATGCAGCAACGTGTATTAAAAACGCTTGAATACGATAAAATCCGCGCCATGCTTCGCGAGCGCGCCTCGTGCTGCGTCTCGCGCGAACGCGTGGACACGATGGAGCCCACGAACGTTCCCGAGGAGGCGGAGCGCATGCTCGCCCTGACCGCCGAGGCGGAAACGCACCTGTTTCGCTCGGGCCGCTCGCCCGTGGACGATTTTCCGGATATGCGCGAGTGCCTCGCGCGCATCCGAGCGGCGCTGTTCGTCACGCCCAAGGAGCTCCTCGGCATCGCCTCGTGCCTGCGCGCGGCGCGCGTCACGCGCGAAACGCTCACCAAGGACGGCGGGGAAGGGCTCCTCTTTAATATGGCGAGCTTCCTCACGACGCACCGAAGCCTCGAGGAGGAGATCAACCGCTGCATCGTCAGCGAGGATGAGATCTTCGACGGCGCTTCCCCCGCGCTCTCGCGCATACGAAGATCCATGCGCCTTGCCAACGACCGCGTGCGCGAAAAGCTCAACGCCATGATCCGCTCGTCCACCTATCAGAAATATTTGCAGGAGCCGCTCATCACCATCCGCAACGGCCGCTTCGTCATACCCGTCAAGCAGGAATACCGCCAGAACGTGCCGGGATTGATCCACGACCAGTCCGGCAGCGGGGCGACGCTGTTCATAGAGCCCGCGGCCGTGGTGGAACTGGGCAACGAGTATAAAAAGCTGCTCGCTGAGGAGGCCGAGGAGATCGAGCGCATCCTCACGGAACTGACCGCCATGCTCGCGCCCTATGCGGATGAGATCCGCGAGGATCTCTGCGTGCTGGGCGACATCGACCTCGCCTTCGCCAAGGCGCGCCTCGGCCGCGAGATGCGCGCCGTACGCCCGAAGCTCAACGGAACGGGCTACGTCCGCGTCGTCAAAGGGCGGCACCCTCTGATCGATCCCGACAAGGTCGTGCCGGTAGATATCTGGCTTGGGCGGGAGTTCCGCTCGCTGATCATCACGGGGCCGAACACGGGCGGCAAGACCGTCACCCTCAAGATCGTGGGGCTTTTCGCGCTCATGGCGCAGAGCGGGCTGTTCCTGCCCGCGGACGAGGGCAGCGAGTTCGCCGTGTTCGGGCAGGTGTTCGCCGACATCGGGGACGAGCAGTCCATCGAGCAGTCGCTCTCGACGTTCTCCTCGCACATGACCAACATCGTGTCGATCCTGCGCGGGGCGGATGAAAACTCCCTCGTGCTGCTCGACGAGCTCGGCGCGGGCACCGATCCCATAGAGGGCGCGGCGCTCGCGATGAGCATACTTGAAGAACTGCACGCACGGCGCGCGGTCTGCGTTTCGACCACGCATTACAGCGAGATCAAGGCCTTCGCGCTCACGCACGAGGGCATGGAGAACGCCTCGATGCAGTTCGATATTGAACGGCTCGCCCCGACCTACAGGCTTTATATCGGCATACCGGGCAAGTCCAACGCGTTCGAGATCTCCGAGCGGCTGGGGCTGCCCGCCTCCATCATCGAGAGCGCCAAGGGCTACCTCAAGGGCGAGGACGTGCGCTTCGAGGACATCATCTCGAGCGCGGAAAGCCAGCACAGGCTCGCCGAGGAGGAGCGGCAGATGGCCGCCGCCGCCCGGCTGGAGCTCGAGAAGCTGCGCGCCGAGGCCGAGCGCGAGAGAAAGAAGCTCGACGAGGACCGCAACCGCCTGCAGGCCAAGGCCCGCGAGGACGCCAAAAAGCTCGTCGCCGACACGAAGCGCGAGCTCGAGAAGCTCATCGTGCAGGTGCGCGCCCTCAAAGACATCGACCGCAGCGCGGCGGACCGCGCCATCCAGCAGAGCCGGGACGCCCTTCGCGCGCAGGAGAGCGCCATCGCCGAAACCGTGGAGCTCAAGAAGGAGGACGCGGGGGAGCCGCCCAGATCCGTCAAGCCCGGAGACGCTGTGAAGATCATAACCCTCGACCAGAAGGCGACCGTGCTCGCCCCGCCCGATCCGAAGGGCGAGGTGCTGGTGCAGGCGGGCATCATGAAGCTTTCCGTCAAGCTCGAGGATCTGCGCCTCGAAAAGGCTGCGGAACCCAAGGCGGCGTTCGCCAGGGTCGGCCTCGCGGCGGGCAGGCACGTCGGCCTCGAATTGGACGTGCGCGGCATGCTCGTGGAGGAAGCGACGCTCGTGGTCGAGCGTTACCTCGACGACGCGTACAGCGCGGGCCTGTCCGAGGTCAACATCATACACGGCAAGGGCACGGGTGCGCTGCGCGCGGGCATACAGGACTTCCTGAAAAGAGAACCGCTCGTAAAAAGCTTTCGCATAGGCAACTACGGCGAGGGCGACGCGGGGGTCACGGTCGTCACGCTCAAAAAGGCGTAAAAAACGTGACGAAATTAAGGCAAACAGGGCGAATTCATACCATGTTCACAATTTGGTGATACTATATGAAAAACGAGTCCGGCACGCCCTTTCTCCCGGTAAAACGGGGCGCGCCGAAGGATCGCAACGGGTTGACGCAGGGAGGCCGAAATGGAAAACAACACCATACTCGTCATCGACGATGATAAGAACATCCTCGCGATCATCGGGATGTATCTCAAGAAAGAGGGCTACGGCGTCGCCACCTGCGAGCGCGGGGACGCGGCGCTCAAGGCGTTCCACGAGGCGCAGCCGGCGCTCGTCGTGCTCGATGTGATGCTGCCGGGCATGGACGGCTGGAGCGTGCTCGAGAAGCTTCGCGCGCAGAGCGCGGTGCCCGTCATCATGCTCACCGCCAAGGGCGATACCATGGACCGCATACAGGGGCTCGACGCGGGGGCGGACGATTACATCGTCAAGCCCTTCGAGGCCAAGGAGCTGCTCGCGCGCATCAAGGCGGTGCTGCGCCGCTCCGCCGCGCCCGAGAACGAGAGGGAGATCTCTTTCCCCGGGCTTTCGGTGTCGCTGGACAACTACTCCGTGCTGCTCGACGGCAAGCAGGTCGAGATGCCGCCCAAGGAAATCGAGCTGCTCTTCTTCCTCGCCTCGCGTGAGGGCAAGGTCTTTACGCGCGAGCAGCTGCTCGAGCAGGTCTGGGGCTTCGATTTCTTCGGGGATTCGCGCACGGTGGACGTGCACGTCAAGCGCATCCGCGAGAAGATCGGCGAGCGCCCGGACTGGGAGCTCAAAACCGTATGGGGCGTCGGGTATAAATTCGAGGCCGCCAAGTAGGGGGAAGCCCAAAGGCGATGTTCAAGACGCTCTTCTCGAGAATGCTCGTGACCTATCTCGCCCTGACGCTGCTGCTGCTCACGCTTCTGGGCGTCACGCTGGGCGGGATGTTCCGCAACCAGTATATCGACGAGAAGGAGAGCGAGCTTCGCCGCGAGGCCGCCGAAATCAACGCCGCGGTCTGTGAGAAGTACGTCGATCCCGAGAAGCGCGGCGTCGCCAAGAGCCAGTTCGAAGCCATCGTGCGGCAGTACGACGCCCTGCTCCAGCTCTATTTCAACGACGACGTGCTCGGCAAGGTCACGCTCATGGACGCGGAGTCGGCGGACAAGTGGGCGCCCATCGCCGAAATGGACATGACAGAGCAGGCGAAGGCCATCGTCGAGAGCGGCGCGGAGAGCGTGAGCGCGGGCGATTACGCGTCCGTCTCCGGCGTCCCGATGATGACGCTCAAAAGGCCCATCGTCGACGCCGCGGGCGACACCATAGGCGCGATGTTTCTGCATGTGGATATGAGCCGCACCAACGCGTCCGTGCGCCAGGTCTATATGGACGTGCTGCTTTCGGCGCTGATCGCGGTGATATTCGCGTTCCTCGCCGTATCGTATACGGCCAACCGCATGACCCGGCCCGTTACGGAGATGAACAACGCGGTCAAGCGCTTTTCGCGCGGCGAGTTCGAGGCGCGCGTGGCGGTCTCCGGTACGGACGAGGTCAGTCAGCTGGGCGAGAGCTTCAACGAGATGGCCGACGAGATCAACGCCCTCGAGCAGTCACGCAGAAGCTTCGTCGCCAACGTTTCGCATGAACTGCGCTCGCCCCTCACCTCCATGCGCGGCTTCCTCGAGGCCATGCAGGACGGCACCATCCCCGCGGCGGAGCAGGGCAAATACCTCTCCGTCGTCATAGGCGAGTGCAAGCGCATGACGGGCATGGTCAACGACCTTCTCGACCTCGCGCGCATCGAGAGCGGCATGTACGAGCTCAAGATCGCGCCCTTCGACGTTAACGAGCTCGTGATCCGCACGCTTTTGACCTTCGAGGCGCGCGTGAACGCGCGGCGCATCGAGGTCGTGATGGATTTCGAAAACGAGCGCACCGTCGTCGAGGGGGACAGCGCGCAGATCGCGCAGGTGATCCGGAACCTCGTGGACAACGCCGTCAAGTTTTCGCCCGAGGGCGGCAGGCTGACGCTGGGCATCCGCGCGAGCAAGGGGCGCGCCGCCGTCAGCGTCGGGGATGAAGGCGAGGGCATACGCCCGGAGGACCTGCCCTACGTGTTCGACCGCTTCTTCAAGGGGGAGAAGGCGCACACGCCCGCGGGCTCCTCGACGGGGCTCGGGCTTTCCATCGTCAAGCGCATCGTGGAGCAGCACGGCGAGGAAATCGGGGTCGCATCCGAACCCGGCAGGGGCACGTGCTTCACGTTTACGCTCAAGCTACACGAACAGCAATCGCGCGCGCGCACGAGCGCGCAACGGAGGTAAATATGGAATACCCGAACTATTATTACGAGAACCAGAACCCGCAGGGCTACGGCGAGAGGAAACGGCGCGGCGTCGGCGGCTACGTCGTGACGGCGGTCGTGTTCACGCTCGTGGGCGCGCTGCTCGCAACCATACTCGCGGGCGGCGAGCTTGCGCGCAGCCCCGAGCAAAAGCCGCAGGCCACCTGGACGCCGCAGCCCACATCCGGCGGCGGTTATCCGGCGCCCACGCCGCGCCAGACGCCGGGCATCGATGAAACGCCCTTTGTCAACGAAGGTCCGCTGCTCACGCCCGAGGCGGCGCGCGGCTCCATGCCCGCGCTCGACGGCAAGGCGCCCGTCATCGGCGACGTCGCCAACCCCATACCCGACATCGTCGAGCAGGTGTCCGCCGGGGTCGTGGGCATCGTCAACTACGGCTTTAACGCGCAGTACGGCGATTATTCCGCGCAGGCCACCGGCTCGGGCTTCGTGATTTCCTCAGAGGGCTACATCCTCACAAACGCCCATGTGATTGCCGGCGCGTCCAAACTCGGCGTCATGTTCACGGACGGCACCGAGGAGGAGGCGACCCTCGTGGGCTACGACAACACGAGCGACCTCGCGGTGCTGCGCGTGAAGCACACCGGGCTTTACGCGTTGAAGCTGGGCGATTCGGACGCGCTTCGCGTGGGCGAGTACATCATCACCATCGGCGACCCGACGGGCCGCGAGCTCGCGGGCACGACCACGTTCGGCATCGTGAGCGCGACGCAGCGCACCATCACCATCGACGGGCAGACCAACACCTACATCCAGGTGGACGCGGCGGTCAACCCCGGCAACTCCGGCGGGCCGCTGATCAACCTCAAGGGCGAGACCGTGGGCATCGTTTCCGCCAAAACCGTCACGGCGAGCTACGACGACTTCGGCAACGCCATCAGCGCCGAGGGCCTCGGCTTCGCACTGCCCATCAACGAAGTGTTGAAGATCGCCGAGCAGCTCATCAAGGACGGCTTCATCAAGCGACCCGGCATAGGCATCTCCGTGCTCGAGTGGCCGGAGGAGCGCGCGCGCGAGTACGACACCGTGACGGGCATACTCGTCGCCACCGTCATCAAGGACGGCCCGGGCGACAACGCCGGGCTTCGCCCCAACGACATCATCGTCGAGGTGGACGGCCAGTCCGTTCCCCTGCAGAGCGATTTCGTCGCGCTCGTCAAGAGCAAGCGCGTCGGGGACAGCCTCTCGCTCAAGGTCTGGCGCGGCGGCGAATACTTCGAAACGACGCTGACGCTGGGCGACCTCAACCTGCTTGGCAGCGAGCTCGTGGACGGAGAGGCGGACTATAGCTTCTACGACTGAGCCGCGTCATAGATTTGCTCAAAGTATTGATCCGCCTCCTGCGGGGAATGATAAACCCAAAGGAGGCGGTTCTGTTGCTTTCATTCGACGCAAACAACAAAAAACGCAGGAGAAGGGCGGCGTTCGGCGCGGCGGCGCTTTTTGTGATGGGCGCGCTCTTCGGCGCGTATATCCTTATGGAGTTCCCCCTCGGGTCCGATCCTCCGGGCAATCAGGGCGCCCTGGAGGGACCGGAAGCGGAGCAGACGCCGGAGGCCGCCGTCGGCGCGGAGGCTGCGCGCGAAACGACGATCGCGGGCGACGCCCAGGTCGAGTGGCTCGCGCGCTTCACCGCCTGCGAGCACGAGCTCAAGCTCGATCCCGCGGGCAAGGTAACCGGCATGACGCGAAAGGAACTCGAGGCGGCATATCCCGAGTATGCGATCGAGATGTTCGACTCGAAACACGCGCGCCTCGTCAAATCCGTCGAGGGCTGCTGCTCGGAGCACTTCATGCTCAAATTGGGAGAGAACTCCCTGATCATCACCAAGATGGACGCGAGGACGCTCAAGCCCAAAGAGGTCATGCGCATCATCGTGGACACCGGCGTGCTCGACGAACAGGCGCGCACCGCGCTCGAGGGCGGCATCGTCTTCGATTCGCTCGCGACCATCAACGCGTTCCTGGAAGGGGTTGGGGAATAGCATAACGCAATGTCTTTGGGGATTGTCAAGGGGCCGCGGCCCCTTGACTTTTATTCCGGCTTTGACGACATGTGCGTCAAAACGGATGAAAGCCGAAGGATTTCGTTCCTATCGGGCTTCGCCGGCCGGCGCAAGACAGGCGAAGCCTGCAGCTTCAAGAAAGCGGCCGCGCCACTTTCTTGAATAAGTTGCCTCGGGCGTTTATCCGTGTTACAATTACATAAATCCAGCGTGCGGGAGAAGCAAGTGACGATACTCGGCATCGACCCGGGCTACGCCATACTCGGCTACGGCGTCGTGGAGGCGAAGGACAGGAAGCTCAGGCCCCTCGACTACGGCGTCATCGAAACGAGCGCGGAGTCGCCCTTCCCCGAACGGCTCGAGAAGCTGTATACGGGCACGAAGCAGCTTTTGATGATGTACAAGCCCGCGCACGTCGCCTTCGAGGAGCTGTTCTTCTACCGCAACACGACGACGGCGCTGCAGGTCGCCTCCGGCCGTGGGGTCGCGCTGCTCGCGGCGCAGCAGACGGGCGTGCCGCTCTACGAGTATACGCCCATGCAGATCAAGCTCTCCGTCACGGGCGACGGCCATGCGGACAAAAAGCAGGTGCAGCGCATGATACAGATGCTTTTGCAGCTTCGCGCCCTGCCCAGGCCGGACGACGCGGCCGACGCGCTTGCCGCGGCCATCTGCCACGCCAACACCATGAGCCCCGCGGCGGAGCAATTCCGCATCAAGTAGGTCAGGCTATGTACGCGCACATAAAAGGCACAGTCGAGGAGATCGGACAGGACCGCGCGGTGCTCGAGGCGGGCGGCGTGGGGTATGAGCTCCAATGCCCGCAGCCGACGCTGCGCGCGCTTCGCCTCGGGCGGGAGCACAGGCTCTACGTCCACTTCCACCTTTCGCTCTCGCAGGACGTTATGGCGCTCTACGGTTTTGAAACCAAGGAGGAACGCGCGATGTTCCGGCGCTTTTTGTCGGTTTCGCGCATCGGCCCGAAGATCGCGCTCGCGGTGCTCAGCAATCTGAGCGTGTCCGACGTCGCCGCGGCGATCTTCACCGGGAACGCCGCGGCCTTCGACCGCGTGCCCGGCATGGGCAGGAAGACCGCCGCGCGCGTGCTGCTCGAGCTCAAGGAAAAGGTTTCGCCCGAGGATATGGCCGGTACGCCCATGGCGGCGGCCGCGGCGGGCGGCGCTTCGATGGATATGCGAAGCGAGGCCATAGAAGCGCTCGTGTCGCTCGGGTACGACGGGGTCACGGCCGGTCGGGCGGTAAGCGCCGTGCCGGAGTGCGGCCGCGTCGAGGAAATGATTACGCAGGCGCTTCGTGAGCTTGCTTCGAGAGGGCGTTAAGGGGGATGGAAGAACGGCTCGTGGTATCATCCATGCTCGCGGAGGACGAGGCTGCGGATTACAGCCTGCGCCCGCGCTTCCTCAACGAATACATCGGGCAGGGCAACGTCAAGGAGCACATTAAAATTTACATAGAAGCGGCGAGGCGCCGCGGCGAGCCGCTCGACCACGCGCTGCTCTACGGCCCTCCGGGCCTGGGCAAGACCACGCTCGCGACGATCATCGCCAACGAAATGGGCGGCAACCTGCGCGTGACCTCCGGGCCGGCGATCTCCCACGCGGGGGATCTGGCCGCCATACTCTCGAACCTTCAGGCGGGCGACGTGCTTTTCATCGACGAGATCCACCGCCTCAACGCCACGGTCGAGGAGGTGCTCTATCCCGCGATGGAGGACTTCGCCTACGACATCATCATAGGCAAGGGGCCGAGCGCGCACTCGATCCGCCTCGATCTGCCGCACTTTACGCTCGTGGGCGCGACCACGCGCATGGGGCTTCTGACTTCGCCGCTCCGCGACCGCTTCGGCATCAAGGAGCAGCTCGAGCTCTACCGGCCGGAGGATCTCCTGGAGATCATCACGCGCAGCGCGGGCATACTCGATATCGTGATCGACGAGGACGGCGCGCTCGAGATCGCCTCCCGCTCGCGCGGTACGCCGCGCGTTGTGAACCGGCTCCTGAAGCGCGTGCGCGACTACGCCCAGGTGCGCGGCTCGGGCGTGATCGATCTTGCCACGGCGCGCGCCGGGCTTTCGATGCTCTCCATAGACGAGCTCGGGCTCGACGCGGTGGACAGGCGCATGCTCTCGGTCATGATCGAGAAGTTCGGCGGGCGTCCCGTCGGCCTCGACACCATCGCCGCCGCCACGGGGGACGACGCGACCACCATCGAGGATGTGTACGAGCCGTACTTGCTCCAGCTCGGCCTGATCGCGCGCACGCCGCGCGGCAGGGTCGTGCTGCCCTCCGGCTACGCCCATATGGGATACGCCCCGCCTGCCGAACCCCGGCAGGAGAGGATGGATATATATTAAGCCTAAAATTCCAGCACAGGAGGTATCCGTATGGGATTCAAGACCAAGAAGCTCGAGCTGGCCCTCAGCCAGAAGGAGAGCGAGCTCGCGGGTCTCCGGCAGCGCGCGGAGGAGCTCGGCGCCGCCGTGGAGAGATACAGGGCGCAGGAATCCGCCATCGCGGGCGCGCTGACGCGGGCGCAGACCGCGGCCGAAAAGATCCTCCGGGACGCCGAGCAGGAGAAGGCGGCGATGCTGCGTTCCGCAGGCGACGCGAAGCTTGAGGCCGAAAGGGAAGCCCGCGGCATCATCGCCGACGCCGAGCGCCGCGCCGCGTTCATCGAGGAGAGCGCCAAGAAAAAGGCGCGCGAAACGGCTTCCCGCGCAGAGGGCTTCATGGCCGATTACCGCAACAACGCGGGCAAGCTCGTCGCGGAATTTCGCCGCACGGCGACGATGGCCATGGATCAGGCTAGGGTTTTCGCCGAGTGCATGAGCAAACTCAACCTTGAGGGCGTGGTGGAGATCGCAAAGGAATACGACCATGTCGCCGCCCTGGCCGCTACCCCCGCGCAGGATATGCCGGACGATTACGTCGATTCCGCCTCGCTCATGCGCAGCATCTACGCCATCGAGCAGCGCGAGCTGCCCGCCGAGGCCGCGCCGGCGGGGAAGCAGGAGCCGCTTTCCGCGCCGGAGATCAGCCCGCAGCCCGCGCCCGCCTGGGAGCCGCCCTCCGCGCCGGAGATCAAAACGGAACCCGCGCCCATGTGGGAGCCGCCTTGCGCGCCGCAGATCAAACCGGAGCCCGCGCCGGAGAGGAAGCCCGAGCCCGTGCCCCTGTGGGAGCCCGAGCCTGCGCGCGAGCCGTTCACCGCCTCGATCCGGCCGGAGCCGGGAAAACCCGCGTGGGAGGCCAGGGCCGTCGAGCTTGGCAAGCCCGCGGACGGCGAGCGCGTGTGGACTGTGGAGGAGATCATCGAGCGCACGAGCGCGACCGACAGCGGCGCCATAGACGACGAGCTCAACGCCATCATCGAGGATGTGCTCAGGGGTTCTTGACGAAAGCGAAAGCCGGTGATATAATCGGCGGGTATATGGCGATGAACGGGTAAATTCGCCGCTTCGCGCACAAGAGAGGGCGCCCCGAGGCTGAGAGGGCGCGCGCGCAGGAAAGCGGCGATGTCCGGCCCCGTAAGCCGCGCGGAGGGAATGCCGCGCCGCGCGAGCGCGATACAGCTCGGCCGAGAACCAATTAAGGTGGTACCGCGGATGATTCCGCCCTTATGAAAATAGGGGCGGTTTTTATTTAATTGACAATTGACAATGAACAATTGACAATTGCCTGAATGGAGGATTTTATGGCAAACAAGGAAGAGTTCGTCACGCAGATCGCGTCGCGCGCCACGGATTTTCCCCAGTGGTATACGGACGTGATCATGAAGACGGACATGGTCGATTATTCCGACGTCAGGGGTTGCATGGTCATCAAGCCCTACGGCTACGGCGTGTGGGAATTGATCCAGCAGCAGATGGACGCGCGCTTCAAGGCGACCGGGCACAAGAACGCGTATTTCCCGCTGTTCATACCCGAGAGCCTTCTGATGAAGGAGGCCGAGCACGTCGAGGGCTTCGCGCCCGAGGTCGCGTGGGTCACCATGGGCGGCACGGAGCAGCTGACGGAGCGCCTGGCGATACGCCCCACGAGCGAAACCGTCATAGGCGCGATGTATTCGCGCTGGATCCAGTCCTACCGCGACCTGCCCATGCTCCTCAACCAGTGGTGCAACGTCGTGCGCTGGGAGAAGAGCACGCGGCCGTTTTTGAGGACGAGCGAATTCCTCTGGCAGGAGGGCCACACGGCCCACGCCACCGGCGAAGAGGCCGAGGAGGAAACCATGCGCATGCTCGAAGTGTACCGCGAGTTTGCGCAGAACGTGCTCGCCATACCCGTGATCGTGGGCAAGAAGAGCGACAAGGAGAAGTTCGCGGGCGCGGTCGCGACCTACACCATGGAGGCCATGATGCAGGACGGCAAGGCGCTGCAGATGGGCACCTCGCACTATCTCGGGCAGAACTTCGCCAAGGGGTACGACATCAAGTACCTGAGCCGCGAAGGCCGCCTCGAATATTGCCACACGACCTCGTGGGGCACATCGACCCGCATGATCGGCGGCATCATCATGGTGCACGGGGACGACCGCGGCCTCATGCTTCCCCCGCGCGTCGCGCCCACGCAGCTCGTGATACTCCCCATCGCCCAGCACAAGGAGGGCGTGCTCGACAAGGCGCGTGAGTTGAAGCGCCTGCTCGCCGAGGCGGGCGTCCGCGTCGAGCTGGACGACAGCGACAACAGCGCGGGCTGGAAATTCAACGAGTGGGAGATGAAGGGCGTGCCCGTGCGCCTCGAGGTCGGCCCAAAGGACATCGAGAAGAACCAGGTCGTGCTCGTGCGCCGCGACAGCCACGAGAAGCTATTCGTTCCCATGGAGGGCCTTGCGGACGCGGTGAAAGCCCTGCTCGACAGGGTACACGAGGGCATGCTCGCGCGCGCGCTGGCTTTGCGCGAGGAAAAGACTGTGAACGCCGTGGATTTCGAGCAGCTAAAGGCCGGTGTGAACGGCGGATTCGTGCGCGCCATGTGGTGCGGCGAGCGCGCCTGCGAGGAGGAGATCAAGGCCAAGACCGGCGCTTCCACGCGTTGCATGCCGCTCGAGCGCGACAAGGAGCTCGAGCATAAGCTCGGCTGCGCCTGCGTCCATTGCGGCAAGCCCGCGAAAACCATGATGTACTTCGCCAAGGCGTATTGAATCATGGACGGCCAAAGCGATTCAACTAACAGCCAATGGTGAGTGGTGAATCACCGACAGATTTACGGGTTCCCGCTTTCGGGCGGGAACCCGTTTTTGCGGCGGAGCGGTGGACGGCCCTGCGCCGTTTCGGTATAATCAGGCTGTAAAGCCGATTCAACCGGCAGTCGGTTGCCGCGTTGGGCGCCGCAGGTTACGATAGACGCGAGGTGATGACGATGGACAGCGGCAAGACGGGCCTTTTGATCGCATCCGTGCGAAAAAGCAAGAACATGACGCAGCGGGATGTCGCCGACAGGCTCCACATCACGAGCAAAGCCGTGTCGAAATGGGAGCGCGGCCTGAGCTTCCCGGGCGTCGGCATGCTCGAACCGCTCGCCGCGGTGCTTGGCGTGACGGTCGCGGACCTGCTCGCGGGCGAGATCGTCCGGGAAGCGGACCCGGCGGGGAAACCGGAAGGCGCCGCCGCGCGAGCCTTAAAAGCGAAAAGGCGCGCGCGCAACGCGCTCTTTGCCGCGTGCGCGGGATTGCTGCTGACGGCGATCGCCGTGCTTTCCATATGGGGCGCGGCGATTTTCCAGAGGGGGAATCCGATTCCGTATCTGGTCGCCGCCGGAAAAATCGGCGAGGGACGGCCTTTCGCGCAGGTCGGTTCCGGCGCCGGCATATATATTTCCATGCGCGGCGAATGCCCGGAGCTGATCGCGTTCGTCGAGGCGGACCGGAACGTCGCGTTCGTCGAGCAAATGGGCAGCGCATATCTCTTCTCAAACGGCGTGTCGCAGCTGGTCGTGGCGTCTGAAATTTACTGGGGGAAATATACCGTCTGGCAGGTGCCGCAAACGACGCTGCGAGGTTAACGGCAAACGGCGCTGTCCATAACATATAATCAAATTCCCCGCCCGCGGCGGTGTTCCCGATTGTCAATTGTCCATTTTCAATTGTCAATTACCTCGGCTCGTTTTATACTTGGATCAGGAACGCAAAGGAGGTTATCCCATGAAAGTCGTCCTCATCAACGGCAGCCCCAACGAATACGGCTGCACCTATACGGCGCTTGCGGAGGTCGCCAAAACCCTCGGGAAAGAGGGCGTCGAATCGGAGATCATCCACATAGGCAAGCGGGCGATACGAGGCTGTCAGGACTGCGACGCGTGCGGCGGGGACCATTGCGTGTTCAACGACGACGTGACGAACCTCGTCGTCGAGCGCATGCGCAAGGCCGACGGCCTCGTGGTCGGCAGCCCCGTCTACTACGCCTCCGCGAACGGCAGCGTCGTCAGCCTGCTCGACCGGGTGTTCCGCGTGGGCAAGTGCTTCGCGCACAAGCCCGCGGCCGCCATCACCTCGGCGCGGCGCGCGGGCACCACGGCGACGATGGACGAGCTCAACAAGTATTTCCTCATCGCCCAGATGCCCGTCGTTTCCTCGACCTACTGGACGATGGTGCACGGCAACACGCCCGAGGAAGTGCTGCGCGACGAGGAGGGCATGCAGACCATGCGCAACCTCGGCCGCAACATGGCGTGGCTTTTGAAGTCCATCGAGGCCGCGAAAAAGGTGGGCATAGAGCCGCCCGCCGCCGAGAGCGGTTGCCGCACGAACTTCATCCGCTGAATCATTTCCGCCGCAGGGTTTTCAAATACGCCTTGCGCTCCTCCGGCACGCGCAGGCTCTCCACGGCCTTCTGTATGGATTTGTTATGCACCCATTTGTCGAGGACGCTGCCCGTGAACAGGGGCAGCGTCCTTTCGTATTGGCGAACGAGCGCGCAGCTTAAATACCACGCGGCGGCCATGTTGACGTAATACTCGTTCGCGGGGAGCGCGGCGACGGAATCGAGCACGGCGGGGTCGAAAACCCCGTCGTCGAGGAAAAACGCGAGCAGCGTCACGAGCGCGAAGCGCACGGTGTAGGTTTTTTGGCTCGAGAGCCATTCCGGGATGCGCGGGGAAACCTCGGGGAGGTGCCTGGCGAACGCCTTGGGCGGCAGCGCGTCGCACACGGCCCAGTTGTCCACATGGGGAAGGAACTCCTCCACGCGGCGCAAGAGCTCCGGGAAATCCGGCTTGAGCCTGCCTATGAGCGAGGCGTGCAGCATGTTTTCCTCGAGGTAGACGTGCGGCAGCGCGTCGAGAAAAACCTCCGCTTCGCCGCTTTGAACCATCTCTTTGGCGAGCTTGGCGAGACTGGGCGCGCGCACGCCGATCACGAGCGAAGGCTCAACGGTCGGGATCAGCTTTCGCATGAAGTCGGCATACTTCCCGTCTTTGAGCGCGAGCAGCTTTTGAAGAATCATGTCCATAGCGGAATTATACAATGCGTTCACATTTCCTTCAAGAGTTTGCCACGAGCGCGCGGGTGCGGTATGATATCATCGATACATTACGGAAACGGCGGGAGGACATTGCCGATGCAATTCTTACTCTGGTCCGCGGTTGCAGCGGCCGGCTATCTGGCCGGTTCCGCGAACTTCGCGATCATCATCACCAGGTGGTTTCTGCACAAGGACGTGCGCGAGCACGGCAGCGGCAACGCGGGCACGGCCAACGTGGCGCGCGTGTTCGGGCCGTGGATCGGCTTGCTGACCCTCGCCGGGGACGTCGGCAAAACCATGGCGGCCATGTGGTTCGGCTCCGCGCTGCTCGGGACGGGCGGCATGTGCGCGGCGGGCGCCGCGTGCATCGTCGGCCACTGCTTCCCGCTCTATTTCGGCTTTCGCGGCGGCAAGGCCGTCGCCGTGACGGCGGGCGTCGCGCTCATGCTCGACTGGAGGGTGTTCCTGATCCTGTTCGCGCTCTACGCCGCCACCGCCCTGATCATAAAGAAGGTTTCGGTCGCCTCGCTGCTCGCGGCGCTGGCGCTGCCGCTCGTCATGCTGCTCCTGGGCGGCTTCGCGGCCGCGGAGGTTCTGCTCGCGGCGTTCGCCGCGCTCGCCGTGTGGGTCATGCACCGAGACAACATCAGGCGCATCCTTCAAGGGGAGGAGAGCAGGTTCCGTTTCGGGAAAAGGAAAGAATAAACGGCGGGAAGCAAAAAAGCGGCGCCCGCCGCTTTTTAATATACCGGGGATTGTCGCGCTCGTTGACGCCCATTCGGGTTTGGCGATCCGCCCGCCCGGTTAATAGCCCGGATTCGTCGCGTTATCTTCCGAATCTATGAGTTGCTTCTATTTGGGGCAAACATATTCCTCCATAATTTGCTCCGGAAGACAGATGTGAAAACAGCAAAGCTGTTCTCCGCCTATCCGCTCTTCAACCGCGTCCAGCACTTTCTGTAATAAAACGTATGGTTTCATTGCCCGTTTCTTCCTTTGGATGTTCGTTCATGGACGCTGGTTTCAATGCCGGGCCGGGATAATGTTAAGGATGTTCGATCGCTTTTCCGTTTATCGACAACACAGAACAAACTATTTATACAATACATCGGACAGCCAAACATCATACCAATAGTTCTGATTACCCTCCAGCCGCTTGAAACGGCCTTCGAACTGACTCGTATACCGATCCGAATCATGATACAGCTGGCTTTTTAGCAGCACCGGCATATTATCCAGCGAGATATCGGAATTATGATAACAATATCCGATGCCGTACTGCCTGAGTCCGTTTGTCACAAATGTTACGCACTCGAGTGTTTCGGCCGGATAATTGACGTTTTGCTCACTGCCGAACACGCCGAATTCCATGATGAGCATACCCACATGATACTCTTTTGCGACATCAAAAACGGGGGCTTTCAGGTATTCCCGATACAAATCCTCAAATTCCAATTTATCGCTGCTGCTCCAGGTGCCATCCCCGTTTATCGTCAGCTTTGGCGATTCAATTACGCTCGGCTCCGCCGTGCTTGTGGTAATCGTAGCGACGGAACCGTTCTGAAGTTCAACGATGATAGCGTCGAAGTTCAAACACCCTCTGCTCATCGACATTGAAATTTCGCTTGCTCCGTCAATATCAAAGCTCAGAGTTTCGTTTGTATCGCTTGAGAGACGAATGCCGTTGTCGGTGGCGATTATGAGATTGGAATCTTCCCCCAAATTTCCAATCAAGCTTATTGATTTGGCCGGACCGCCCAGCTCAAACAGAATG
>ERZ795030.1344-NODE-1344-length-33862-cov-5.479546_pt1 | contig 33862 bp, 34 predicted proteins | sample MGYA00375122_ERZ795030 | MGnify/ENA primary metagenome ERZ795030 (study PRJEB30165, sample SAMN05720146) | activated sludge metagenome | isolation source: anaerobic digester from wastewater treatment plant | place: Japan | collected 2015-04-20 ... | reverse complement strand
ACTTCACGAATTGGGATTGGATGCAATTCAATTTCCATATTATTTTTTATGATGAGTTATTTAATTAAAACAAACCTATAATTATTTTAAAACTAAATATAACAGCTAATATCATTCCGATTATTAAGAAGGGGCCTGAAATTAAACCATGCCTGATCTCCTTCCGTTGAAACATCCCTGCTCCACCAGTATATGCATTCGCTGGTTTAAATTGGAAATCGGTTTTTATAGCAGATAACGTCGATAATCCAATAATTAGAAGCCCGAAAGAAAATCCAAAAATATTTTTTGAATCCACAAAATCAGTTCTAATGAAAAATGATCCTACTATTCCTAAGAGCCCAATATACACCGATAAGCTCCACCAATCATTTAATTTTAAGTTTTTTAGAAGCTCCATATTAAAACTCTTATTTTGCCTTTATTATTATTCGCGCATAAGTTGCTCTACCATTAATAATAGCGCCGACATATTTCTTATGCTGCTCGTCAAGATATGTTGGGGTGCCTTGTATTAATGCTCCAGACTTTTCACGCTTGTCAGCCAGTAATCCCATAATTTTAAACTGCTCTGGATTATATTTATTCAAAAAAGTTATTGGCACGCCTATTGCTCCATTATAATCCGCGGGGATTTCTAAAACTCTTGATACTTCAATCGCATCGTAATTGTCGTATTTTGGATATTCTTTAGGAGTATATTTTCTATAAAGGTCAAGTTTTTCGTGTCGTTTTTTGTTATCTATATTTGTAAACCATAGACAGCCTTTAACAAATAGATATTTTTCTCTATTTTCTATTTTAAAATTAGCAACATTTTCATTTATTGGGTAGCTATCCGGCACCCGAAACCATTTATTCCTTCCATCCATTGTAATCCCAAGCCATAATTTGTTTTCTTTGATTAACTTGAAAATCTCTTTATATGTTATGGCATTCAAGTTACCGATTATCAAAAACTTTTTACCATACTCCACTAATTGATCAACGTACTCGCGGAACAAACTAAACGGCGGATTGGTGCAAATAATATCAGCTTGTTTCAAGAGTTCCACACATTCATCACTGCGAAAATCTCCGCCGTCTTTGAGCGGAGTGACTGATTTTTTGCAATGTTTCAACAACTCCTTCACATCATCAATATTTATCGCGCCGTTTTTGTCTCTGTCCGGCACTTCAGTGACTTCAATTTTTAACGGTTCCTTTTTCTTCTCGTTTTTTACGCCCTCTATTTCAAGCAGTGAAAGTTGCCTGCCGGTAATTGGCGAACCGCTAAAACTGGTGGCGATAAGTTTTTTTAGCCCTAGCTCGTTGAAATTACTGGCAAAATACTTAAAAAAGTTACTTTCGAACGGGTCATCGCAGTTACAATACACCACCTTACTGTGAAACTGGACTTTGTAATGTTTTAACTCTTTTTCAATATCAACCAGTTGAGTATAAAACTCGTCTTTTTTGGCCTGGCTGGCTTTATGTAGGTTTTTATTCAGAGACTTACTCATATCCTCATATTGACAAAGCACCATTATTATCCCTTTTTTCAATTGATTTTTCAACTATTGCCTCCTGCCCGAGATGGGTTGATAAAGCCCGAAAATGAGCCTATAATTATCCTCATTTAGCTTAACACAATGAGCAGTAGTAAAGATTTAGCAGAAATTCAATATTGGGGAGAAGATGGCGTTACGCAAGAATGTTTGGATGCCGTTATGCGTCTTCTCCAATATGATGACCATATCACTAAGGTGAGAGTGCTTACAGATGGCGAAAAATGCTGCCTTTTGATCACGATTGGAGAGTTCGATTTGATTGCAATCAAATCGGGATTTTCGTTTGGATATTCTGGCGAAGGTCCTCGCAAGTTCTCGCTAGCGCTTGCTCTCTTTGAAGCACACAAGATAGAAATGGATGAATTCGAAGTGGGAAAGGATATTATTCAACGTATTAATGATTCTGCGCTCACAAAAGGTGATCTCGAAAAGATAGCCTCAATGAGGCCGGTACGCCCTCTTCGTCTCTACGATTACATCAGCATGGACGATTTTAATAAGATAGAGGACGGCACGTTGTGGCATAATTTCAAACCCGTGATACCATTCGCGATTATTAATCCTCGGATTATGGGCCTCGCGGTCTCCTTTTGGAAACATCCAGATGCAAATCTCATGGATGGCTATAGAAAGTTTGAAGATATCGTTCGGAATAGACGAAGTTGGCTCGAAATTGTTTACCCAAGCTTTTTTAAGAGAAGACTCAGTTTTAAATTGGGGAGAAGTTAGTAATGGAGAAAAACAGGCTCGTGCGAATCTGATCATTAGCGCATATTCAGCATATCGAAATCCTCGAGCACACAAAGAGAAGAAAAGCCATTCCCACGAATATTTATCGGAATTTTTACTTTTAAACCATCTTTTCAGATTGGAGTCAGAAGCTGTTGAAAGGTAAAAAACGAGACATAAATGTCTCGTTTTGTTTCATTTTACTAATGGATAGTAAGGTTTTTAAAAAGATAGAGGATAACTTTTCTCATTATTGCAGTTTCGCCCTAAGGGCCGCCCAGATAGCATTATGATATAATTATAATATGTCTGGATGGAGAATAGCTTACGGCATACTGATTTTGATCGCAGTCGCGGCGTATTTTATGCCATGGATAAATATTGACGGTCAACTTATGCCTGGTTGGACTACCATTTTACCTTTTTCACTTGGCTATTTTATCGGGTTGATTATCGGAATCATTGTCTTTCTCACGGCATATAGACCCGTTGGTCTTACTATTTTAGCCGGCATACTCATGATAATTGGCGTATTGGTTACCGGTGGATTAACCGGCTTAGTTTCTGCTATATCAAATCAACCTCACTTTGGATCTGGATTCGGTGTAGCATTTATTATCAGTTTTGTTTACACCATTTTTGGAGCAATTGCTGGAAATAATTTTAATAAAAAGAGGCCTGTTTTCGTTGAGACTAACTAAATAGTAATAGTAAAAACCAAAAATAGTTAATCTTACTATCTATACTCCAAACCTGTTTCTAAAACAACTAGGGGTGCACTTGTCATAATCAAAGATCTCGTTCGATTCTTTATTTAATTTATCTATATACTCAAAAAATTGTTTTTGATCAAAAATATCAAGCCCTAGCTCCTTGCATACTGATTGGATCTCTCGAGTAGCTTTCGGTTGATCGTCGGTTGGATCGATCATTTTTTCGGCTTCGTAATAATAACTGTGGCCCGGAACTTCCACTAAAGAAAACTCGATGCCGTTATATTCGTAAACTCTGATTTTACGAATACATAGCATTCCCTTTTTGAGTCCAAGCTCGCCGAAAATCTCCACAAGCGTGTCGAAGTCGCTGTTTTTCGTAAAAACGGAGAGTTCTTTGCGTTTTTCTTCGCCTCCCCATTCGCCAAGCTTAACTATGATTTCCGGATCGCCGTTGGTGACGCGAAGACGGATGTCTTTTTCCCGATCTTTAATTCCGCCCTCCAGAAAAGTCGAATAATCGATAAGGATTCTATCTTTTACCGCAGTCTTTTTCGCTTGGGATTCAAAGAAGGTTGTCAGATCATCGAATTTCTCTTTGGTAAGCGGGCCGCGTATCTCTATCTCAATATTTTTATCCATGCTAATTTCAGCGCTAAATGTTAAAATATCAGTATAACATTAAAATAATATGAAAAAGCCTACAATAATCTTAATTTGTCTTTTATTGGTTTTAATCGGGATTTTTTATTTCCAATACCAAAAAAGTCTTAAACCGAAGATTACTATCGCCTACCCGAACGGTGGAGAAACAATCGAGAAAAATTCAATCCAAACCATAAAATGGATAACAAAAGGCGTTCCTCAAAATTATAAAATCGCTATTAGCATACGCCGGATAACCGATGCCGTAATAGAAGGCCAGGAATTCGACCCGATCATTTTCACGGATCTTCCAAATAGCGGAAGCGCCGAATGGCTGGTTTCCGATACTTATCCCGAAGGTGATTATCTCTTGGGGATAAATGCCTACGCTTCCACGCCCGTCATCAATCCAATTAACGACGAAAGCGACGCGGTTTTCAGGATAACGGAATAAATTCGACTTTTTCTAATAATTGACTTCTTTCCCCAATCATGGCTTATTATTAATTGTGTCCAAAAACGACAAAACACATTATTACGCTTCCGCTTCCTCGTTCGCAAAGCTGGTCCGTGAACATTTGAACGCCGTCTATAACTTCGCATATCGGCTCACCGGAAACAAAGACGACGCGGCCGATATTTCCCAAGAGACTTTTCTTAAGGCTTGGAAAAGACGGGGAAACATCGATCCGGAAATGAATATCCGAGCCTGGCTTTTCACGATCGCGAAAAACCTCGTGATCGATTCGGCGAGAAAAAGAAAAACCGTTCCTTTTTCCGACTTTACCGATCAAAACGACCGTTCGCTGGAAGAGATGATCCAAAGCGACGATCTTTCCCCGGAAGAGCTTTTAGTCCGCGATTCAGACAAAAAAGCCTTAAGGAAGCTCGTATTCAAGCTTCCTTTGATTTATCGGGAAACGCTTATCTTGAAATACGACGAAGGCATGAGTTTCAAGGAGATAGCCGAAATCTTAGGCATTTCCCCGAATACCGTGAAAAGCCGCCACCAGAGGGCCATTTTGAGGCTTAAAACGGCCCTTGCATCCGAATAGCCGGGATTCTCCGTATATAGAAGTATGGAGCGAAAAGCACTTTTCCCCGGAATCAAACCGCCTTCCGGGCTTGAAGACAAAATCCTCAAGAAAATAGCGGAACAAGAAAGAAAAACCGCCGTTATGAGAACCGCGGTTTTCGGGATTTTTGGCCTGACGGCGGCGACAGCTTCTGTCCCCGCTTTTATCAAAGCCGCGGATCTCATGGAACAAAGCAATTTTCTGGCTTACGCTTCCCTCGTTTTTTCCGACAGCCGGATCATTTTGTCGAATTTGTCGGAGTTCTTGACGGCGATAATAGAGGCCATGCCGCTGACCGAAATCGCCATTGTCCTTAGCCTTATCCTCGCCGGACTCTGGTCGATCGCCGCGGTCGCGAAAAGCATCCCCGCGGTCAGAATGGTAAAAGGAATATAAAATCATAAAATGAACATCAAGGATTTTTTCGAGTCGAAAACGTTTAAAGGCATATTGATCGGCCTCGCGGTTTTTGTCGTCCTTCTTTGGATATTCCAGCTCGGCATGGGAGTCGGCTACCGCAAAGCTTATTTTTCCCGCCGCTCAGGAGACAATTTCAATCTTATTTTCGGCGGCCGGCCGCAAAACCGCGGCTCCACGCCTCCTTTCCAGGCATTTTTTCCAGCCGCGGAACAAGGCGTTTTTTCCGGATACGGAACAACGGGAACCATCATCAGCATCAATCTTCCGAGAATCGCCCTCGAAACCCCGGAAAATATCGAGCGATCGGTGCTCATAGGAGAAAAAACCGCAATCAGAAAATACCGCGATAGCCTCCGTCCGGAAGATCTGCGGCTCGAAGACAATGTCATCGTCATCGGTTCTCCGAGCCAAAACGGAGAAATAGAAGCGAGACTCATCAGGTATCTGCCGTCGGGGCAGCCGCAAAAATAAAAAATAACATGAAAGAAAAAATAAAAATCGTCTGGGGACGCATAAAAAACTTCGCCAAAACCCGTAAAAAAGCGACCATCGTCTTGATCGTTATTCTTGTGATTTCCGGCGTATTCATGGCGAAAGCCGTCAATTCGAAAAACGGCGAGACAAAATACGTTTTGGCGATCGCCAAAACAGACACCATTTCTTCCGTGGTCGCGGGAGGCGGCGTCGTGGCCGCCGAAAGCCAAGTCGATATCAAGCCCAAAGTCTCCGGGGACGTGGTTTACGTGGGCGTCAAAGTCGGCGACAAGATCAAGAAAGGAGATCTGATCGCGAAGATCGACGATACGGATGCGCAAAAATCCGTCCGGGACGCGGAAATCAGTTTGGAAAACGCGAAATTGAACTACGAAAAAGCGGTCAAGCCGGCGACCGAACTGGAATTGGCCCAGGCGAAAAACGCCTTGTCCAAAGCCGAGGATAACCTGGACAAAGAGACTCTCGCCGCCTACGACGCCGCTTTGAGCGGACTCGCCAAGCTGCCGGAAGCGATCTCCGGCATCCGCGATCTTATCTACGACACGGATTTCGGATTCGAAATGACCAATTTGAATTACTACAAAAATCTGGTCGTTTTAAACAGAGACGGAGCCAAAGCGGCGGCCGCGCTTACCGACGAGAATTACAAAAAAGCCGAAAGCCTCTACAAATCCATTTCCTCTTCTTTGATCGCCTTCGATTCCGATGAAGTTCTCGATTCCCTGGAGTCGGTTTATGCAGGCGTCAAAGCCGGGCTCGAAGCAGCCCAGGCGGAACGCAATCTTCTCATGCTCGTCCGCGACGATTTCGACAACCAGGACAAGGATATCCCCTATTTCCTCATTACCGATCTCGAAAAAGCCGAAGAATACATTTCCGCCTTAAGCAATCTGATTTCCAATTTGTCGTCAAAGAAAAGCGCTTTCCGGGACGCGGTCCTGGCCGTGGCGGAAAAGGAAGACGACCTCGAAGAGCTTAAAGACAAACCCGACGCGCTCACCTTTTCCACCGCCCAAATTTCCCTTTCCCAGCGGGAAAACAGCCTGGCCGACGCCAAAGAAAAGCTGAACGACCACTACATCCGCGCTCCTTTTGACGGGACCGTCGCCAAAATGAACATCAAGAACGCCGATTCGGTTTCCTCGGACTCGGTCTCCTCCGGCTCTTCCATCGCCACCATTGTCTCGGAAAAAAGCATCGCCGAGATATCCCTCAACGAAACCGACATCTCCAAAGTCAAAATCGGACAAAAGGCCGTTCTCGATTTCGATTCGACCGACGACGTCGTCATCTCCGGCACGATCATCGAAGTCGACGCCGTTGGCTCGTCCTCGCAAGGAGTGGTCTCCTACGGCGCGAAAATCGCTTTCGACGCCGAAGACGAACGGATCAAATCCGGCATGAGCGTCAACGCCGAAATTAAAGTCGAAGAAAGGGCGAACGTCCTCGTCGTGCCTTCGAGCGCCGTCAAATCGCAAGGCGGCCGGACGTTCGTTTCGGTCGTTTCCGATCCCCCGAAAATGATCGGCAACGCGGCTGTGAGCCTTTCTTCTTTGCCGGCCACAGTTCCGGTGGAAACCGGATTGGAAAACGACGACTATGTCGAAATCGTCTCCGGCCTCAAAGAAGGCGACGCCGTGGTCGTAAAGACCGTTGCCGGCGACTCCGGAGAAGCAACGCCGACCGGCGTCAGGACTTCGACCGGCGGCAACATGATGATGTTCCAAGGCAGCGGCATGAGCGCGCCAAGAATGAGATGATCGAGGTCAAGAACATCAAAAAAACGTATACGAACGGTGGCATTCCTTCCGAAGTCCTGAAAGGCCTCAGCTTCCGCATAGACGACGGAGAATTCGTCGCCATCATGGGCCCTTCCGGATCCGGTAAATCGACCATCATGCATATCTTGGGATGCCTCGACAGTCCGACTGAAGGCCGATATTTTCTCGACGGAAACGACGTTTCCGATCTTTCCGACGACGAACTGGCCGAAATCAGGAGGAAGAAAATCGGTTTTGTCTTCCAATCCTTCAACCTCCTTCCGAGATGTTCTGCGTTGAGGAATGTTTCCCTACCCCTCGTCTATTCCGAAACAAACAAAGAAGAAAGAATGGCCCAGGCCGAGCAATGCCTGGAAGATGTCGGATTCCTGAAAGAGCATTTCCATAATCTTTCGAACCAGCTTTCCGGAGGACAAATGCAACGCGTCGCCATCGCCCGCAGCCTTGTCAACAACCCTTCGATCATTCTCGCCGACGAGCCGACAGGGAATCTCGATTCGGCCACCGGAAAGATCGTCATGAACACTTTCCGCCGGCTGAACACCGAAGAAAAACGGACCATCGTCGTCATCACCCACGAAGCCGAAGTCGCCAAATACAGCGACCGGACAATCTACATCAAAGACGGTTTGATCACCGAAGAACCGATCAAAGGAAAATAAATGAAACTCACGGATATTTTCGAAGAAACATATACGGCGCTTTCTGCCAACAAATCGCGATCTGGCCTCACCATTCTCGGCATCGTCATCGGCATCAGCTCGGTCATCGTCATGGTGGCTATCGGCCAGGGATCGCAAGCCTCGATCACTTCGCAAATAGAATCCATGGGCTCGAATCTGATAGCGGTCACGCCCGGAGTGGCCATGAGCTCCAATTCCCGGGTTTCCTCGGGCTGGGGCTCGGCCCAGTCGCTCGACAACGACGACCTGGAACGCCTGAAAGCCGAGCTTGTCGGAGTGAAAGGGGTGGCCGGAGAGCTTTCCGGCAGATACCAGGTGATCGCAAACGGAAACAATACCAATACGTCGGTTGTTGGAACAGAACCGGCATACGCCATCGTCAAGAACCTCGGACTCGCCTCCGGCGATTTCATCTCCGAACAGAACTTGAGGAATGCTTCGAGGGTGGCCGTGCTCGGGCCGACGGTCGTTGAAGACCTTTTCGGCGAAGGAGCCGATCCAGTCGGCGAAACCGTCAAGATCAATGGTTTGAAATTCAAAATCATCGGCGTCTCGGAAAGCAAGGGCGGCCTGATGAATCAAGACGACGCCATTTTCATTCCTTTGACGACGATCCAAAGATCGCTTGTCGGCCGCAACCGGCTTTCGACGATCGACATCGCCGCCGAATCGACCGCGGTCATGTCTTCCGTCGAAGAACAGACCAAAGCCATCCTTCTCGACGAACACGACATCGCCAACCCGGACGAAGCCGATTTCCAGGTGATGAACCAGGCGGAAATAGTGGAAGCGGTTTCGAACATTACCGCCACCCTGACCCTGCTTCTCGCCGCCATCGCGGGCATATCGCTCGTTGTCGGCGGCATCGGCATCATGAATATGATGCTCACGACCGTCACCGAAAGGACCCGAGAAATAGGATTGCGCAAGGCCCTGGGAGCGAAGAGGATCGACATCAACAGACAATTCCTTTTCGAAGCCATCGTCCTCACCCTTCTCGGAGGGATCATCGGCATCACCCTCGGATCCCTGATCTCTTTCACCATCTCCTATTTCGATCTCATCCAGACCAAAATATCCGTCTTGTCCGTTGTCCTCGCCTTCGGGATCTCGGCCGCCATCGGCATCGTTTTCGGATATTATCCGGCCAGGCGCGCCAGCGCCCTGAACCCGATAGAGGCCTTGCGATACGAATAAGTCAGGCGATTTTCTTCGCTTGGGGTTTTCTGGAACGGGCGACGGGAAAGGTCACGGTAAAAGTGGTTCCTTTGCCTTCTTTGGACTCAAAGCCGATCGTTCCTTTGGCCGCTTCGATGACGGCCTTAGTGATGTAGAGCCCGAGTCCGTTCCCTTCAGGATTGACGATCCGCGCGTTGTCCGCCCGGAAAAGCTTGCTGAAAATCTTCGATTGCTGCTTTTCCGGAATGCCGATGCCGCTGTCGGAAACGGAAATGACGATGTTTTTGCCTTCTTGGCGGATCTTTATGGATATTTTCCCGTTCTTCGGGGTGTATTTGACGGCGTTTGACAAAAGGTTTTGGAAAATTATTTCCGTCAAATCCGGATCGAGCTTTATATTAGGAATCTCGTCGTAAACCTTGGAAACGAAGATCTCTTTTTCCTTGATTTGCGGCGCGAGGTCGGAAAGAGCGATATCCGCTATTTTCGGCAAGCTCACCGGCTTCGGAGAAACGACCAGGGTTCCCATGTCGATCCTCGTGGCGTTCAAAAGGGATTCCACGAGATCCACCATCCGGCGGTTACTTTTGTGGATTTCGTCGACATAGCCCTTTTGGGCTTCGGTCAAAGGCCCTTTGTCTCCGGCTAAAAGGGATTCGGTGTACCAATCGATTATGGAAAGAGGCGTCCGGAGCTGGTGTGAAGCCAAGGAGACGAATTCGGTTTTGGCGCGGTCGATGGCTTTGGCTTCGGTGATGTCCCGTTCGATGCCGACGTAAAAGCGGATTTCTCCCTTCTCGTCCAAAACCGGCGATATCCTGGTTTCGGCGATGTACAATTCCCCGTTTTTCCTTTTGTTGGTCAGCTCGCCGACGTAGACTTCTTTCTTGTCCCTAATCTTCCGCCACATGTCTTTATAGAATTCGGGAGACATCTGTTTGCCCCAAAGGGACGGCCTCTGGCCGATTATCTCTTTCGGGGAATAGCCGGTGGTCGAAGAAACGGCTTTATTGGCGAAAAGGATGACGCCATTCGGGTCGGTGATGATGATGTGGTCCGAGGCGCTTTCCACGGCCAGCTCGAATTTTTTCAAATTCTCCTCGTAGGTCTGGCGCTCGGTGACGTTGGTCGCCGTTCCGATATAGCCGAAGGCTTTGCCTTCCTCGTCGAAAAAGAGAGCGCCGTTCACTTCGAGAATGACTCTTCCTCCCGCTTTATTCCTGGCGGCCAGCCTCAAAAGATGGAATTCTTTCCGTTTGGAGAACAGATCTTCGATGATCTTCTTCGTTTCTTTATGGTTGTCCGGGAAAAACTTCTCGGAATAGATCTTTTCCCCGACGATCTCTTTCGGAGCGTATCCCATTATTTTCTTGGAGGCCGGGCTGACATAGGTGATCGTTCCGTTGAAATCGCTTTCCCAGACCATTTCCCTGACGAAAAAAGTGATGGTTTTCAAACGACGGACGTTTTTCTGGAGCGCCGACTCTTTTTTCTTCAGCTCGGTCATGTTCTGGATGACGGTGATTATTCCGACCACGCGGCCCTTGTTTTTGACGGGAATCCTTTTGGTATAGCCGGTGCGGGCGATATCACCCACCCGGTATATCACTTCTCCGGCGGACGATTTGCCGGTTTTGATCAGCTTCCGGTATTCAGTTTCCGTGGCTTTGGGTATGAAGGGCAAAGCCTCGGAAAGCCTTTTGCCCATCAAAACGCGCTTCACCCCGAGCAGGCGCACTATCTTGACGCCGGCCGGATTCATCATGACGAGCTTCAGATCCGTGTCGAAAACGGCGACGATGTCCGATACCGACGAGAAAACTTGGCGACAGACGTCGTCCAATCCGGATTCCATTGATCGGCTGACAGAAAAACGACGCCGGGAAATATTCCCGCCGCCTTTTTTCGAGACTTTTCGGCCGGCACGCTTATTCATCTAAAAACATTATCTGCCTCTTTCGGCCACGAGCCTCACTTTTTCGACAACCTCGCTTATCGGGTGCTGGGTTTTGACGAAATAATCGGCGGCTCCCAAGAGTATGGCCCGCTTGATGTTTTCGTCTTCGCCCAAGTTGGATAAAACGATCACCGGCGCGGTTTTAAGTTCCGCGTCGAGCTTCAAGTCCTGCAGGATCTCGAATCCGTTCCTCTTGGGAAGCAAAAGATCGAGCAAAATAACATCCGGCTTGAACTGCTTCGCTTTCGGAAGGGCCTCTTCCCCTTCTTCCACGATGACGGACTCGTATCCTTCCTTGTCGAACTTTTCCTTGATCACTCTCGCCAAAGCTTCTTCGTCTTCGATTATCAATATTTTCATGTTTTTATTATTATCTTGACTTTGACCTTTATTTGCCTATTTCTTCGACTCCCTGAACCAGGTATTTGGCCATTTTGTCTATGTCTTTCTTAATCTTCTCAAGATGGTATTTGATTTCCGGCGGCGACGCGGTTTTCGACTTTTCCACGGCGGCCGCGGCCGAGTCGACGTCTTTCTTAACCACATTGAAGACATTCATCATGTCGCGGGTGGCGATGACGGTCCTTCCCCTTCTTCGGCGGCTAAGCTTGCGTTCCGCGATCCGGCCGGCGACAAACGCTCCGATCACGAAAAGGACAAACGCCAGCGCCAGCGCTTCGGGGGTGATGCCGATACCGGCGACGGTGATGATCGGCTTGGAAGAAGCCCTGATCTCCTCGGAAGAAACCGGCAGGCTCAAAGCTCCGCGGGAGTCTTTCGCCGTCGCTTCGATCTGATATCTTCCGCGGCGGAGCGGATCGTTGAATTGGGCGAACCAGTTTCCGGATTCGTCCGTCAAAACGACGGTCGAAGCGATCTCCGCGCCTTCGGCGTCTTTCAGGGAGACGATCACCGAATACCCGGGCAAGGCAGATCCGGCCGCCTCAAGCCCTCCTTCGCCGACATAGACCCGCGGCGTCAGATAATCGATCGTCGGCGATTCTATCGGCAGGATCTCCATTTCGCTGAACGTTTCCGTGGAATTGCCGGCCATGTCCCTCGCCGCCACCCGGACGCTGTGGGTTCCCGGAACAAGCGTCGGAAGCGTGAAAGAGCTTCCGGCAACGGATTCATAATCGCCGCTGTCGATTTGGACGCTGTATCCGGAGATTCCGGAAAGGGCGTCGCTCGCGAAGAAAGAGATCGTCGGAGACGGATTGGTGGAAGCGGTTCCGCTCGAAGAGAGGATCCCGAAAGGCGCCGGCGGAACAGTATCCACGGCAATGCGGTAATGGGCGGTCGGGCCCCAGCCGACGTTATTCCTGAAGCGCACGTGGAGATGCCAGATGCCGTCATCCAAAGACGCGAAAGTCTTGTTGTCGAAAAGGCCTTCGGAAACCGCGGGGTTGGAAGAAGGATTCTTGTCGATCAGGGTCGCGACATCGGTGATGTCCTCCGGCAATTCCCAGCGTCCGAGGAACGGAGACGAAGCGTTATGCCAGGCCGCCGGGTCCGGATAAAGATCGACGATGACTTCCGGCCTTGCCGGGAGCGCGGCCGCCGGCGTCGCCGGACGGGTGATCTGCTCGACCGGAGGCAAAACGGAAATCTGTCCGGACGGCAGGCTCGCTCCGGCCGCGACCGTAATGTCTATGCCCCTCGTGCCCACGAGCACGTTGGTCCCGCTTCCGTCGGAGGCGGTGACTGCGCCGTCGCTAACGACAATGGATGAAGCGCCGACGCCTTTGACGCGGAAATTTATTTTAAAAACTTCGAGGGAAACTCCGGAAAAACCGCTGGTCGATCCGCCGGTGAAAGAAATGCTGCCGAGGTTGTTGTCTATTTCCGGATCCTCCAGCCAAAAATTGAAAATGGTTTGCGAACGGTCGATGCTTTCCGCCTCGAGGATATCCGGAGAAAACCGGACCGTTCCCTGTCCGGCGTTCACGGAAACGCCCTGGCTGTCGATGTCGAGATCGACCGTCAGGTTGTCTCCGACGCTGAAGCTTTCTCCGCTCGCCGAAAGCCCGAAAGTGGCGGCCGACGCCTGGCGGACGCTAACCGCCATGATGAAAACCGCCGCTAATAGAATTGGTAATTTTTTCATTTTGAGTTTTATCTTTGGATCGCTCTTAATATTATACTAAAATCCGCGATATCGACCTTGCCGTCTCCGTTCAGGTCGACCCTCAAGTCGGGTTCTCCGGACGGATTCCATCTCGAAAGGAAAACGCTCCAGTCCTGGATGTCCACTTTGCCGTCGGCGTTGAAATCCGCCTGCGGGGTGAAAACCCGGGAAACGGTGAAAGATCGGGCGATCGAGTTCTCGCTTACCTTGCCGTCGTTGAAAGTTTCGTTGACCGCGACCGAATGGCTCCCGAAATCGATATCGGCGGTATTGACCGATATGCTGTATTTTCCGGAATTGTCCGGATAAACGACGCCTCCTTTTTCCACGCCGTCGACAAAAGCCCTGACGCCGGCGTTCGGAAAAGCGTAACCGCTCACGTTAAGGTTGTCTCCGCGCCTCACCGCGTTCTGCGAAAGCCGTATGGTCGGAGGGATGACGACTTCCAAGTCCGTGTCCAATCCCCCGATATCGAGATCCAAACTGAAGACCTTGGTGATGGAAACGTCTTTGTTCCTGTCGGTCGCCGACAGGCTATAAGTGGTGTTTCCTCCGGTTTTAAGGAAAATATTGAAATATCCTTCCGCCGAAGAAACGGTCCGGGAAGATTCGAACACTCCCTGGGAATCGAACGAAGAGACGAAAATCTCGGCGTTCGGAAAAGCGATGCCGATGAATTTCGGCGTCGGCGGAGCCGATATAAACGAAGAACCCGGCGTAGGTTCGGGAGGAGTGCTTGTCCAGGAAACGGTTATCGTCGAAGAAACGTCGAGTCCGGTTCCGGCGGAGTCGATCAAGGACAAAGTGACGGTTTCGGCGACGGAATTGTTGAGAACGACAGAACCGAGGCCGTTAACGATATTGACTGGACCGGCTCCGGTCGCCGAACCAGTAGCGAGCAGGGTGACGACGTTATTGAACGATGCGGCCAAATTCCCCGAATTGTCCTCGGCGCGCAAAGTGACTGTTATGGGGCTGCCGACCTCGGCGTCGCTAGGTTGAAGAATGACGATTCTCGTGGCGACGATGGGAGCGGCCGTGATGCTCGCCGTTGTCGTCGGCTGAGTTAAAGAATAATTTCCGGCATCGGCGCCGTTTATGGAAAGACCGGCGATGGTAACGGTTTTGTTCGTTCCGATATCGGGCGTGTCGAATGTCCCTACAGCGGCCGAAGTGTCCAAGAACACAACATCCGGAGGAATGAGGCCGACAAGCGCGGCGCCGCTTACGTTCAAGGTGGCGGCCGTCGTACCGTCGTATATCTTATCGCTCGCGGTGATGCCCGAAACGGTCAATTCTTTTTCGGTGATGCTTGCCGTTGTCGTCGGCTGATTGAGAGTGTATCCACTCGCGTCCGCTCCGGATATGGAAAATCCGGAAGTGGTTACGGTTTTTCCCGAACCGACGTTTTTGTCGGAAAAAGTTCCGACGGCGTTTGCAGTCTCCAAGACAACGTCGTCTCCGGGGGCGACGCCCACAAGCGTGGCTCCGGAAACGTCGAGCGTGGCCGATGTTGTTCCGTCGTATATTTTATCGTCGGCGGTGACGCCGGATATGGTCAGCCCGGAGGCGACAATGCTCGCCGTTGTCGTCGGTTGGGTAAGGGTGTAGTTCCCGGCGTCGGCGCCGGAGATCATAAGGCCGGAGATCGTTACCGTTTTCCCGGTGCCGACGGCCGGCGTATCGAAAGTACCGACGGCGTTCGCCGTATTCAAAATGACGTTGTCTCCGGAGACGACGCCGACCAAGGCGGCGCCCGTCACGTTCAAGACAGCCGAAGTATTTCCATCATAGGCCTTGTCGTTAGCGGTGATGCCGATAACGGTCAGGTTCTTCGGAGTGACCGTCTGCGACACGACTCCCGAAACGCTTGAAAAATAAATGGCGTTTCCCCCATAGGTTGCCGTTATCGAATGGGGAGAGCCGGAAACCGTGAGGTTATTGACCGTTAGAGCGGCTACGCCGGGATTCGCGCCGTTCAGGTCATCCGTGCCGATGATGGTGAGGCCGTCCCTGAAAGTGACTGTTCCGCTCGGCGCTCCTCCGGTTGTCGGCGTAACGGTTGCCGTAAAAGTGATCGGCGAGCCGTAGATCGAAGGGCTTCCCGAAGTTTCCAGATCGGTCGTCGTCGTCTGCCTGACGGTGATCGTCGGAGAGACCGATATATCGGCCAAGATCCCGGAATCGTCGCTTCTTGATCTAGTATTGAAAGTATAGACGCCCGGAGTTGAGGGCGCGGTTACGCCGCTCGCTCCTCCGCCGTCTCCGTAGTTCACGCCGACGGTTTGTCCGGAAGAAAGAGACAAGAGCCGGACGTTTATGTCGTTCCCCGAAAAATAAACGCTGCCGGGCCCCAGAAGAACGTCGTCCAAATATATGGTCGCGCTGCCGATGTCGGTCGCATAGTTGATGCCGTAGCTCATGACGGAATTCCTCGTTCCGGTCAAAGTCAGCTTCTGGTAGCTCCAAACGTTGGCGGACAAGGCTCCGATATTGATCGAAGTGATGGGACTCGCGAGGTCGGAAGAGGAAGCGTATTCGAATTTGAGCTGTCCGGAAGACACCGCCACCGAAGAACGGATCCAAAACCCGACGTTCGTATAGCCGGACCAGTTTTCCGCGCCGAAAGATTCGTACCACTTGTCTCCGGCGGCAGCCGTCGAAGCGATCGTGTTCCGGAGCGATCCGGTCCCTTCGTGGAAAATAGAGTTGTCGGTCGCGAGGGTTTGTACCGTCGAGGTGGGCGCGGTCCAGCCGGACGTCGAATCGCAGGTATCGACGACTTTTCCGATGGCATCGATGTCTATCGTTAATGCTCCCCTGTCCACGAGCTGTCGCAGACCGAAAGAACGCATGTTCTCGGAAGAAGACGAAGTAACGGTAACGTACGTCCAGACGTTTGCCGGAAGGGCCGGCAGGCTGACGACGCTGTCCGGCGAGCCGACATTTGAGGAATTGTCGTCCGTCCAGGCGAAATCGCCGGCGTTCAAAGCGATGCTCGGACGCACGAAGAAACTGACCGTGGTTCCCGGACCGACTGTTGCGACCGCCGCCTCTTGGTTGAAGCAATCGCCGTTCGCCCCCGTACCGGCGTTTCCGGCATAGGTGCAGCGCACCGCTCCGGTTCCTTCGATTCCGGTGATCAGAGAATCGTTTATGCCGGTATCGCCGGACCAGCCGGCATTCGAATCGTTCGATTGGAAAATGACGGAAATGTTATCCGCTTTGACGACTGTTGCGCCGATATCGGTCGAATAGCGGAAACCGTAAGAGAGAATGGAATTCCTGGAAGCGGCTCCGAGGGTCGCCGACGCATAAGTCCAGGTATTTGCCGTAAGCGCGGGAAGGGAAATCGTATCGTTCGGACTCACGAGATTCGCCGAATCGTCGTTTTGCCAATGGAGGTTGCCGGCCGACGTGGAAACGCTCGATTTGAGAAAAGCTCCCACGCGGAGGTTACCGCTCACGCTCGAACCCCAATCCGCTGCCGAGCCGTAATTGAAATACCATTGTTCGTTCGCGACGGCGGACAAAGTGATGTCGTTAGAAAGCGAAGCAATGCCCGCCTGCTTGTCGGCGGTGTCGGAGGAAAGGCTCATGTGGTTCGTCACCGCCCAGCCGCTTGAAGAATCAAGGCTGTTTTTCTGGTTCGCTATGATACCGCTTGAATTCGCGGTCGTGTATCCGGGAACGCCGATATTGGCGTGGGGCGCGCTCCACCCCGCCGGCACGGTAATGCTTATCCCGCCGGAATCCATGGTTTCCGAAGCGGTATAAGTGAAATCGAATTCGTTGCCGGCGGAAGAAGCGGTGGTCGTCGTCGGGTTCACCGTGTTCGTGCCGCTTCCGTCGACGGCCGAAGCGTACTTCAGCCAGAGGCTGGATAAAAAAACAGAGCCGCCCAAAACGACTCCGACAAGGAAAATTGATAAAACTTTTTTAAGGTTGGAACTCATCAGGATCTTCTGTCGATAAGTATAACATTTTCAAGCGCGCAAACATAGTAATATAATGGAAGCATGTTGAAATCTCTTCCCTTGTCCGAGGTTTATCGACTGCTCGAGCCCGGACCGGTGGTTCTCGTCGCGACAGCCGACAAGAATAAAGACAACGTCATGGCCATGTCGTGGTATACGATGATGGAATTCGAACCGCCCCTCATCGGCTGCGTCATCAGCGGAAACGACCACACCTTCGATATCCTGAAAAAGACCAAAGAGTGCGTCATCGCCGTTCCGACCCTGGGGATCGCCAAAAAAGTGGTCAAAGCGGGCAACACTTCGGGCCGCGATATCGACAAATTCAAAGAAATCGGATTCACCGCGGCCAAAGCTTCACGCGTCAAAGCACCTCTCGTAGAGGAATGCTACGCCAACATCGAATGCAAAATGAGCGACGCGAGCCTTGTCGGCAAATACAACTTCTTCATTCTCAAAGCGGTCAAGGCCTGGATCGACCCGAAAGCCAAAAATCCGCAGACTCTCCACCATTTAGGCAAAGGAATCTTCATGACATCGGGGAAAACCGTCAAAATCGCTTCGAAGATGAAATAGCCTATCCCCATTTTTCCGTAAAATTCATATAATAAACAAAATGGGGCTTGTCGGGCCTTTTAATAAAAAACAAAAATATGCGCAATAAAAAAATAATCTTGGGCGTCGTCCTTCTCTTATTGGCCGCGGTGGCCGTCTTCTTCGCGGTTCGGGCGAGCCGGCTCGTGTATGTTTCCTATTACGACGGAACGACGGAAGTGAAAGCGGTCTTCAATAATATGAACGAGACCGTCACCTTCACCCACGAAGCCGTCGGCAAAGTAACCCTCCCCCGCGCCATTTCGGCGAGCGGCGCCCGTTACGCCAATGCCGACGAAAGCATTGTCTTCTGGGAGCACCAGGGAGAAGTGACGATCGATAAGGACGGCGAAACCGTTTTCCAAGGGCCGATCAAAGACAGCCTGACCGGTCCGACCTGGGTATGGGAACAAACAACGATGAACGACGACTCTGTTATTGCTCCGCGGGAAGCGGACGCCTTCACTTTGAAATTCTCCACCGATGGCCGGGTTTCCGGAACCACCGATTGCAACAATTTCAGCGGAAGCTATGAAGCCGGGAATGACGGAGCCATCAGTTTTGGCGAATTCGCTTCGACGCTCATGTTCTGCGAAGGCTCGCAGGAAAACGAATTCATGACCGCGGTCATTAATAGTGACCATTATCTCATGGACAGCGCCGGCAATCTGGTTTTGCTTCTCAAATTCGATTCCGGAGAAATGCGTTTCCGGATGCAATAAACTGTCAAAGTGAAAAACCCCGTCATTCAGGCGGGGTTTTTATGTATTAACCGTTATTGACAGTTTTCTCGGCCGTCATATCATTAACCTATACCCCAGGTATAGGTCGCAATAAAAACCAACTCCGTAAAACGAGATGAACACCGAAAAGAAAAAGACTTTGACCGGCTTCAGGAAAGCGCAAAGCCTTCTCAAGAAAATCATCGATATGACCGAGAAAGATTCCTATTGCATCGACATCATGCAGCAGAATCTCGCAGTCATCGGTCTTTTGAGATCAGCCCACCAATCACTCATGGAAGACCATCTGAACAGTTGCTTCCGATCCGCCATGGCCGCCAAAAACGAAAAAAGAAAAACCGAGATGACCAAAGAGATCTTGAGCGTCACCAAAATCTTCAATCGTTAAAAATGGCCAAAAAGACTTTTTACGTGAAAGGAATGCGCTGCGCCTCCTGCGAAGTGCTTATAGAAAAAGAATTGCTTTCGATTCCAGGAATCGTTTTCGCCGACGCTTCCCTGCCCCAAGGCCTGGTCAATATCGAATACGAGAAAGAAAGGCCGGACCTCAAAGAATTGAACGCCAAATTCAAGCCTTTGGGCTATTCTTTTTCCGAAGAAGCTTTTAAGGAAAAGAATGACGGATGGAAAACGCTGCTTATCGCTCTTTCGTCGATAACGGTATTTTTAGTGATTTCGCAATCGGGATTGTCCTCTTTGATCAACGTTTCCTCGGAAAGCTCTTTGGCCGCTTTTTTCGTTTTCGGGCTTATCGCCGGAATATCAAGCTGCGCCGCCTTGATCGGCGGCTTGATCCTCTCTCTTTCCAAAAAATGGCTCGAGGATTTCGGAAAAAGTGATAATTTTACGGAAAAAGCCAAACCGCATCTTCTTTTCAATTTCGGACGCTTGATTTCCTTGCCTTTGCTCGGATCGACGCTCGGATTATTCGGAGAAAAGATAAAAATGTCTCCGGCCATCGCTTTGATTATGATTCTAATCGTTTCCGGAGCGATGATCGTTTTGGCGCTGCAAATGATCGGCGTCAAATCTTTCAGGCGGATACGGATCGCCTTGCCGAAGAGTTTTTCCAAGAGGCTTTTTAGAAACCAAAAGTCCAGGCTCTTCGAGCCGTTTGTCGCCGGATTCCTGACATTCCTTTTGCCCTGCGGGTTCACAGCGGTCGCCGAGGGATTCGCCATCCTGTCCGGAAGTCTCCTTAAGGGATTCTTGATAATGCTTTTCTTTACGCTCGGCACAACCGTTCCTCTTCTTTTTATCGGTTTTTCGAGCGCCAAATTATTGAGTAAAGAGCATTTGTCCGAGCGATTCCTCAAAATCGCCGGCGTCCTCATTTTATTCTTCACGGTCTACAACATCGATTTCCAATTCGGGATTAGCCGTTTTCTGTCGGAAAAATGGTTTTCGGGAGACAATGTGTTCAACGAACCGATCGGCCCTGGGGCCGCGAATGTCCAAATCATCAAGACGGTCTACGAGGGCGCCCGAGACATACAACCGAATTCTTTCGAAATCAAAGCCGGCCAACCGGTCAGGTTCGAAGTCGAGGTCAGAACCGCGAGTTACGGATGCATGTCGACCATCGTGGTTCCCGGATTATGGAACCGGCCGCTCGCCCTAAAAAAAGACCAAACGCTCGTCATGGAATTCATTCCCCAGAAACCGGGCGTTTACCAAATCGCTTGCGCCATGGGCGTGCCGAGAGGCACGATAAAAGTCGTCAAATAAAAAAATACCATGAATAAACAAAACTTCGCGATCAAAGGCATGCGCTGTTCGAGCTGCGCCAATATCATCAAAAACAGATTGGAAAAACTGGCCGGAGTGGAAAAAGCGGACGTCAACTTCGCGGCCGACCGGGCGGAGATCGAATACGATCCCGCAAAGGTTTCCGTGGAAAAAATGAACGACGATCTCGAAAAACTCGGCTATTCCCTGTTTCCTCGCGGAATGTCCGAAATAAACATGGATCACTCGGACCACAGCGAGCATCTCGGAATAGGAATGAGTAAAAAACAAAAAGAGCAAGAGCTCGCGACGCTCCGGACCAAGATCAATTTTATCTTTCCGGCGGCGATCGCCGTCTTCCTTTATATGATGTGGGACATCGCCGTCGGTTTCTTCGGATTTTTGCCGGAGATTCCGATCCCGATGGATATCGTAAACGCCGTTCTTTTCGTTCTTTCTTCGGCGGCGCTTTTCTGGGTCGGCCAGCCTTTTATCCAGGGAGTGGTCAAATTCGTGAAATACCGGGCGGCGAACATGGATACGCTCATCGGCATCGGAACTTTGACGGCCTATGTTTACAGCGCAGTCGTCCTTCTCCTGCCCCGCATAAGGACGATCTTAGAACTTCCGGAAACGACTTATTTCGACGTGACGATCGTCGTCATCGGTTTTGTCAGCCTGGGTAAATACCTCGAAGCGCGGTCGAGGCTCCAAACCGGCGAGGCCGTGGAAAAACTGCTCGGGCTCCAGGCGAAAACCGCCTTGGTTTTGCGCCAAGGAGAAGAAATGGAAATCCCAATCGCCGAAGTTGTGGTCGGCGACGTCATCGTCGTCAAACCCGGAGGGAAAATACCGGTTGACGGAAGAATCGTCGAAGGGAAAACGTCGGTTGACGAATCGATGGTCACCGGAGAGCCCATGCCGATCGACAAATCCGCGGGAGATTTTGTCGTCGGCTCGACCATCAATAAATACGGCGCCTTCAAGTTCGAAGCCACCAAGGTCGGCAAAGACACGATGCTCGCCCAAATCATCAAAATGGTGGAACAAGCCCAAGGCTCGAAAGCTCCGATCCAAGCTTTGGCCGATCGCATCTCGGCCGTCTTTGTTCCGGCGGTTCTTGTGATCGCCGTATTCTCTTTCGCCTGCTGGCTCGTCTTCGGAATTCCCGGCCTCGGATTCTCGACGGCCTTGTCCTACGCCATCCTTTCCCTCGTTGGTGTCCTCGTCATCGCCTGCCCCTGCGCCTTGGGTTTGGCCACGCCGACGGCGATCATCGTCGGCGTCGGCAAAGGAGCGGAGCACGGTATCCTCGTCAAAAACGCGGAAGCCCTCGAGAAATTGAGCGAGGTGGACACGATCGTTTTCGACAAAACCGGCACCATCACCAAAGGAAAGCCCGAGGTGACGGATATCGAAGTCCTGGATAAAAATCTCAACGCGGACGATATCTTAAAATACGCCGGAAGCGCCGAAAAAAAATCCGAACATCCTCTGGCGGAAGCCGTTGTCGCCGAAGCCTTGAGGCGGAGAATACCTTTGGCGGAAAGCTCTGATTTCCAAGCTCTCGAAGGTGTGGGCGTCAAAGCCGCGGTCCAAGGGAAAAATATCTATGTTCGTAAGCCAGATAAAGCGGACAAAGACGATCACCTGCTGCGGCTCGAACGCCAGGGAAAAACCGCGGTCATCGTGGAAATAGACGGCCGTGAATCCGGAATCATCGCCTTGAGCGACACCATCAAACCAGAGGCGAAAGAAGCCGTCGAGCGCATCCACGGCTACGGCCTCGAGACGATAATGATGACCGGAGACAACATGGAGACCGCGAAATACATCGCCGGACAAGTCGGCATCGACGAGGTCATGGCCGACGTCCTGCCCGGAGAAAAAGCGCAAAGGATAAAAGACCTACAAAGCAAAGGCAAAAAAGTGGCCATGGCCGGAGACGGCATAAACGACGCGCCCGGCCTGGCCCAGGCGGACGTGGGAATCGCCATGGCGACCGGAACCGATGTCGCCATCGAATCCGCCGGCATCACCCTTCTCCACGGAGACGTAAAAAAACTGGCGCAAGCTTTGGAGCTCTCCCGCCACACGATCAAAACGGTGAAACAAAACCTGTTCTGGGCTTTCGTATACAACGTCATCGGCATTCCCCTGGCCGCCGGACTGTTTTACCCCTTCTGGGGGATCGTTTTGAATCCGATTTTCGCCGGATTGGCCATGGCCGGAAGCAGCGTCTCGGTGGTCGCGAATTCCCTAAGGCTCAAAGCGAAAAAGCTGTCTTCTTGAGATAGAACGGTTATAATGACTGCATGAACAAAAAAATCATCTCCGTATTGTTCCTTTTTATTTTGATCGCCGTCATTGTTTTCCTGATGCGTTCCTACCGATCGAATACGGAAATCGTCCGGCGAGCCGAAGAAGCGGCCGTAAGAACCCTCGTCGAGAATTTCGGCCATTCCTTGAAAAACGTCTCCCTGCTTTCTCCCTACGCGAGGGAAGACATCGAAAGCAATTACAAAAATTTCCTCGATCCGGCTTTATTGGACGAATGGAAATCCGATCCTTCCAAAGCTTTGGGAAGACTCGTTTCCAGTCCTTGGCCGGAAAAGATAGAGATCAGCAGCATTTCCAAATTCGGCCTCAAAGCCTACGACGTCAGCGGCAAGATCATAGAAATGACGAGCACGGGCATGTCCGGGTCGCATCCGATCCAGATCGCTGTCGCCAAATTCGATAACCGCTGGCTCATCACCGGAGTCTACGCGCTTCCTTATCAAGTGAGCGAACCCTGGAAAGAATATGAAAGCGACGGGATTTCTTTCGAATACCCGGAAACCCTCGGAGCCGAATATATTTCCGAAACAGAATGGCCGCCGACGATCGTGATCAAACCCGGGAATTACGCCTGCGAAGAAACTCCGGCCGGATCGAGCTACGCGACGCCGATCGTCTCGCAAAAAGTAATCAACGGAAGGATCTATTGCGTCGCGGTTTCGCACGAGGGCGCGGCCGGAAGCGTTTATTCGTCCTATAGCTACGCTTCTCCGAGAAACGGGCGGCTCGTCGAATTGAGCTTTGTCCTCCGCTATCCCAACTGCTTGAATTATCCGGAAGACCAAGCCCGGACCTGCGCCGATGAAAGGGAAACCTTTGATCTCGACGCCTTGGTAAACAGTGTTTTCCAAACGCTCAAATTTGAATCGGCGTCGAATACCTTGGCGGATCAGATCGCGCGCTGCCTGGTGTCGAGCTACTCGGCCGACGCGGAAAAATGCGAAGAGCTCATGGAACAAATAACGGATTTCGATTCCTGCGTCATGGCCGGATTTCCGATAATTGGATCCGGTCCGCTCCGATGCCAAGCCGCGAACGGGAAAATCTTCGTCCAAGGAACCAATAGTTCCTGGGAAGAAGCGGTTTCGGCAATCGACAATTGCGAAGCCGCAAGCGCTTTCCAGACGCACTCCTTGATCGTCACCGTCACTTTGAAAGACAACCGCAGGCTGATCGTGGCCGAACCAAAGATAGACGACATCTTCGATATCGCCGCCGCGGCCGAAGCCAAATGCGGCCGCATCCAAATCGCCACCGAGTAGAAAGCAAAATCCCGCCATTGGCGGGATTTCTCGTCGATGCGGGGAATCAAGCGATATCTCCAGAATCCAAATAGTTCTTATTCGTTTTATGGCAGCGGATGGCCAAGGAGCACGGCTCGAAGAGCGGCTCCGGCAGATTCTCCAGATCGTACCAGCCCCAAGATTCGGATTTTTCCGGTTCGAGGACCCGCGGCTCTCCCGAATCCCAGTCGGCCAGGAGGCCGATGTGGGCGTAATGCTTCGGGGCGTATTTGGTCACGTTGGCCAGATACTGGAATCTGATGTTTTTTATCTCGATCCCGCATTCCTCACGGGTTTCCCTGCGGCCGCAATCGGAAAAAGATTCAAGGTGTTCGAGATGCCCCCCGGAAAGGCATATTCCCCTTCGCCGTGGGAGCCTTTGCGCTTACCGAGCAAGACTTTCCCGTTTTTGAAGATCATCACTCCGATTCCGACTCGGGGCTTTGGCGCGTCGTCCATGTTAGAATTGCCACATTTCTATCGCTTTGTAGACGAAGAACGCTGGCCAGACAACGGCTTTGAGAATTCCGAGGATTCCGGCCTGGAAACTCGCGGCGTGCCCCAGATAATATACCAGGGCGCCGATGAATCCGAGCCCGTAAACCGCCGATCCGTTGCCGCCGGATTTTTTGCCCCATTTGGGCCAATGGCGACCGCAAAAGCATTTTACTTTCGCGAAACCCCTTGCCTCCTCGTAGATGTTTGGTTCCATGATCGAATATTAGCACGCCGGCAAATAAAAATCTCCTCCCGCTCAAACGGGAGGAGATTTGTGATAACAAATTTAAGCTTCTTTGGCGACTTCCTTCATTTCCTCTCCGCAGCACTCGGCCTTGGCTTCGGAAGTGGCGCCGCATTTTTCGCACTTGTACATAATAGGTAAAACGATTTTTATCTTATCTTTTCGCGGGGTGCGACTATACCGCGAAACTCTTACTTTTTCAATTATAACACGAAAAATCGGCCGTGGCAACTCTTTTAAAAGATTACGTTTGTTATAATGGATTAATGAATAAAACGATCAAAAACGCCTTGGCCGACGCCGGACTCACTGTCTTATACATCGCCCTGGTGGCGGGTTTCATGATCCGGGGAGAAAACGCCCTGAAAAACGAAACCGCCTCCCTGATGATGATGCTTTTGCTCCTGGTGGTTTCGGTCACGATGATGGGAGTGCTCATTTTCGGAAAACCCGCACTTTGGTACCTCGAAGGGCAAAAGAAAGAGGCCTGGTCCCTTCTTTTATACACCGTCGGGTTCTTGTCCGCCGCCTTGATCCTGCTTTACGCCGTCTTGAACGCCGGGCCCTTTTGACATTGACCGCGGAAACGTAGTATTTTGAAGCAGGCAATAAAAGCTGGTCGAAGTTAAAAAAAGCAAACATGACAGGAACAATCAAAACGCTCACGGCTAGAGGATTCGGATTCATCGCCCGCGAAGGCGAGACCAAGGATCTTTTCTTCCACGCCAAAGAGCTTAAGGGCGTCGCCTTCGACGATTTGAAGGTCGGAGACGCGGTCACTTTCGATTTAGTCGAAGGAGACAAAGGGCCCGCCGCGGTGAACGTTAGCCGCGCTTAAACGAAGAAACAAGACCGCCCCGAGATGAATCGAAGGGCGGTTTTTGATTCTCGGATTCCTAGAATCCGTTCTTTCGCGCCATTTCCAAAAGCGGTTCTTCTCCGTAGATATCGAGATAATCCGTCCAGAATCCGCCGCAGTCGTCGCAATGGCCGCAGTTGTCGCATCCGGAAAACGGCTTTTTGTAAAAATCCTTGTAAGCAGATTTTTCCTTGGAATACCTGCCCGTCTTTCCCTGCATGTCCCAGTTGTCCATTTTCTTCTTGATCTCGAAAAAAACGATCCTCGGCGGAAGCTCGGCCGGAAAAACGCATCTGGAGAAATTGAATATTCCGGCGTAAGAAAACTTGGCGAGGACCGGCAGGATCCTCTTCCCGAAACTTTCCAGATCTTTTGGTTCGACCGACAGCTTTTTGTAGTCGTCTCGGCCGCGGCCGTCGGGCACGAGGTCGGAAATGCTCCAGTTGTCGATTCCTTTTTCGAGGATAAGATCGCCTATCTTCTCGAAAACGTCGACGTTCAAGCGGCAAAGCACGGAATCGATGCTCACGTGGACGTTGAGTCTTTTCAGGTTTTCGAGGCCGGCCGAGATTTCCGCGAAAGCTCCCGGAGAATTGGTTATTTTCTCGTGGGTTTCCGCGTCCGGGCCGTGCAAAGCGATGGTCGCGTCGGTCAGGCCGTTTTTCACCAGGTTTTCGGAGAAAGCCCGGTCTCCGAGCATCCGGCCGTTGGTACTGATGCCGATCTGGGTGTAGCCGATTTCTTTGGCGTAAGCCATGGCTTCGTCTAACCGCGGCCGGAAAGTCGGCTCGCCTCCGGTGAATTCCACGTTCGCGTGTCGGTTTTTCCGGCCTTGGCGGAGCTGTTCCAGGATGTTATCGAACGGCACGGACTCTTCTTTTTTATCTCCGCCGTTCAAACTGCACATGACGCATTTGTTGTTGCAGGTTTCCGACCAGCGGATGATCAAAATCGGCGACTCGCCGCGCTTGTTTTCTGGCATGTCGGAATTATCGCATTTTTGGCGATTATTTGGAATTTATCCTTTGATGACGGCCACCGGCCTCATTTTCGCGACTTTCGAGGCGATTCCCGCGCGCCTGATGACGTCGATCACCTCGTCCACGTCTTTGTAGGCTTCAGGCGCTTCTTCGACCATTCCCGCAACCGAACCGGCGAAAACGGCGATATCTTTGGCCGCGAGGTTTTGTTTCAATTCGCCGGCGACGATCGTTTTCCTGGCTTCGGTTCTGGACATTCGTCGGCCGGCTCCGTGGCAGCTCGACCCGAAACTTTCGGTCATGGCCGCTTCTTCTCCGGAAAGAAGATAAGATCTCGTTCCCATGCTGCCCGGGACCAAAACCGGTTGATCCGGGAAAGCCCTGGTCGCGCCTTTGCGGTGGACGACCAATTTTTTCTTTTTTCCGTCCACGAGATGCTCCTCGACTTTGGCGATGTTGTGCGCCACGTCGTAAAGGAGTCTTAATTTGCCCGCTTCTTCTCCGAGAACGCTTTGCCAAGCCTGCCTCGCTTCCCAGGAAACCAATTCACGGTTGGCCCAAGCGAAATTGGCCGCCGCGGACATGGCCTGGAAATAGGACTGGCCTTCTTCGGAATCAAAAGGCGCAGAAGCCAATTCCCTGTCCGGAAGCGCGATATTGTATTTGGAAGCCGCGTTCATCATTGTTTTGATGTAATCGGTCGCCACCTGGTGCCCGAGGCCGCGGGAGCCGGTATGGATCAGGATAACGACCTGGCCTGAGAATAATCCGAGTTTCCCGGCTTTTTCTTCGTCGAAAATCTCCTCGATTTCCTCCAATTCCACGAAATGGTTTCCGGCGCCGATCGTTCCGAGCTGGTCTCGGCCGCGGTCTTTGGCGCGGCCGGAAACCGCTTTCGGGTCGGCCGTCCGCAGATAACCGTTTTCTTCTGCGTTCGCGGAATCTTCAGAATCGGCGTAGCCTTGTTCGACCAGGCGCCTCGATCCTTTCAATAGAACTTCGTCCAGTTCTTTATCGGAAAGCTTCAATCTTCCGGCTCGGCCCACGCCCGAAGGAATCTCGCGATACAGGGCTTTTCCCAATTCCGGAACGCGTGATCGGATCTCCGAAAGTCCGATTTCCGAGCAAAGGAGTCTCACCCCGCAGTTGATGTCGTAGCCGATCCCGCCCGGAGAAATGACGCCGTTTTCCGCGTCGAAAGCGGCCACGCCTCCGACCGGAAATCCGTAGCCTTCGTGGATGTCGGGCATGGCGACCGCGCGGCCCGCGATTCCCGGCAGAGCGGCCACGTTTGCGAGCTGATCGAGCGAACGGTCTTCGAGAATCTCGTCGATCATTTTTTCGGTCGCGAAAATCCGCGCCGGAACCCTCATTCCCGGCTTCGATTCCCGGGGAATCTCCCAAAGCCAATCCTTTATTTTGCGAAGGTCGGATTTTTCCATCGTTTAGATGTCGAAAACGATCTTCGTCGACAAAAGATTGTTCTCGTTTTCCGTTATTTCCGCTTCGTGATAAGTGACGGCTTTGATATTCCTTTCGAAACGGATCGCCGGCCGCGCCTTAAGCTCGGCCGCGAGCTTTATCGGAGACAATTCTTTGAAATCGACATCGGTGTAGAATTCGTAATTTTTTTCCATGCCGAAAAGGACTTCGTTCAGGAAGTCGATAAGCAAAGCGGTCCGGTCCCCGGCCGAAATTCTTATTCTTCTTTTGGTTTCTTTCGAATCTTCCGGTTCCCTCGGACCGGCGATAAAAACCATTCCTTTGAGCGCATCCTTGAAAAGTTCTTCCAAATCCCTACCCTCGACAGACAAACGGATATCGGCTGTATGTCCTAAAATTTTATAGGGCATCCTTTATCCAATTATAACAGATAATTATAAAATCAATCCGCGAGGGCCTGGCGGATGTAGTTGAGCGTCTCGTCGTCGGGCACGGCTTCTCCGAATTTGTCCCTGAAGTCGTCGATGCTGTCGCTGCTGATGCCTTTGAGCTCTTCCCGCACCAGCCCGTTTCCGTAAGCGAGCTCGTCCATGAGATCCGCCCATTTTTCCGCGAGCATCACCACCTCCGGTTCTTGCGGATCGATTTCCTTCGCCATCGACAATCTGACGGCTTCGATGATTTTCGCGCGTTCGGCGGCGTTTTCCGCCTTTAAAGAATCGTCCATTGTTCTTATTATAGCACGGAGCTTGTGATATGATTCCCTCTATGACGACCGTTGTTTTTATCCACGGCTACAACGCTTCTCCGGAGATGAATTGGTATCCGGAAATGCGGCGCGAACTCGACAACCTCCGCATCCCCTACCGGATGCCGGCCTTGCCGGGCGGTGACCACCCGCAAATCAGAGAATGGCTAAAGATCATCGACCAACCCGTGAAATCGATCAAAGGCGACGTCGTTCTCGTCGGACACAGTCTCGGCACGAGAGCCGTTCTTCTCTATCTCGAACGATCCAAAAAACCGGTGAAAGGAGTTTTGCTCGTTTCTCCTTTCAGCAACGACCTTAAAAACGCTGGAATCCGCGGACAAGGCTATTCGGATTTTTTCGAACACGAGATCGATCTCTCGGAAATAAAGAAATTGTCTCCAAAGTTCATCGTCATGCACTCCAAAGACGACCAAAGGATTCCTTTCGAGCAAGGAAAAGAAATAGCCGAAGAACTCGGAGCGGATTTCGTTGTCTACGAAGACAAGCGGCATTTTTCGCGGCCGGAAAACCACGCCGAGGTTTTGGAACAACTGAAAAAACTCCTCTGATGGACATCAAAGCCGCCGAAAAACTGTTCGACGAGAACGGAAAGCAGATTTTGGCCATCTTCAAGAAGATCCAAATGCTCGAATTCTGGCTGAAAGCGAAGATCGCGGACAAGAAAAGCAGATCGGTCAAAGATTTCGAGATCTATCAAAGATCGCTCGAGGACAAGACCTGGAATTTCGTGATCGACGAGTTTTTGGCGCTTTACCCGGAAAAAGAATATCTCCGGCCGGAACTGAAACAAGCCATGGCCGACCGCAACCGGTTCATGCACGCCATCTACACCTGGGCCTTGGTTTCGAGCAAGACCCGGGTGGAAGAACAAGGAAAAAGCATGCTCGACGAAATCGAGGAAAACATCAGCCGGGTCTTGAAAACCCTGCTCGCAGACTGACACCTTGCCAAACTATTGAAAAAATGCCGTTTTTGGCGTATTCTTTACGGGTTTATGGCCAAAAACGAAGTAATTTTGCGGTTCGACGAGGTCTCTTTCAGATACTCGGCTTTGAAGCCCATTTTGGACGAGGCGAGCTTTTCCGTGCGCCGCGGCGCCAAAATCACTTTGATGGGCCAGAACGGCGCGGGCAAGACGAGCATTTTCGGGCTTATGAGCGGCGAGCTCAAGCCCGAATCCGGCCAGATTTCCATTACTCCGGGAGCGACCGTGGGGCTTAGCCGCCAGGTGATCCCCCGCTCCGAACTCGAACTCACGGTCCGCGAGTTTTTCGAAAAAGCTTTTGCCGTCAAAGTCTACGACATCGATCCGCGGATAGAAAAGATCCTCAAGGTAGTGAACCTCGAGGCTCCTTTCGACCGGAGGGTCGGAAGCTTTTCCGGCGGACAGCAAGCGAGGCTTTTGCTCGCTTTCGCCCTGATCCAGAATCCGGACATCCTTCTTTTGGACGAGCCGACGAACAACCTCGACAGCGAAGGCATCGGCCGCCTCAAAAAATTCATCATTGAATACCCGCAAACCTGCGTCGTCATTTCACACGACGCCGGATTCTTGAATTCTTTCACCGAAGGCGTTCTCTACCTCGACGTTTTCACGAACAAAGTGGAACAGTATAGCGGCAATTACCTCGACGTTGTCGAGGAGATCTCGAAAAGGATCGAACGCGAAAGGATGTTGAACGTAAGGCTCGAAAAAGACATCGAAAACCGCAAAGAGCAGGCCAATTTCTTCGGGCAGAAAGGTGGGCACATGCGCGACGTGGCGGCTAAAATGAAAAGAAAAGTCGAAGAGTTGGAAGAAAGCAAAGTCGAGATGAGGCGGGACGACCGCGTCATCAGGAGCTTCGCCATTCCGATGCAGGAGAACATCTCCGGCGACATCGTCAAAATCTCTTCGATCTCGAGCTCGAGAAACGGCGACACGGTCTCGAAAAAAATAACGCCCATCGTTTTGAAGAAAAAAGACCGGTTGCTTTTGACCGGACCGAACGGCGTCGGCAAGACCACCTATCTCGAAGCCATCGTCTCCGGCAAAGCCAAGGGAGTCGGACTCGCGGAAAACCTCGCAATCGGCTATTACCGCCAGGATTTCTCGACGCTCGATTTCGAGAAAACCGCCTACGAATCCTTGGCCGAAGTGATGACGAACGGCGGCGAAGAAGAACTCCGCTCGGCCGCGGCCGGATTTTTGATAGACGCCGACGCCCTGAAGAAAAAAATCAGCGATCTTTCCGAAGGCCAGAAAGGCTTGCTCACTTTCTGCCGCCTGATGCTCCAGAAGCCCGGTCTTTTGATCTTGGACGAACCGACGAACCACATCAATTTCCGGCACATTCCGGTCATCGCCGATGCGGTCAACCGCTACGAAGGCCCGGCAATCCTCGTGAGCCACATGCCGGACTTCGTGAGTAAAATAAAAATCACCTCGACGATCGACCTCGGAACGATTTAGCTTGACGGATAAATATTAATACTAAATACTGAATTCCATGAAAACCAAAAAAGACATCTTGAACGAGCTCATCGACGAGGTCAAAGAAACCCTGATCCGTATCGAAATCACCACCCGCTACGTGGAAACCAAGCAGGCCGAAACCCAAAAAGACCGATATCTCCAGGAACTCGCCAAATTGAAAGCCAACAAGGAAGAGAACGAAGATTGGCTGAAGTTCTTGGAAGAAGAATTCAAAAATACCAAATAACAAATGACCGCGATTTTAATCGCGGTTTTTTGACAATCCCCCTTATTTATGCTACATAAGAAGCATAAGCAGTGAGCTTTGACAACTGCTAATCTCTAATAAGGAGGGAGACTCGTGAAAGCAAGGAAGAGACGAGGAAGAACCGTCGTCGTTATACTTCTAGTTATCGCTCTAATCGGAATGTTCGTTGCCTTCGCGATGCAGACAGCTAGTCTTCCGCCGCCAGTCGCAGAAATTCCGACAGAGCCGGATCCAGTTCAACCCAACGAACCAACGAAGCCAACCGAACCAGATACTCCTACTGTTCCTACGGAGTCTAAGTTGAAGCTGATGAGTTTCAGCCAGTCGGGAACGGTACAAAGCGATGTGGACGCGAACCCAGACGATGAAAACGGAGTAGGCGCCCTTATTCTCTGTAAGATGCCACCCGGAACAGAAATCGTCCTTGATCTCGAAGGAGATCTAATGGAGGGGGAAGTCTCTCTTGTAGGCAAGCCACAAAGAGAATATGGCTTGTATGTCAAGACCGGTATTTATGGAATAATCTTCCACGGCGTCGTCCCAACAGACGAGTTGGTTAAGCAACTTGGCTACACTCATGCCGGTTCTAGCAAGGAGTCGGTTAGGGTTACTACTGGCACGATTCTCGGCAAAGTGGGGTTTCCCCTCAAAAATGACTGGGAGCTCGAAGGGTGTAATCTGATAATTGGTATAGTAGAAGTTAACCCAGATTACATCGACCTCTTCGAACCCAGCGTCGCCTCCATCATCGAGGCCATCACCAGATAGCCGCCACCCTTACGGGTAGGCGGCTCCTTTTTTTACATGATATAATTAACTCAATGAAAAAAGTTCTATTTTTAACAATCTTTCTCGTCGGTATTTTTTCTTTTTCTCAAGTTTTCGCCCAAGAGCAATGTTTGGAAGGAGATTTTCCTCCGGATAGTTATTTTCAATGCATAAATGGAAGACTTTGCCAAGGAAATGAATGTATCTCGTATGAGGAAGTTCCGGAGACGTATACTCCTTCAAGTAATGTCTTAGATTCTGTTGAAGAAGAAGTCTGGTACCAAAGACAACTCGCACTATGGCGTCAAACTCAAAATAAACCTTGCGCTGAACAACAAGGCTGCCACCCATATACCACCTGCGTCACTTCATATAGCGCCAACAGCACCGGCGGCTGTCCCGGAACTTCCTGCGGACAAGTGGGAAGAAATTTGGGAATATCTGGATCGGAGAATCTGCTTCCATGGGGTAAATATGAAATAGTGAGATGTATAAAGCCTTTTTCTACTATACATTTTTGTGGCCTTTATTATTACTCCTATCATATTACCTCCCGTCTCTACTCCCTCGCCGACAAATGTACCAACGACAACTCTTCCAATCAGTGTTTGGTTAATAATGTAGGATTATGGTCGGGTTCTTGCGATGTCGGATCGGGAAACTTCTACAAATGTTGTTGTAATAACCAAACCAACAATCCAACATCCTCGGTTCCGTATTACGGAGAAACGAATGACGACCATCCGCCTTTAGAAGGAGTCTGCCCAGCGGGAAGCAGTATGAAGTGGAAATCTGGTGCTGCGATAAATCCCGCCGAGTGCGCCGCGATCTGCAATCCTCCCCCCGTTGACAATTATTGCTACCGTCCCGACGAGAACGCCTGTCAATACGGAACCCTTACGGAACTGGGAATAAATCAAGCTGTCGCAAGCACTTATCTCAATAACGGAACCTTACGAAGCGATCTGACCAGAGAACAATGTTCTTATCTTTGCAACGACGTTTATGTCTGCAAGAATTGTTCTCCGGTATCGGTCAAAGGCAGATATACGAGTTATAACGAATGCGTTGATGCCGAAAACTTGTATTGCTTCGAAAGGCACGACTCCGTCTATGAAAGCTGCAGTACCGAATCCGGATGCGTGCCCGATGGCCTTTCCGAAGGCTCCACCGCTTCTACGCAGAGTTTTTATTATTGCTCTCCTTTGAGCAATAACTGCGTCAAAGTTCCCCAATCGCCTTTCTTGAGCGAAGAAGCCTGCGAAGAAAGCACCGGTTCCCTGTGCTATCTTCGGAACGATTGCAGTTCCGAGTGTTCCGCGGGAACCACTTTCTCCTGGTGCAATCCCGACGGAGGATGTTCAAGCGGCAATTATCCTTCCAAAGCCGATTGTGAAAAAGACCCCAGCCACACCACTTGTCACGAATCCCAAGGTTTTTCTTGTTCCAGCGTTTGCGGAGCTTCCGGAGGAACGGGATGCGATCTCCCGCCTGATTCCGGCAACGACATCTCGGTTGACCTCGAAGCCGATCCGCAATGCGTTCCCGTAAGAT
>ERZ795030.1343-NODE-1343-length-33867-cov-41.111262_pt1 | contig 33867 bp, 26 predicted proteins | sample MGYA00375122_ERZ795030 | MGnify/ENA primary metagenome ERZ795030 (study PRJEB30165, sample SAMN05720146) | activated sludge metagenome | isolation source: anaerobic digester from wastewater treatment plant | place: Japan | collected 2015-04-20 ... | reverse complement strand
GCAACTCCGTTGCCTCTGCCGAACAGACTTCGGCAGCCCTTATATTATCCGCGTATATCTGCGTGAACCGCTTGAGCCGAAACCTATCTTGAGTAAAATTGTTTGAAGTCCGAGCCGACTTCAGGACTGGCATAAGCATGAAACCCATCTTGCCGGCTCGAACTCCAAACCAGCCAGCATGGAGTTCATTGAGCCAAGACTGGCTTCATATTGACACCAGACGCTTTTGGCTCAATGGACTTCATGCGGACAGAGAGCCATATATGAAAACACAAGCGATAGAGTATCACGCTTAAAGAAAGCAAAGTTGAAACTGCAAACGGAAGAATGTCATGCCTAAAGAAAGCAAATTGTGATAACGCAACCGAAAAGAATATCATGCGGCGTCAGCCGCAAATACCAACAAAGCGAAAAAAGAACTTGACCTGTAATTATCAGATGACAAAATGCGTTCAGTAGCTTTGCAATAAAAAGATTGTTAGTAACGAGGAGTGCCGTATGCCCTCAAAGAACCGTAAAAACAAGGGGTGTGGTTTTGCACCAGCATCTGGGGCACGGCTTTACGCCCTCCCTGTTTATGGGAGTTGACATGCAAAGATATAGATGGATCGTTGCCGGAATTTTGTGCATTATGGCCATCGGGCTGAGTGCCGTAACCAGAATAGTCGATATCTCTGGATCGGGGCAATATACCAGCATTCAAACGGCTGTCACTGCTTCATCGCCCGGTGATACTGTTTTAGTATATCCTGGGACATATACTGAGAATATTAGAATCAGAGACAACACAATTAGTTTATTCAGTTTGGAAGCTATAACTTCAGATTCTTCCTTTATTGCCAATACAGTCATTGACGGAGGCTTGATATCGTCTGGATTATGGGTGTCTGAGAATATCCAAAACATAAAAATCCGGGGGTTTACTATAATAAATTGCAGAGTAGGCATATTTCTTGACAGATATTCAACTTCTGAGATTAGCAATTGTGTTGTTACGGGTAATAAAGCTGCAAGCGGATCAGGATTTACTGTATATAAATGCACAACTGTCCTGAGTGGGGTTCGGATATTTGACAATTATGCGTATATAAAGGCAGGTGGTATATACATCAATGGCTACATGGGGTCAGTAAACGTTACCTTTGATCCGGTTAACCGCTGTTCCATATACAACAACACAGCCGGGGCAGGACAGGATATAGTTGCCCACTCGATCAACAACGACCTGAGCATTCCCCTCGAGATGTTCACGGTAGCCAATCCCAGCAGCTACTACGCAACGGCTTTAAGGGCTTCCGGCAATGAATTTGAACTACTGATAGACGCCCAGGCGTTCCATCACCAGGAGATTAACCACGATCTCTACGTGTCTCCGGAGGGAGACGACGCCAATGACGGATTGAGTCCCGCGACAGCCCTCAAGACGATCAGAACGGCGGTTTACAGGGTTGCCTCTGACAGTTCGAACCCTAAGACGGTGCATATTCTACCGGGGACTTATTCCAGAACTACCAACCAGCAGGTGTTTCCAATTCCCATGAAAAGCTGGGTAAGGGTCAGGGGAGCGGGGATTGAAGATACTCAGGTAGTGGGTGAGATGGACCCATTTTTTGCCAATGTGCAATACAATCCTTTAAATGTATTCACAAGCTTTTATCAGAGCAATGCCAGCCTGGAGGACCTGTCCATCACTTCCACCGGATCGGACAACAGTTGTGCTATCTGGGGCTTTGAGGAAGAAGCGCTGCACCTGAAAAACCTCAGGATGCATGAACTGAGTCCGGATTTGTATGCAGTGATAGATATTTCACAGGCTTCAAATGTATGCTGGGATGGTATTACGATCGAGGATATAACAACCGACCAAATGGGAATGTTATATACTGATGGCTACATCACCGGAACAATCCGGAACTCAGTTTTCAGAAACGCAGCATCAACATATACCAGTAATCAAGTGTGGGCAAAGCCTTTAATATGGACATCGGCAGGACAGAGTTTTACAGTAGAGAATTCAATATTTACTAATCTATCAATGGCGGATGATGATGCTCAGGCTATTTGTTTTGGTGGAGTTTTAAATCCCCAATCACAACAGTATTATACGTTCCGGAACTGTTTGTTTTCGAATATAAACTGCAACGAAAGAGGTGTGTTAATAGTTGGACACACATATCCGGAGATGAACATCACCAACTGCACCTTTGCCGGGCATACCGGTAACGGCGAAGCTCTGATGGTAAATGGGAATGTAACAATCTCCAACTGCATATTTTATAACAACAGGTCCAAGGAAATCGCCATCAATCCCATGGATGGGACAGGTATCCCCACCACATTGACCCTCGAAAACAACCTGATCCGGAATGGTTATAGCGATATTTGGCCATGGATTGGTTGTACAATTAACTACTCTGATACCAACATCACTGGCAACCCCCTCTTTCTGGGTGGTGATGATACCAACGATCCGCTCTATTACAGCCTTTCCGCCGCCTCACCCTGCATCAACTGCGGGACTCCGGATACTGAAGGCCTTGGCCTGCTTCCTTACGATCTGGCAGGCAACTGGCGCATCTGGGATGGCAGGATAGACATGGGCTGTTATGAGTACGGCTCGGAGCCATGGGTGGACAGTGACGATCCGGTTGTTCCGGAACTTCCTGCCCCGAAGCTTGCCGCCTATCCCAATCCCTTTACGGTTTTCACCAATCTCAAGGTTATTCTGCCTTCCAATCGATGCAATGGCAAAGCAAGGGTAACAAACGCAAGCATAGACATCTACAACATCAAGGGGCAAAAAGTAAAGAGCATAGCACTTGATCCCGGCAAGGCGGGTGAGCAGTTCAGCTATTGGGATGGCAGGGATGAAGCTGGCAGGCAGTGTTCCAGTGGTGTTTACATTCTCAACCTGAAGGTCAATGGCATAGGGGCGTTGAGTAAAAAGGTTACGTTTATCAGGTAGTCAAAGAATGCGTGTTTTACAATTGCTCAAAACCGCGGAAATTGCAGCGAGCCATTGAAAAGCCACTGGGGCAGCTTGTCGTAATTGAGGTCAAAGTGTTCCAGCAGATGGGAATCCGAACCCAGGGTGAACAGGGAGCCGCCGCAGTCCATATATAGCTCGATCTGCCATTTATCCGGCAAGATCCTCGCGTAGGGTTTGCGCAGAGAGGAGAAATTGATTTCCAGGGCGATGCCGCGCTCCACCATGCTTTGAAAGATATCCTTGAGGATGTCCCGGCAGAAGCTCTCATCCGGCATATCCTTATAGTAGCGTTTATAGACGCCCAGATGGGCGATGACATCGATCTTGCAATGTTGCACCAAGTCCAGGTTAAGGCGATAGTAAGAGGCTATTTCGGAAGGGGTAAGGGGTGCTTTCAGAGGCACGGCGACATTGGTGAAGTCGTTCAAAAAATGGACTGCGCCCATCACCAAATCCAGGTCAAGTTGCTCCAAAAGGCAGTCGGCAAAGGGGCGGACCTTGTTGTAGTCGCCCACTTCTATCCCGCACAGGAGCCTTAGGGGTGTATCTGCAAGGCGTTCTTTCAAAGCTTGCATGCCCTGGCAATACTTTTTGAAGGCGGGAAGCCCATAAACCAGCAATTCATTGGGCAGGAGGTCAAGATGTTCGGTGATGGCGATCAAGTCATAGTTCAGGGTCAGGGCTTTATCCACCAGTTCCTTGGCCTTCATCCGGCTGTCGTAGCTGTATTCGGTGTGCAGATGGTAGTCGGCTTTCATTAAAACTCCAAGTATCAGGATTCGGCGGCAATCAGCGCAGCGCCCAAGGCTCCGGTGATTTCCGGTTGCAGGCTCACATGGACTTCCTGCTGCAGTTGCTCGCTCAGACACAGGGCCAGATCGGCATTCATGGCCACGCCTCCGGTAAAATAGACGGGGGGGCGCATTTCCAGGGCGCCGATCTGGGCACGGATGCGCTTGGCGATTGATACGTGCACGGCGCGGGCTATATTGGCAGGCTTTTCTCCCCGGGAGATGAGGCCGATTATTTCAGACTCCGCGAACACCACACAGGTGGAGGAGATGGAGAGAACCGCATCCGCTTCCCACGCCAGATCTGACAGCCTGTCAATCCCGCAATCGAGGTGCAGGGCTGTGAGTTCCAGGAATCTGCCCGTGCCCGCCGCGCATTTGTCGTTCATGGCAAAATCCTCTACTTTTCCGGATTCCCTGAGGGTGATGATTTTGGAATCCTGTCCGCCTATATCGATCACAGAACGGCAATCAGGATGGAAGTAACCCACTCCGGCGGCATGGCAGGAAATCTCCGACAGAATCCTGCAAGGCTGGTCGAAGAGCTTTCTCCCGTAACCGGTGCATCCTATGCGATCAGGCATTCCGATGCCGCATTCCTGACGGGCTTTGTCGATCAGGGCTTGAACGGTTAGCATGGGGGAGACGTCAGTGCCCTGCCAGCCGGAGAAGAGTAGGGCGCGGGTAACGCTGTCCAAAACAACCAGCTTGGTGTTGCGAGAGCCGATGTCGATTCCAAACGCTATCATAGGAGAATATGGGTGTATTGGTTGTCTTCGCTGAGCCAAAGCGCGGCAAGCTCTTTGACGGTTTCCATCCGCACGGCGTGGATGCGCTGTTCCCGATCCAGAAAGAACTCAGGTTCATAGCCTAACACATCAAGGTTGGAAATCATGGCAGCCTGGACCGAGACATTCTCCATTTCGATGCGATGCATCCCGCAGAGGTAGTTTTTGGCAAGCTGAAGCTCGCATTCACTCACACCTTCGTTTGCCACCTGGTCAAGGATCTCACGCAGCAAGCCCAGGCAAGCGCGGTAGTCGTGTGGATCACAATAGGCGTAGGCGTTCCAGAAGCCAAGTTCGTTTACGGAGCTAAAGTCGAATCCGGTCTGATAGGCCAGGCCGTGTTTCTCGCGCAGGATATTAAAGAAGCGTGAATCCATATCTCCACCCATGATCTGGGCCAATACATGGAAGGCGGTGGTGTGCAGCCTGTTTGAGGCAGGCGGGGCAAAGCCACCCAGATTTATGATCGCCTGCCCCATCCCGGTGCGCTGGATGGCGAGTCGTTTGGCCGAGGAAGGCTGGAGGGCAGGCGGTGTTTCAAGTTCATGGTTTCCCATGGGATACGCTGAAAAATAATGGTCGATAAGCGCCCAGACCTTGTCCGGATCGACATTGCCCACCAGTCCAATACTACTGCGGGAAGAGCAGTATTTTTCCGCATGCCAGCCACTGATGGCGGTTTTGCCTATCCTGCGGATATCGGATGGTTCTCCAGTGCATTTGTCATAGGGGCTTCTATCCCCAAACAACATCTTGAACCAAGCCTGATACGCTTTACTGGAGGGGTTTTGCTTTTCGCGGCGCAGAATATCCAAGGCAGACATCTTGCAAACCCTTATGTAATCGGAATCAAATGCTGGCTCACAGATTATCTCTGCCAACACCGAGACAGCAGTCTCCAGATCCCGGGGAAAGCACTTGCCTCTGAAGATGGTGCTGTCCAAGGGATTCTCGGTTCGCACATTGAATCCGATATCGCGGGACAGATCAATGAGCTGGTTGAAGCTGTGCTTTTGCGTGGCATGGAGCATGGCGGTTGAGCAGAAGAAATTGAGCCCCCGCTGCGCAGGGCTTTCCGAAAGCTGGGAAAAATTTGTAGAAAGGGCATAGCCGCAAACAGTTAGATCAGGAAGGTAGTGATAGATGAAACTGAGCCCATTGGACAACCTGGCGCTGAAGTATCCCGGTCTTAACTCTGTCAAAGGCTGGCTGGAAAGCTGTGATACCGGGCTGTGGGGGATGCCTTGAGGAGCTTCCCAAACCATAACTTGGTTTTCTTGTTGCAAGGAAGGGCTGAGAAATTCGGAAATATTAATCAGGTGAGGCTTGGGACCTTGATGAAAAACAATCAGGCGGGAAGGATGCCAATAGCCGTGTACGGCTGCCAGAATCTCGGCCCGGGTTATCGCCATGACGCGCTGGTCGTAATCGTAGATCGTTTCATAGCTGCCCATCAGTTCATCGTTACCGATCATACTGGCAATGTTTTCCACACCTTGAAATCCATAGCGCCAACCGTTGATAATATCGCGCTTGGCCAGGTAGATCTCCTTGTCGTCCAGTTCATCCCGCAGGATGGATTGGTATTCCTGGGCGAAGATCTCGGAGATTCTGAGTATGTGTTTGGAATTGACGCTGGAAATGACCACCGGAGCGTATCCGCTCAGGCTGCCGGAGATCGATTCCACCTTGACCGAGGAGGCTATTTTCTCTTTCTCCACAAGCCTCTTGTAGAGCCTGGAATAGTTGCCATACGCCAGGCAGCGTAACGCGATCTGTAAAGCGTCGCATTGGGGATGAGAGCTGCAAAGTTCCGGCAAAGAAAAGGCCAATAACTCCATACGGTTCTTGCGGCAAAAAGAAGGGGCAGGGACAGGTTCAGGTTCCCGGAAGCGGCTGTAATCTGGTTTGGAAAGGGCCTGGGAACTGATCCATTGTGACCAGTATGCCTGCACCTTTTCCATCGTTTGCGCTGTGTCCAGATCACCAGCCAACACCAGAAATGAGTTTTGCGGGGTATAGTGGCGGGCATGGAAAGCTTTCAACTTTTTCTGCGTGGCAGCTTTCACCGAAGCCAGAGAGCCAAGCACAGGACGGGATTGCGGGTTGTCGATAAAACAGCTGCCCTGGATGTATTCAAAGAAGTCGAGTTCCGGATCGCTTTTGGTCTGACGGATTTCTTCGCAGATGATATCCTTCTCCAAGGCAACGTCTTCTGGGGTGAAGGTGGGGGAGAAGGCCAACTCTGCCAGGACACGCAGTCCCTGATCCAGATACTCTGCTGGCAGGATGATATAGATGCAGGTACTGTCGAAATCGGTGTAAGCGTTGATGGAACCGCCCAGTTCGTTGATGGTTCTGGAAATCTCGTTGTAGCCATAGTTGTGGGTGGATTTGAAGACCAGATGTTCGATGAAGTGGGAGTATCCCTTTTCGCCTTTCCGCTCCCAGATACTGCCTATTCTGATGTAAAGCTGGAGACAGAGCAAAGGATTGGAATGATCCTCGTGGACAATCACTTTCAGACCGTTTTCCAGGGTTTTTGCTTGGGCGCGTGAGTGCATCTTTATCAGGGGGATGGATATACTTTAAAATTCCGGGTGCGGGCCATGATAGACCATGGCGTATGCATTGTGGTTGTGGATGGACTCGAAGCTGTTTGATTCGACATAGAATTCCGCAACTCTGGTGTCTGCCTCCAAGGTCTGAGTGATGTCACGAACTATATCTTCAACAAATTTGGGATTGGCATAAGCCATTTCGGTCACATACTTTTCGTCACTTCTTTTCAGCAGTGGATATATGGGGCAACTGCCTGCGGCTTCGGCAATTGCGATTAGCTCTTCAAGCCAGATGAAGCCAGTGTATCTGACCCTGATGGTAACCAGTGAGCGCTGATTGTGGGCGCCCTGGCTGGAAATCTCCTTGGAGCAGGGGCAAAGAGTGGTGACGGGAACGGTGACACCGATCCAGAAACGGAATTCATCCTTCAGGCTCGCGCTAAAGAAGCACTGATAATCCATGAGAGATGCTATCTTGGAGACAGGCGCCAGCTTCTTCATAAAGTAGGTAAACCGCATGTCCACATAGGCAGCTTTCGCTTTCTGGCAGACTTTAAGCTCAGCCAGAAACTTTTCCAGCTGAGATACAATGTTCTCATGGTGAAAGCGGTTCAAAACCTCCAGGAACCGGGACATGTGCGCCCCGCGCTTGCGATGATCCAACTCCACATAGATGTCGAGCTCAGCGATCGTGTTCTGTACTCCGTTGGCGCGGTCATCCACAATGACAGGATAACGGACACCCTTCACTCCCACCTTGTCGATAATCACCGCTCTGCCATCGTCTTGAGATTGGATGTCGGGAAGGTCAGTCATTCTTCGTGCCAATCCAGGTCTTTCATGCCTGATGTTTTGAGCGAAACTGTCTCGCCTGCGTTGTTATAGTATATCACGGCATTCGCTTCTGCAAAGTTTTTTAACTTTTCCGCAGCCTGCTCGGGCGGCAGCACGAAGAGCGCAGTGGAGAGCCCATCCGACCAAGCGGCGGAAGGATGGATCACCGTTACCGAATACATGTCTTTGACAGGATAGCCGGTAAAAGGATCAAGGATATGGTTATAGCGCTGTCCCTGGTATTCAAAGTATAACTGATAATCTCCAGAGGTGCTGAGGGAGCCATTTTTGATCTTGAAGTTACCGATCGTGCTTTTGTCCTTGGGCCTGGGATGCTGGATATGCACCACCTGGGCTATCTTTTTACCAAAGAAGGTCATACTGCTCAGGCAATCGATCTGACCACTGAGAAAGCGATGGCGCTGCATGTATTCACGGGCTTTGTCCAGAATATACCCTTTGGCCAGCGCTCCAAAGGTGATCTTCATGCCTGCTGGCAAAATGATTCTGTCTTTGTTGTAGCGCACACGGTTGAAGCCGACTCTATGCAACATGTCTTTAATAACAAGGGAATCAGGTGGAGTCCAGGGCAGCGAATCAGTGTAAACATGGGTGCTGTCGCTGAATCCCCACAGGTCAAACAAGGGTTTGATGGTGATATCGAATTTGCCCTCTGTCAAGCGATAGAGGCTGTCAGCAATGGTGAGTAACTCATAGGCGTCTGGATCCATGGGATATGATCTTCCGGAGTTTGAGTTGACCTTGCTGATCCAAGATTCCGGGTCATAGTCATCGAATTTTTTCTCGAGAGTCCTCATATATGAGAAAACCGAGTCGATCTGAGCGCCGATGCCCTTGCTTTTTGAGCTTGCTTCAATGGTTACCGAGGTATTCAGCAAATCCTGATTGGTGCGGATATCTGAGTAGGAGCGGGTGACATATTTATAAAATCCATAGGATATCACCAGCAGCAGGATCAACAGCGAACTAATCTCTTTTCTGGTCATCATTGCAAGACCTTAGGGCTGAGGCCGGATAATTTCAAAATCCAACAACAGGTCGGTGTAATCCCTGATGGCATACCAACTGAGGGGAACGGTAATGACAAGGGGAACAAGGAGTAATAGAAATCCGACCAGGTTCAGGATGATGAGCACAAGGGCAAGCAGGTAGATATTCCACCGCACGACGTGGAAATACTTGTAAGAAACCCTGAATGCCGCCCAAAAGCTGAGCTGTTTGCGTTCCATCAACACAGGAACGGGCAAAACAAGCGCAAGGTAGTAATTGATCAACACTATCCACACCAAGCGTAGAATGGGGTCACTGCCAAACTGGGGAAAGCCAAAGCAGATCAGATAAATAACTACAAAGTACAAGGCAGAGAACAAGCTGAAGAGCAGATAACAGGGATAAGCCGACATTGCCTTCTTCATATCCGCCAGGCCTATTGTGTAATTGTCAGTTTTTGTTACAGGCTGAAAAGGCATGAGAATGAAGGGGATAAACACGCCGACGGAAAACGATACTATTATCAAGTTCAACAGGAGGTTGGGAGTATTGGTGATTTCAGCAAGATCAAGAAAGCCGAAGCTGTGGAACAACACAATCAGTACGGCCATCGGGATAATCCCGAGAATAATGGAAATGGCAGCCGCGGGGACGTTACTGCCTTTGTATTGTTTGAAGCTTTTCCAGGTTCTGGCAAGGCTTGCCATGGCAGACAGGTCGTTCGTCACAGCGGGTGTCTGCCGACCGCAACTTGAACACCACAGGTCGTGGGGGGCAAGATTGCCGTTGCATTTTTTACAACGCATAGGGGCTCCTACATTTCAGATTTAACATTTTGACCAACCGCAGGCAGGGCAGAGCAGACAACCCTCAGCATGCTCAATTGAAGAGCCACAATCGGGACAGAGGGCTATGGAGGTGCCTGAGACTGTATGGGGATTGTTTGTATTCGGATACGCCGCGGTTACACTGATTGCTTTGATATCACCGTTGGTATGGGCGGCCAGAAAAGCTTCCAAGGCTTGCCCCACAGCGTCTCCGCAAGAAGTAATCATCTTACCTTTGCGCCACATAGGTGACTGGCAGCGAATTCCTTTTAGCTGTCTGATGATGGCCTCAACCTTGATATCCGATCTTAAGGCAAGCGAACAAAGGCGAGCCAGCGCTTCCAACTGGGCAGAGGCGCAACCGCCAACTTTTCCCATTTGCAAAAAAACCTCGCAGGCTCCGTGCTCGTCTGTATTGATGGTTACATACATGTGGCCGCAACCTGTTTCCATGCGTTGGGTGATGCCATGGGTGATCTCAGGTCTGTTACGGGGTGCAACCTTACGCTCGGCATTACCCGCCTGTTTGCCAGTGCCGGATCCGGTGTTTAATACTTGATCTTCCCTGCTCCCGTCGCGATACACAGTCACCCCCTTGCATCCCAGCAGATAGGAAAGCTCGTAGGCCGTTCTTATATCTTCAACTGTGGCAGAATTGGGGAAATTAATGGTCTTGCTAACGGCATTATCAGTGTATTTCTGGAAGGCAGCCTGCATTCTGATATGCCACTCGGGGCTGATATCATGGGCAGTTTGAAAGATTGTGCGAATCTCGGCAGGTATGCGCTCGTTATGAGCAATTGAACCTGATTCCGATATTTCCCGCAGTAGTTCTTCATCAAGAAGTCCCGCCTGTTCCAGTTTGGCCTTGAACCATTTGTTCACATAGAGCAGTTTTTCGCCATCCATGACGTGTTTCCGGAAAACCAAAGAGAACTGGGGCTCGATCCCGCTCGAGGTGTCCAGGATCATGCTGATGGTGCCTGTTGGTGCTATCGTGGTATGTGTAGCGTTGCGGATACCATGTCGTTTGATGTTGGCAATCAATGTGTTCCAATCAGCATTTTTTGGGGATCGCTTGAGAGTTCCCTTGCTGTATATGCTCCCCTTGAAGTTGGGAAAGCTACCCTGGCTTTGAGCAAGCTCCATAGAACGGAGTTTAGACTCAAAATCTATGAACTCCATCACAGATTCAGCCAGATCAACCGCTTCATCACTTGCATAAGGAATTTCAAGTTGATACAGCATATCAGCCCAACCCATCACACCCAGACCGATTTTGCGGTTTGCATTTACCATCTCGTCTATCTGAACCAGGGGAAATTTGGAGCGATTGATCACGTCATCCAAAAAGTCCACACTGTCACGCACAACTTCCCTTAGCCTATCCCAGTCCACAGCTCCCTGCTTGATCATGAGCGAGAGGTTTATGGAGCCCAGGTTGCAGGCTTCATTGGGAAGCAAAGGCTGCTCTCCGCAAGGATTTGTGGATTCGATCCGACCGATGTGGGGGGTGGGATTGGCCTCGTTTATACGGTCCAGAAAGACTATTCCTGGCTCGCCATTTTTGTGTGCCATTTCGACTATGAGGTTGAAAACGTCACGCGCTCTGAGTTTGCCTTTTGTTTCTTTCGTTTTTGGGGAGATCAGATTGTACTCAGCATCCTGATTAACTGCCTGCATAAAGGTTTCGGTGATGCCTACACTCAGATTGAAATTGGTAAGTTCATTTGTATCTTCTTTGCAGGTGATGAATTCCAGTATCTGAGGATGATCGACATTCAGGATGGCCATATTGGCGCCGCGGCGTGTTCCACCTTGTTTGACAGCATCTGTGGCGGCGTTGAAGACTTTCAAAAATGAAAGCGGGCCACTGGAAACACCGTTAGTGGAACGAACCCGGGCATTGGCTTCACGCAGTCTGCTAAAAGAAAAACCCGTGCCTCCACCGCTTTTATGGATCAAGGCTGCATTCTTGACAGTTTCAAAGATGCTTTCCATGCTGTCTTCTATTGGCAACACAAAGCAAGCTGACAGCTGTTGCAGGTCATTGCCAGCATTCATCAGGGTGGGTGAGTTTGGCAAAAAGTAACCGCTGTCAAGCAGCTTGAAGTACTTTTTGGTCTTTTGCTTATCTTGCCCCGCGATATTGCTGGCTACACGTTTGATCATGGACTTCCAATCTTCAATCGTGTTGCCATCGTCGTCTTTACGGAAATATCTTTTTTCAAGTACTATTAGGGCGTTTTCGCTTAACTTCATTTTTTTTACCTACAAACCCAAGATTTTCCGGGTTTGATCAGGTGTGGCCAATGGCCTTCCAATTTCTTCAGCTATGCGGGCCAGGCGTGCGATTAACTGGGCGTTTGAGTCTGCCAATACTCCCTTGTGGTAGAATATGTTGTCTTCAAATCCCGCTCTGATGTGTCCTCCACTCACCATTGCCGTGAGAGAAGCCTGGATATGATATCTGCCGATCCCCGCCACAGCCCATGTGGCTCCCGGGATGATTTCCACGAGGTGCTCCTTCATATAAAGCACATTTTTAGGTGTACCACTCATCCCTCCCGGAACACCAAGAACAAATTGGACATGCAGAGGAGTATGGGTGATGATCCCTTTTTTTACCAGCCTGCCAATATAGTCGATCATCCCAGACTCGTAAACCTCCACCTCTGGAACTACATTGTACTGTTTGAACGCCTCAGCCAGCTTAACAATGTCTGCGGGATGATTGATAAAGATGTCATTTCCAAAATTGAGAGTGCCTGCGTTCAAAGTGCCCATATCAGGGTGCAGGCTTAAGGGGGCCAAACGTTTTTCAAAAGCTTCTCCAACGGCACCGCCGGTGCTTATCTGAATGATTAGCTCTGGTTCAGCAGCACGGATTGCCTCAATGGAGTCTTGAAACCGCTTCATGCTCTGGGTGGGGTTGCCATCGTCATCCCGCACATGGAGATGTATCACTCTGGCACCGGCTTTATAGCAAGCCTTCGCTTCCGCTGCCTGTTCTTCTGGAGTGATGGGGAGATTCGGCTGATCTGTTCTGGTCGTTTCCGCACCAGTTATAGCTGCTGTTAAAATAAGGGGATCCATAGTAGTTACCTCGTATCTATTATTATTTATTCAAACCAGCTTTCAAACAGACGCACGCGACGCAATTGAGCTATCTCCTTATCAAGGATGCGTTTGGCAATCTGTTCAAATTTGTCCTCATTGTCACTTACATAAAAAATGTCTTTGCCCGTCTTTCCAACAATGTTTACAGGTAAGAGAGCTTTCAAATATGCCGTGATAGCTTCCGCGCTGTCCACCAGAGTTACTTGATTCCCCATAACCTGGGATATCAAATCTCTCAGCAAAGGATAATGTGTGCAACCAAGAACGAGTGTATCGATATCCATTTGTTGCAATTCGTGCAGGTATTCATGCACGACCGCTTTGGCAACTGGGTGGTCAGTCCAGCCTTCCTCAACCAGGGGGACGAAGAGGGGGCAAGATTTAGAAAACACCACCGCATCCGGCATCAGCTTGCTGATAGCCCTTGTATAAGCTTGGGATCTGATGGTTCCTTCAGTACCGATTACGCCAATGCGATGATTTCGTGTGCTCCGCACAGCTTCCTCCGCACCAGGTGTGATCACGCCTATTATGGGGATGTTGGTTAGGTGGCAGAGTTCATCCAAAGACACGGCAGCAGATGTATTACAGGCTACAATAAGTATCTTGATGCCTTTCTGAAGGAGAAAGCGAGCGTTTTGGACCGAGTATTCGATAATGGTGTTGTGAGACTTTGGCCCATATGGAACTCTGGCAGTGTCGCCAAAGTATAGCAGATCTTCTTCAGGGAAGGCTGCTCTGATTGCCTTGAAAACAGTCAGTCCACCCACACCTGAATCAAATATGCCAATTGGCCTTTTCATCTCTTTCCTCTCTGCTTACGCTTTGCTTGGCCTATTTTTTTATAAGCGCGCTTATCGTCAACAGCAATTCGCTTGATTTTCCCTTTTTGCGGATGCGATTCTGCCTTAGGCATTCCCACTTTCTTACGAGTTAGGTTTTGGAAAGCATGTATGTGAGCATCACTTGAATCTTGTAGTTCTACATATATATCATCACTAACATCGATGATGTCAACAAGAACTTTATCAAGTAGCTGGTAATATTCATTACTATAGGTGTTTACAAACCTCATTTCTTTTTCCAGATACTGCCAGCCTCTACCCGAAAACTGCTCAGATTTAAGAAAAGCATTGACCGGAATTTCGTTTAAACGGACTATTAGCCCTGCGGATTTGGCTGATATAACCATCCCACTGAACGACTCCCCAATATGGCCTTTCATATATGCCAGGCTATAAATCCGTTCAATATCACGCTCAGCCTGATCCGCCTGTAGTTCCTTTTCTGTGGCGATGGATGCGAAACGTTTCAATTGGGTGGGTGATATCTTTTCTTTGCTGCTGTGCAGGATATGGATTTTGCACAGATGATGGATCACAAGATCGCAAAGCCTGCGGATCGGGCTGGTGAAGTGAGTGTAGTCTTCCATACCCAGGCCAAAGTGTCTGATATGTTCTGTTGAGTACTTTGCTTTCTTGAGACTGCGCAGAATAATCCTGTCAAAGACCTTATGATAGTCAGGACCAGGCATCGAATACAAGAGATACTGGATAGAGGCATTCAGAGAATCCCTTTCGTAGAAGCTAACACCATAATGAGATAACAGTTCCACCACCCACTGCAGCTTGGCTGGGTCCGGGTCTTCATGTATCCTATACAGAGTAGTGGGGGAGAGCTCTGACAATTTTTTAGCAATAAACTCGTTAGCTACCAGCATGAAGTTCTCGATGATCTTGTGTGATTCTGTTTCATCTGCCAGAGTAAGTCTCTTGATAAAGCCTTCATTATCATACTCATATTCCAGCTCTGGAAGGTCGAAGAATATATATCCATTGCGAAGCCTAATGTCAGTTAGAAGCGCAGATAGTTCCCTCGCATTGTTCAAAGATTGCTGTAGCTGCTCTGATAAATCATTATTATTCCCCTCAAAAAAGGCGTCCACTTCTTCATAGCTGAGGCGCTGATCACTGCATATCACGCTTTCAACCAGCTGCTGTTTAGTGATCTTACCACCCGTATTAAAATCCGTTATAACAGTTAGTGTCAGTTTATCTTCCTGAGGCCTTAGACTGCAAATCTTGTTCGAAAGTCGCTCTGGCAGCATAGGAATTACTTTTTTGGGAAAGTAGAAGCTGTTCCCACGCTTTACCGCTTCTGCAAACACAGAACCCGACATTTTGACATAGTGCGCAACATCAGCTATATGCACGTATAAACGCCAGCTATTCTTCAGCTTTTCCAAAGAAATCGCATCATCAAAATCCTTTGCAGATATTGGATCAATCGTGAAAGTGAACAGGTTACGAAAATCTTTTCTGGAACTCAGCTCTTCGGCGCTGATCTGATCGGAAAAAGATTCAGTTTCAGTGAGAACAGAATCAGGAAACTCCAAAGGCAATTTGTACTGGCATATGACCCCCATCAACTCCACCTGCGGGTCTCCAGACAGTCCAAGCACTTCAATAACTTTACCCACAGGCATTTTACCGTAAAGGGGGTTTCCCCAGTTTGTTACCTGCAAAACCACTTTGTTGCCGTCAGTGGCTGAATTTAGATCGCTAACTTCAAACCAGTTGTGGATTTTGGGATTAGTACAGAGAAAGTAGGCTTTATCATTGGCAATTCTTATGTCGCCAGCCAAGGTTTCATTGGCTCTTTTGATGATACGCCTTACATGCGCGTAATTTGCCTTGCCATTTCGATAGTGAGGCTCGACGCTCACTAAATCATCATGATAGGCATTTAACGTATCTTCTGCGCCGATGAAAAAATCACCCTGCTCTGTGCGAACAAAGGCAAATGACTGATTTCTGGATAGCGGCGTAGCGTCAAATAGGCCTTCTATCAAACCTGGTTTTGAAGTTGCAGTGTTTTTAGGCTTATCTTTCAAATTGGTATCAATCAGTCTGTATTTGCGATTGCGTTTCTCCATTTTACCGCATTCTATGAAGTCTTGTAACGCTTCCGACAAAAGGGACTTTTCCTTTCTCACCAAATCCAACTGTCCCACAATCTCATTATAAGATAATCCTTTATTACCGGTATCGGCAAGAAGTGTTAATAATCTTTCCCGGATGTCTTTAATTCCCAAGCAAACTCCCTAATACTGTTTACCAATCTTTCTGGTAAGTATTTCAATCAACGCTTCTTTTTCAGATTGGTCTTTTGAGAAACGCATCGATTGTCCTCTAAACCGATCAAGCCTGCGAGGCAGCTTGAAGGTGCTCAGCATGATACCGCGCTTATCGGCATAAAAACAACCAAAGTCCGAATACCGCCTGTTGATTTTTAGCAGTGAATAATGTACCACAATCTCATATTCATAAAGGCAGTAGGTTGTAGGAATGAAGTAGGGGAGAAGGTTGCCCAAAATCAACGCCATACCAAAAAAATAGAAATAAGGCATCTGCCATTGCTGGACTGCAAGTATCCAGAGATATACTGCCAGGAAAACAAGGAATACACATAAAAGGACCGATGTCCATAAGCGTTCAACAAACGGCCATGATCGCCAGGTTAGAAGAGGTTCAGGCGACATTTTGAACTATCTCCCGACACTTTTCTATTTCTTCTTTGATGGATAGAATAAAGGTAAATGATTTGGCGGTTGAAAACTTTGATCCCAGAGTGTTGGCTTCTCTTTGCATTTCTTGAAGAATGAAGTTCAGGTTCTTGCCTATCTCATCAGTTCGTTTTAGGGATTCTATCATAGTATTAATGTGGCTTCGTAAGCGCGTTATTTCTTCTTGGATATCGTATTTATCGATGTACAGGGCGATCTCTTGGAACAGCCTCTGTTCAAGATTCTCGGTTGTAAAGGATCCGAGTAATTCTGTTGTCCGCGCTTTCATAGAGCCAAACAATTCTTCCTTATATGGTTGAATTTCTGTTTCAACCAATGTCAATTGTTTTTGGATCAAACTACATGATTTTTCCAATATATCTCGAATACTTATAGCTTCCTTCCTTTGCGATTCTATAAGAGAGTCAATAGCTGTGCTCAAAGCTCTGTCCAGTAATTCATTTAGTTCTTGATCATCTTCAGGCCTGCCATCAATTTCAATTATTCCAGGTTCATTTAATAAAAAACTCATGTCGATTTCACCAGAAATACCAAGCACTTCATGAGCTTGTTGTACGATTTCATGATATTTAACTAGCTTGGTTGGATTCAGCTTGATATTCGGTTCTCTGTGATCTGTGACAGTAATCCTGACATCTACTGTGCCACGGGAGAGACGTTCAGAACACTGTTTGCGTACAATGTGCTCATAATAGTTCAATTCACGTGGCAAGTAGATACGTAAATCCAAAAACCTACCATTGATTGATTTTATATCAAGATCGACCTCTATATTGTTTTCTCTTACCCGAGCCTTGCCGAATCCTGTCATGCTTCGCATAGTTTAACTACCTCAATTTATAAATGGGAGAGGGTATGATATCCGTAATTACCACATACAGATAACATATCCCCATGAAAGTTTACATAACATGTCTTATCAATAAGCTTCATTAGTTGATTATCCACATACCAGGGTGCCTGATGTTGCGTCTTTGACAGTAGCGCTTCTAAGTGTGCCGATATCCGATTGACTGCCTGGCAAAACAGCAATCTTGTAATCTCTGGTTTTGCCTGAAACTTGCTGAGAAGACTTTTTACTAATATTCTCGACATATACTTCCACGGTATTCCCGATTTGATTTCGAAACTTCTGCAGAGTAATGTCTCTTTGTAAGTCAATCATAGTTTGCAAGCGTTTCAATCTAACGCTCTCAGGAATTTGGTTAATATACTCCGCGGCCTTTGTTCCAGATCTCTCACTATACTTAAAACAAAAGGCATAATCAAAAAGAATGTTCTGCATTGCAGTGAGAGTATTCGCAAAACATGTTTCATTCTCCCCAGGAAAACCTGCTATAAGATCAGTGGTTATCGCTATGTCAGGGATTGCGTTACGCAATTTGTTAATCAGGTTGGTATAGTGTTCAATTGTATATTTCCGGTTCATGGCATGGAGAACAGAATTATCACCACTTTGAAGTGGCAAATGAATATGATTGCATATCTTAGGCTGTCTGGCCATCACTTCAATAAGCTGATCTGATAGGTCTTTGGGATGAGAAGTAATAAATCTGAGCCTATACAATCCTTCAATCTTGCACAGCTCGTTCAATAGTTCCGGGAAATGGATATTACTATATTCATAGGAGTTAACATTCTGGCCGAGTAGTGTTATCTCGCGTAAACCTTTTTCCACGCATTTCTTTGCTTCATTCAATATATCGTCCATTGCTACGCTTCTTTCACGACCCCGCACATAGGGCACTATGCAATATGTGCAATAATTGTTACAGCCTCGCATTATGGTTATGAAGGCATTTGTTTTGTTTGAATGAGCAGGCGGAATGCCTGGGTATATTTGCGTAAAATCAAATGAAACGTTCAGAGGAGTCTCTTCTTCCAGCATGGATGGCAAAAGATGATACTGGTCAACCCCCACCACATAGTCAACCCCGCTTTCAGTTTCCCTGAGCCTCTTCCCCATTCTCTGAGCCATACAGCCTAAGACTCCAATCTTGAGATTGGGTTTGTTTTGCTTTCTCGACTTTTCGTTGGCTATACGTCCTAACACCCTGTCTTCAGCATGTTGCCTGACAGAACATGTGTTGAATAGCAACAGATCGGCAGCATCTATGCTTTCAGCAGGTTTCCACCCGGCATTGATAAGTATTGACGTCACCAATTCACTATCAGATACATTCATCTGGCAGCCATAGGTTTCTATAAAGAAGGTTCCTTTCATTTTCCCAGTTGTTTTTGTCTTTTTGGCTTCATATGGATAAGTCCTGCGGAAATACCATAGTAACATGTCAAGAATTCCTGGCTGCGAAATCTGTCCAGCAGAAGAATGATGTATCTTGCGCTGATTTTTAGAATATCCAATGAGTCTGGCTCAACCATAAACTCAATCATATCTGTTGCGTTTCCGGATATCAGTTCTTCAAAGAACTGTTCCAGTTCTGATCGACTTACTTTAATACTATTTAAGTATTGGGGATCGTATCGCCGGATTCTTTTTATGGCTTTCACCAAGAATATCCCTGTCAAACCGATAAGAACTAACTGATCAGCATTAAACTTCGGCACTGCTGACAGCTTTGTATTTAGATAATCCTCAAAGTCACTATGCCGTGAAAGATATGACCTTAGTGTCAGCAATCCCACCGGCAGACTATATTGCAAAGATTCACTTCGTTCATCTACATGAATCAATTCTGTGCTGAACCCACCTATATCTACAACAAGTGCATGGGCAGAACAAGCCAAACTGTTCTTAGCAGCAAGCAAAGCCAATTCAAGCTCATCAGATGCGCTTATCACTTGGTAGGGCATTTTCCATTTTTGGGCAAAGAATTCCCGGATCTTGGCCTGTTCCTTTAACCTGCGGTGGATTCCTGTTGCCAGAACACGTTTCTCTGAATCAATGTTTGTATCGTAAACTAAAAAACGACTAAGAGATTGTTTATAAGCACTCAGAGATGACGATGGAACAGAGATACTGCCATCAGCCAATACTTTATGGTTCTTTCCCAAACCCGTGCTGATCTGAGCGCTGTGTATTATTTTCCCGCTGTCCTGTTGTTGAAGCAGATAATTCATATTATTGGATCCAGTATCAAAAACCGAGATCAGCTTTGACCCTCGGTATCTGAGATCGATATAGCGCTGAATCAATTTAGCAGCTATTTGACTGTTGCAGTTCTTAACCTTTCTGGGTGTCTTACGTTGTTTCAATATATTGTTAAAGACCTGTTTCCATTCACTGACGGAGTTTGGAAAAGCATCCAACTGGTATTTATTCGGGTAGTGTTTAAGTCCATCAATCAATATCCCATCTTCAGGATACCCTTTTCTGGGATGGTAGAGTAATGTGGTTCCAAACTGAACCGATTCAGCAAAGCTGCTGTAACCTGGTTTGGTAAGCAATATGTCACTGGCTTGGATAAAATCCAGCATATCTGTTTCTTCGTCAACCACTACATGGTTTTCAGCAACTTTATCTTGATGCTTGGAAACAACTATTCCTGGAAATGAGGCGCAAAGTTTATCAATACCGAAGTTAAATTTGGCATCACCCCCAAACGCGCAAGTCAACATGGGAGTTTCCTGGCTAATGCCAAGATCAGCGCGCAAATCCGTGTATGAATCCTTCTTTCTTGCCAACAGCCCCACTTTTTCACACTTGCGGAATGCTCCCATGCTTTTTGTTGAACTGAAGGGGAGCCTGAAAGCGTGATCGGCTCGCTGGTAAAGTCCGTAAATACTGTTTAACAGGGGTCTCATTTCTGGATGTGCGGCTAATAAATCTGAAAAAATGAACAGCCAATCAAAGTTGGAAATGGCAAAAACAGGAATACGGGAGTAAGCGCCAACCTCGATTGCCAGCCAAGGGATATCAGCAATGATCAGATCGATCTTTTCCTGGCGTATAAAGTCAGTTTCCCTATCCAGAATCTCTGCCCGCTCACTCATCAACTGGAAAAGTCCGCTTTTCGTTCTCTCTATGTCGCAGTCCAGATTGGAATACTGGCGAACCCCGAAATCCATACTCATATCCTCAACCGAGGATAGATTCGGATTCAGGTTGGCAAACAAGTGTTTTGGCCTGTCGCTAAGCAGATGGACGAACACGCCAAACCTGTTCAATTCTTCCGCCAAGGCTGCCATTCTTGTTGCATGGCCAAATCCATGGTTGGAAGTATAAATAGCAAATCTAAGCATCTATCAAACTCTTACTGGATAATCAAAGTCCTTTTCTGGTTTGTGGATCTGATCTCCACCACCAAGTGGTTAGGCAGGCAGATTATCGGCAACAAATCGCTGGCACCTTGTTTTACACAGCGCTTGTCCGGACAATCAGCTTCCAGCATTCTCACTTTTCCATCGGCGATCTGCAGTGTGTTATGTTCGTCAATCACAATTGTCCGGTCTTGCGAAAGCGGATAATCCGCCCAATAGCGGTTTTCTTTGATGATATAGACTATGCGATTTTCCCTTTTCTGCAGTATCCTGTAGGATGTCAATACAACAACGATCACAATGATGATAAAAAGCATCACATCAGCCAGGTTCAGGTTTTCCCGTATCAGTCTCAGCATCAGAACACACCATAGATCTGAAAACCACAGTTTGGACATTTTCCTGTTGGAGTGATCCAGGATTTGTTTCTATACGATGAGATCACTTCCTTCCCACAACGAGGGCAATTGGTTGCCGAATAACTGCTTGCCAAAATGTTCCCCGCATATACGTGGGATAGCTTTCGCGAAGCTATTTCACAAGCGCGGATAACATCCTTTGCCCTCGTCGCCTCGATATCCGATTTGTATGCGGGATGGTAGGCGCTGATGTGCAAGGGAATATCCCTGTTTACAGATGCGACAAATTCAGCCAAGAGACTGATATCGTGGTCGGTGTCATTCAAGCCGGGAATCAGAAGATTGGTGATCTCCAGATGCACACCGGCACTGTAAGCGGCGCGAATGGTATCCATTACTGGCTCGATCTGGCCTCCGCAATTATCTTTATAGAATTGTGGCCGTATGGATTTCAAGTCGATGTTCATCGCTTTAATCCTTGGTAACAGACACTGCAAAGGTTCGCCATTCACATATCCGTTGGTAACCAGGACAACATCTACATCGGAAGCCATGCCGTTGAAATCGTAAATGTATTCAAACCAGGTAAAGGGCTCAGTGTATGTAAACGCAACTTGCATAGGCTGTTTTATACTGAATTTCCGAACCAATTCAAACAGTTCTTGGGGACTCAAATATTCAGTGTTGCACTTGAACTGGCTGGATCCATAATTCTGGCAGAAGAAGCAGCTCAGATTACACGAGTTTGCTCCCAGGGAAATAATCTTTGAACTAGGTCGAAAGTGATACAGGGGTTTTTTCTCGATGGGATCAACTCCCAGCCCCATGTGCCTTCCATAGTTGATGGCAATCATTTTGCCACCCTGGTTTTCTCTTCCCCTGCATTTACCAGATTGCCCTGCTGTAAGGTTACAAAGGTGGGGACAGAGATCGCAGATCACCCCGCTCTCCCCCACTTTGCGGTAAAACATTGCTTCTCTTAGCTGATCCATCTTTCCAACAACTCCATGTGCTTGTGCAAAGCTTCCGAGTATCTTTCCAGGCATTTCTGTGCTTTGCTCCCCATGCTCGTACGCTTTTCCGGATTTCTGTGCAAATCTATGATGTTTTCAGCTAAGTCTGAAGCATAGGAAACCAGAATTGCGGATTCTCCGGCTAATGCTTTTACTGATTCGCGGCAAGAGTGATGATATTCACCAATGATAATCGGCTTACCATAATAGGCTGGCTCCAAGGGATTATGGCCACCGAAATTATAAAACGAACCTCCCACAATGGCAATGTCGCAAATAGAGTAACATTCGTTCAAATGCCCTATGGTATTTACTATCAGGACATCGCCAACCCCGCTACCATTCTCATCAACCTGTGTGTACAGGGTTGCTTCCGGAAAGATCGTGGCCACTTCATTTGTTCTTTTGGGGTGTCGGGGTGCAACGATGAATTTGAGATTCGCAATTTTAGAGTGCAGCTCGGGCAGGATAGCTTTGAGCATCCCCTCCTCCCCCGGTCTGCTGCTGCCAAAGCAGATAATGAAGTCAGTCTCCGCAAAACCCAAGCGCCTCTTTGTCGATACAAAATCATAATCAGGCAACTTGAGGGCAAATTTCAGATTACCCGCAGTTTGCACTGGAGCAGCAAAAATACCCTTGAACCTTCCACTGTCGGCATCTGACTGGCTGATAATGCAGCGAATGGGTTTTTGCAGGTATCTGAGCATCCGTTTTATCCGCGTATAGTTTTGCAATGACTTTTCCGACAAGCGCGCGTTCACAAATACCACAGCGATATTTTGGCGCGCGGCCTCATGCAAAAGATTGGGCCAAATCTCGGTTTCCATGATAATGATCAAATTGGGGTTTACTATCGCGAGTTGTTTTTTCCGCAAATGCCTGATATCCATCACTGCCAGAAATGATTGTGGGTGTACAGCCTGCGCCGCTTTTAAACCAGTAACCGTGTTTGTGGTGATCACAATCTTTTTATCCGGATACTTCTGCTTCAGAGACACCAGCAATGGTTTGACTGCGTTGACTTCTCCCACTGAAGCGGCATGCAGCAATATTCCCCCTTCGCTGTTGCTGCCCTGTGGTTTGAGGGAATCTGTGTAATGCTTTCCCAGGCAAATCAACCAGATTAGCGGATAAAACAGTAAAAATGCTGTTTCCAATATCAAGTTGTAAAGACCGAAGATGATGGCTGCCATAGTGCTTAGTTACTCAAATGAAAAAGGACGCCAATTCTGACGTCCAATTTATGGCGGGAGCGACGAGACTCGAACTCGCGGCCTTCTGCGTGACAGGCAGACGTTCTAACCAAACTGAACTACGCCCCCGGCGCTGTTCTATGTTCAAAGTAAGTTTACAAACTTTAATCAGGGCTGTTTCTGTCAAGGGAAAATATTCCCCGATCCTAAAACAAATCGTCCGATTGCAGCCATCAGGATATAATCTATTCATGGTCAAGATCGATAATCTCATGCTCTGTGTTTCCTAAGCACAGTTCCGCAGCATAAGTGATATGGGTTGGCTTTCCCCAAAGCCACGCTGTCATTTCTTTTAGCTTTTAAGGACATTGTTTATTCCTCGCTCGATTCAGCTTTAGCTGCCTGTGTAACTGCAAGCCAAAGAAATATAAGCAATAATAGTCGGCGCATTTCTATCTCCCATTTGATATCCATTATGGCATGACAAGCAAATCGTGTCAAGCCCAGTTTTATTACTATTTGCCTTAATACTTTGGATAAGTGGCTCACCACAATAACCCATGGCAGTATAGATTATTTAATTTTAATCATTTACAAAATTAACAATATGCTGGATACTTGGAATATGGTGTACATATATTCTAATATAAATGATATCCAAGACGAAAAATCCTCGAAACTACTTTACCGAGTACATCAAATTTAATACAATAGAAGAACAATATAGCAATATGTTTCATGGACATAAGGTAATGACTTAGATATTTATGGATTTTATGCTTGACAGGATTACACACCGAGTTCTTTTAGATAAGACATATAAGAGGTTAGATATGCAATGTTTAAAGCTGAAAGTACTTTGTGCTCTAACAGTAATGGCTGTATTAATATCTCCTTGCTTGGCAAAAAAGAAGGGGAAACATGATCTTAATATAAGATTCCAAAAATCACCGTATTTATTGGAAACACTCGAGACTTATATTAACAACCACGATCTTGATCCTATCGAAGGAGTTTGGTCATATAGCTATGTTTCTATATCTGAAACAGTACTGGAAGGAAAGCGTAATAACGGAATAGATTCTGGAAAAGACTGCGACGAGTTTTATATAGTTAAAGATGACCTTCATAAAAGTAACGAATACTTGATGGTTTATAAAAGCAAACTTGACTCTAAGAAGGGACATACCTATTTAGTCCCTGGTGACATTGCGGCACGAGTGATTCCTGATGTTATAAGATCAGATTCCTATTATTTCTCTTTCGATTATGGCCTTGAATTACTGGGAACTTATGAAGTTTACATGACCCTAAATGGTGATGAAGTTAGGGGAACATATGATAATTCTTTTGATAAATATGGTGTTAAGATAAGATTAAAAAGTGAATACGTATATAGGAGAGTCAGCAATAATAAGGCAGAATTCAGCAAAAAAGATATCTTCTCAGGAACTGGTTTTCTAATTAGCGATGAAGGATATGTGGTAACTAACTACCATATAATTGAGAATGGGAAGAATATCACTGTTAGCTTTCCCCACAATGGGAAAACTTACAAAGCACATGCAACAGTGAAAGATAAAAACAATGATTTGGCTTTATTAAAAATAGATGGTTTTGCATTAAACGACATCTCAAATACTCCAATTCCATATTCAGTGATGCCATCTAACCTAACCTCTATTGGGAATACTGTTTTTACTCTGGGTTACCCACTTTCTGACGTTCTTGGGTCATCTATCAAGTACTCTAGCGGATTTATAACGTCTTCCTTTGATAATAGTATGAATCCTGTATTGATGCAAATTGACAATAATATTCAACCTGGGAACAGTGGGAGTCCCTTATTCAACTCAGATGGGAATATTATTGGTATTGTGGTATCATCCTTGAACGCTAGTTATTTCTTAAGAAAGGGCGATTTTATACCTCAAAATGTTAACTTCGCAATCCGTTCTGATTATCTCCAACCATTATTGAATAGTTTAAATATTAAACCAGTTAATCAGACACTTGCGTCTAAATATAAACTTATGGCAATCGAAGATAAGATATCAACAATAAAGCCGTTTATATCCATAATATACACAGAACGTAAGGATCGATAGCTCCATAATTAAATACATGTTAGGACATATAGAGTATTTTGCTTAATCTGTCAAACTCCCCTTTCATATTTACTTGTGAAGCATTTAGTCATAATGACTATAAGTCCATTCCTGATATCATGCTTCTTATGTAACTTATTTAATTATTTAAAGCATACGGTTGCACATATAGACAAAGTGACATATACGCCAGAACTAACGCTGGCATATTATTCGTCTTGCTGAAACGACCTTCATTTGCATCCCTTGCTCAAACTGGGGTCTTTCTGGGGTCATCCTTAACCTGGTGAGGGATGACCTAAGGATGATGGCATAAAAGCCTGTAGCAGCAAAGGACGGAGCTATGACGCAATTTGAGGATTGTTGCAGGTATTTATAATGAATAGATAAGAAAAGAGGTGGTGCGGAAGGGTGGTGTTTTGCATTTGCAGTTTGCTCAAAGAGGCAAATCGAGGTATTGTGTCTGAGGAAGCTCACAAGAAAACCATCACTTGGAACAATCTTTGCATAATTAGCTAAGTAATATTCAAATTAAGATAGTAGGTCGAAATGAAAAGAGTGATCCTTCTCCTGTCGATTGTGTTGGGAATAGCGTCCCTAACTGCAGATCTGACGTATGTGTACAATCTACCCCTGCCAAGTTTAAAAGTCCAGGGTGACAACTATGTGGTCAAGCTCGATGGCGGCCAGGCCTTGGGTGAACCCGGAGCCCCCAACCTGCCCTGGATTGGATCAAAACTGCTTCTGCCAAGTGTCGAGGAAGCGGTGGCCATCCAGATCAAGAAAATGAATCCAAGCACCTATCAGCTTGATAAGCCCATCATCCACTTGCAGCCCCAATACCCTTTATCACAGATCGACCTGCCCCAGCCAGTGACGGCAGATCAGGATATTTATGGCAGCGCGCAGGCGTATCCCGTTCAAGACAACAATGGGACAAACACCCAGTTTCTCTGTGGACACCCAATCAATTTCACGGCTTTCTGCCCATTTGAATATTATCCCCAGGAAGGCTTACTCAAATTCTACCAAACAATTTCTGTGACCGTTGTCACATCATTCTCTTCACGTGCCAGCGAATCCCTGCGGTTGAAGAAGGAAGACGCCTTCACCTACACAAGGCTTACTAATTCCGTTGATAACACCGACCGGTTACCACGCTATCTGGAACGCACTGAGGGTTTCGAATACCTAATCATTTACGATGCTGCCAAACAGACCCAGTGGCAGCCTTTGAAGGACTTCTATAATGCCAAGGGTTACAGCGTTTATATGAAACCCGTCCAGGAAATAGCCAGCCAATTCACGGGCATTGACCTGCAGGAAAAGATCCGCAACTTTATCATCAGCTTTTACACGCAAAACTCATTGCGCTATGTGCTCCTGGCTGGAGATACGGACGTTATCCCCCACCGGGGTTTTTATGTGAATATCTCTCAAGGTGAATATGTAGATGCCGATATCCCCGCCGATATGTACTACGGTAGCCTTGATGGCACCTGGAACGACGATGGGGACAACTATTGGGGTGAATACTTCGAGGCTGACCTTGTTCCGGATGTGGCTGTAGGCCGTTTCTGTTACAATTCCGATGAGGAAATCGCCAGTTTCATCAACAAAACCAGCAAATATCAGAATGAGCCTGTAATCTCTGAGGCTAAATCCGTGCTGTTCGTGGGCGAATGGCTGTGGGAAGGTCCCACCTGGGGTGGCGACTATATGGATGAAATGATCGGCGGAAGCAGCGCCCATGGATACACCACGGTGGGTGTTGATACGGATTGGAACATTACCACATTGTATGACAGAACCTATGGCTACGCGGATGCCTGGACAATAAATCAACTGCGTCCCCTGATAAACAATGGACCCAACCTCATTAATCACCTGGGACACTCAGCCACCACCTACTGCATGCGCTTTAACAACAGCAACGTGACAAACAGCTCGATTACCAACAATGGCATCAATCATAACTTCTCGGTGATTTTCACCCAAGGCTGCTACGCAGGGGCTTTTGACAACCGCGAAACCACTCCCGGCTACTATACTTCAGACTCCATCACAGAAAAGTTTACCAGCATCAACAACGGTGCAGCGGCCATGATCTCCCACTCGCGATATGGTTGGGGCATGCAAGGTTCCACAGACGGCCCTTCCCAGTACTTTCACCGGCAATACATAGATGCTCTCTTTGGCGAAGAGATCAATGCCCTCGGCGTCGCCCTGATGGATAGCAAGATCGACAATATTCCCTACATCCAGAATTCCCCTGTAATGTATTGGGTTACCTATGAGACCAATCTCTTTGGCGATCCGGCCATGTCTGTCTGGACAGACACACCAACCCAGTTGTCCGTTCAACTTCCTTCCTACTGGACTGTGGGCTTGAACAACTATCAGGTGCTGACCAATGCGCCTCTGGCTAAACTGAGACTGAAAAACGGTGACACAATTATCTTTGAGGGCCAGGCGGATACAGGAGGCCTTATCAATATATCTCTGATGGAGCCTCTCGTTCCTGGAAACTATGACTTGTATGTAAACGCTGCAAACTATATTGGTTACCACTCTCAGATAACGGTGCAAGCCAACGAAATGCCTTACATCGTGGCATCCAATGTCCAGTTTCTTGATCAGGACAATCTGTATCATACCGGAGAGGTTGTAAACATTGATGTAACCATCGAAAACGTGGGGCTTATCAACCAAAGCAACCCCGGGACTATCACCCTGACCAGCAACTCCCCCAACATCGAGGTTCTGAGTGGCAGCTACAGTTTCGATCCCCTGGCCGCAGCCGAGACCTCTGTTATCAGCGGTTTCTTCAGTATCAGGATTATCGGAAATTACAACGATCATCAGGTGGCAAACATAGCTTTCGTAGCAAGTTTCGATGGATATTCAGCCACTACACCGGTGAACCTGGTGCTGAATTCTCCCGTGCTCAGCATCGATTCATACCAGTTCATCAACACCAACAATCTTATTCTTCCGGGAGACAATCCCTCGCTGAACCTGTTGGTTCACAACAGCGGCTCAGGCAACGCCTATAACCCCATGCTGCTACTATTCAGCGATAATCCCTGGGTGACCCTGTCTGCCTTCGAGGCCAACCTCTCCCCCATCGAAGCGGATAATTATATGAACTACGAAAATGTGTTCAACGTGCTGATTTCTTCCGGCGCACCCCTCAACACCTCCGTTGACATCGGATATCTGCTCAGCGCGGAAAATGGCAACGTTCTGGAAGGGAATTTCACTCTCTATCTGGGCATGCTCAACTACAACTTTGAACCCGATATGATGGGCTGGTCTTCCTTCGCTCCCTCCCCAGGTTTTGTCAACCAGTGGCATCGCAGCGACGCCAGAAATTGCACATCCAACGGCAACTATTCGATGAAGTTTGGTGGAGAAGGTACTTCCAACTATTCCAGCAGCGCGTATGGTGCCCTGGAAAGCCCAATCTTCAACCTGGGTAAAAACAGCCGCCTCCTCTTCAATCACTGGATGAATGCCGAAATCCACAATAACCCACAATACGCCTGGGATGGCGGAACTGTGCAGATTTCAGTAAACAACGGTGAATGGACATCAATCGCACCTGTGGGCGGATATCCCCAAAGAATCTTTAACAACAACGCCTCACCATATCCTGCCAACACTCCGGTTTACTCAGGAAGCTTTAACTGGACTGGCGCGGAGTTCGATCTCTCAAACTATAGTGGCACGGCAAAGTTTCGCTTCCTGTTTGGCTCTGACGGATACGTGACAGGAGAAGGCTGGTACATAGACGACGTGAGAGTGGAATCCGATCCGCTCGGCATTGATGAGCCAGGTGTCCCCACACCCTGTTTCACCCTGCAGGGGAATTACCCCAATCCTTTCAATCCGGAAACCACCATCCGCTTTTCCCTGCCAGGTTCTGCGGCGGCCAAGCTGGAGATCTTTAACATCAAAGGCCAGAAAGTGCGAACCTTGCTTGATTCAGTCATGGCGGCGGGACAACATAGCCTGGTCTGGAACGGCTTGGACGATGCGAAGAATCCTGTCGGCAACGGAGTCTATTTTTACAGGTTGAGCAGCGGCGGCAAAAGCAAAACCAGAAAAATGATAATGCTCAAGTAGCTGGAGTAGCTATAACATGATTCAGATTACAAAAGATACCCGGTTGGTGATTCTGACCGGAGCAGGAATCAGCGCCGAATCGGGCTTGCGCACCTTTCGCGATAGCGGTGGTTTGTGGGAGGATCAAAGGGTGGAAGATGTAGCCACCCCGGAAGGCTTTGCCAGAGACCCCAAACTGGTCTGGAGATTCTATAAAACCCGTTACAAAGCGGCGATTGATGCGCAACCCAATTCGGGTCACGCTGCCTTGGTGAAACTGGAGAAATTTCTGGGCAAAAACTTCTGTCTGATCACCCAAAATGTGGATGGCCTTCATACCAAGGCAGGCAGTACGGGAGTGTTGGAAATGCATGGTTCTTTGTATGAATGCTATTGTACTAAATGCCTGACAATGTATCGCACGGCAGAGATTGACCTTGATCCCGATCTGCCCATCTGTTCCAAATGCGGATCGATGCTCAGGCCGTATATCGTCTGGTTTGGTGAAATACCCTATCACCTGCCTGAAATTGAGGGCAAGTTGAGAAATTGTGATGTTTTAATGATCATAGGGACAAGCGGAAATGTTTATCCCGCCGCGGGGTTCGTGATGACTGCCAAATACTTCGGGGCTTCCACTATGGCTGTTAATCTGGATCCAGTGGCCAACAGCGACTACATAGACGAATTTCACCAGGGTAAGGCGGGAGACATACTCCCCAAACTCGTTGAGCAATGGTGCTGATTATTAGGCAAGATAAGCAAAAAGCCGGGTTTCACTGCCCGGCTTTTCTTTTGAAATCAATACAAGATCAGGGAACGATGCGGGTTCCGGTTTTTCCCGCGAAAGCTTCCACAATCCTGTCTATTGAGGTGATCAGCACCTCCTTGCCGCCCCTTTCGATAAAGTCGATCGCGGCCTTGATCTTGGGTCCCATGCTTCCCGCAGGGAACTGCTTTTCTTCGTAATATCGCTTTGCCTCTGCCACAGTCATAAGATCCAGATCCCTTTGGCTTTCCTTGCCATAATCCACAGCTACTTTATCCACTCCCGTCAGGATCACAAACAGGTCTGCCTCAATGTTTATTGCCAGAAGAGCGCTGGCAAAGTCTTTGTCGATTACCGCGTCAACGCCTTCGTAGGTACCGTCGTCTTCCACATAGACAGGAATCCCGCCTCCACCCACAGCGATAACGATTTCACCTCGTTTTACCAGTTCCTTGATCGTATCTGCGGGGATGATCTTTTGAGGCAAGGGAGACGGAACAACGCGCCGGAATCCTTTTCCGGAGTCTTCCTTCATAGTCCAGCCCAGGGTCTTTTTCAGTTCCTCCGCCTGTTCTGCGCTATAATAGGTGCTGCCTACGTATTTAGTGGGATTGAGCATACTGGGGTCGTTACGGTCAACCACAACCTGGGATATCAGGGTGATAACCTGCTTGTCGATGCCATGCAAATGGAGTTTGTTTTGCAGGCTTTGTTCGATCATATAGCCCATTGTCCCTTCCGTGGCCGCGTTCAACACGCCCAGAGGCAGGGGAGCCAGGCCTTCTTTCTCGCCTGCTTCCTGCTGTCTGAGCAGATTCCCCACCTGGGGGCCATTTCCATGTGTAATTGCAAGCCTGTAGCCCTGGCTGATCAGTTCCACGATCCCGCCCAGAGAGTCTCTGGTGTTGGCAAACTGCTGGCTGATGGTCCCTTTCTCGCCCGCTTTGATGATGGCGTTGCCACCCAAAGCCAATACTGCTGTCTTCTTCATATTAGTTAATCCTTTACATCCTTAAAAAGCCGGCGGGCAGATGCGTGTTTCATCTGCCCGTTCCAGCAAGCCTGTTGGTTGTTTAGAAATCCTTCAGGACATCCTCAATTGTGGGTCTGCCGATCTCTTGCAAATCGTAGCTAACCTGGCAAGCAGGATGCTTGATCTTGATCACACGGCGAAGATCGATTGGCGTGGCAATGACCACGGAATCGCAATCTGTGGAGTTGATAGTGTGCTCCAGGTCCTTGATCTGCTGGTCGCTGTAACCCATGGCGGGAAGCAAAGTGCCAATCTCAGGATAATTATCGAAGGTCTCCTGGATCTCACCAACAGCCCATTCCCGGGGATCAACCAGTTCGCCGCAACCATATTTCTCAGCCGCGATTACACCAGCTCCATAGGTCATCTCGCCGTGGGTGAGGGTGGGACCGTCTTCAACAACCAATACCCGTTTGTCGGAAATCATCTCGGGGAAATCAACCGTGAGCGGTGAAGCCGCGTCGATCACCTTGGCATTCTTGTTGATCATGCGAATATTGGCGCGAATCTCGTTGATGTCGTCAAGGTCGGCGCTGTCGATCTTGTTGATCACGATCACGTCAGCTAGATGCATGTTGGTCTCGCCGGGATAGTAGGAAATCTCATCCCCGGGGCGGTGAGGATCCACCACCACGATGTTGAGCTGTTTGTCTGAGCAATAGAAAGGAATATCGTTGTTTCCACCGTCCCAGACGATGACATCGGCTTCTTTTTCGGCTTCGCGGATGATCGCTTCATAATCAACGCCGGCGTAGATCACGCTACCCATCTGGATATGAGGCTCATACTCCTCCATCTCTTCAATGGTGCATTTGTGAAGCTCAAGGTCTTTCAGTTCGGCAAAGCGTTGCACTTTTTGCTTCACCAGATCGCCGTAAGGCATGGGATGGCGGATGGATACCACCTTGAGCCCTTTGGCCTTAAGGGCTTTCACAACAGTACGGGTGGTCTGCGATTTACCGCAGCCGGTACGCACGGCACAGATGGTGACCAGTGGCTTGGAGGTCTTGATCATGGTGTTTTTGGTGCCCATGAGCATGAAATCGGCTCCCGCGGCATTGACCAATGAAGCCTTGTTCATAAGCATTTCGTGGTGCTGGTCGCTATAGGCGAAAACCACCAGATCCACATTATGCTTTTGGATCAGCTCTTTCAGCTCTGATTCGGGATGGATTTCAATACCCTGGGGATACAAGCTTCCTGCAAGCTCCGCGGGATATTTCTTGTCATCGATTCCAGGAATCTGGGTGGCGGTAAAAGCTACGACATGATAGTCCGCGTTATCACGGAAAAAAACGTTGAAATTGTGGAAGTCGCGGCCGGCCGCGCCCATGATAATGACTCTGCGTTGCATTTCTTACTCCTATATTCATATAGATTTATTGTTTTATTTTCAAATTTTCGGCTGCCTTGCTTACGTCAAGGAAAATAATGTCCTCGCCGATAAGTTATGTTTGTATTATATTTCTGTGAACAATGATTTTAATCTGTGAAAGCCTTCTTAGCCACATTCAAACGGATTATGCGCCAAGAAAGTCCTTGACTAAAATGACCTTGCCTTCAGACTGGAATTGAATAATATACAAAAAGAGGAGTTTATTATGCGCAGACTAAGTGCTATATGTCTGATGTTGCTGTTGCTTGCAGCAGGGCTATTTGCTGAAGACGGCGCTGTTGCGATGCGTTTTAAGCTTCTGGAAGCGGAGTTTTATACTCTGGATTCATATTATTCTTCGGAGTTGGGCAGGCTCTACACCAAAGCGGAGTTTGCCATCCCCAAGGCGGAGCTTGATCCAATGGCTTACTATGGCTTATTCTTGGAGGAGAATACCTTCATCCAGTCTGTCACAGTCTCGGGGCAGTTTGAAAACCACTATTTTGTCCAGAATCTGGATCCCTCCTTCTTTGAGCCAGCTCTACCGGACTCTTCGCTGTTGTATGATACGAGCCCGGTCCGTTTTTATGGCATCTATCTGAAGAATTATGATCTTTTTCCAGATACGCCCCATTTCACAGTCTGGTATTTTACACCCATGCCGGCGTTCAGAATGGATGATCAGCAGAAACTGAGTTCCATGTTGAAAGCTGATCAATGCTGGTATCCCCGCAATTTTACTAAAAGCAGCACTGTCAACCTGACCCTGACCACTACACCGAACCTCACTCTGTTGGTAGGCAATAGTTATGCGACACATTCAGACAGCGAATATACCAGAACCCACCGACACACCTTTATCGACACTCTGGAGCAGCCTGTTGACATTAAATTGATTCGAGAATGACGCTAAATTAGCTCAGTTGGTAGAGCAGCTGATTCGTAATCAGCAGGTCGGGGGTTCGAGTCCCCCATTTAGCTCCACTCCATTGCAAAGCCTGGATAAACATTATAGTGAATCCGGGCTTTTTCTTTTTCGCCCTCATGCCTTGATACCCTGCTGAAGTCCTATTGACGTCCCATCGAGAATCCATCCGGCGATCAGTAGGCGATCAATCAGTAATCAATGTCAAGTCCTGAAATGGCGGACTGTTTTTTAGCTTTTGTTGTTTAGCCTAAGCC
>ERZ795030.1339-NODE-1339-length-33926-cov-5.518969_pt1 | contig 33926 bp, 22 predicted proteins | sample MGYA00375122_ERZ795030 | MGnify/ENA primary metagenome ERZ795030 (study PRJEB30165, sample SAMN05720146) | activated sludge metagenome | isolation source: anaerobic digester from wastewater treatment plant | place: Japan | collected 2015-04-20 ... | reverse complement strand
GCGCGCGTCCTCGAACTGCTCCTTGCGGGCGTAGAGCGTTCCCAGCACGACGCGGGCGTTGACCAGCGAGGCGTCCAGGTCCAGGGCGTTCTTCAGCTCGGTGATCGCCTCGTCGACCCGGTCGCGTTCGGCGTGTTCGAGGGCCAGATTGTAATGATGCTTGGCCTTGTTGACGATCAGCCGCAGCATGCTGATGTCTTTGTGGCAATAGTAGCAGGTTTCCTGGTCGTCGCGGTTTTCGGTCTGGCAATAGGGACAGATCATGACCGGCGGGGCTCGTGGAGGGTCGCCGCTCCGGCCGGATCGATGCGGCCGGAGGACGGCAGAGGAAGACACCATCTTCTAACGGACGCCGCCGCGGTTTGCAATCTTTCAGTTGGCCGGTTCAGGCGGTGCGGGGGCTGGGACAGACACAAGCGGACATGAAGGGCCGAGGAGGCATCACGGTTCAAGCTGGCGGACGCGCTCGCGGGCGTGGTCGACCAGCTTGAGCCGATTGTGCGTCGGGTCGTCGGCGGCGTGCTGCAGGTATTCGCGCCAGGCGGCCAGCTCATCGGTGGAATCCAGCTCGTCGAGCGTCAGCGCATAGTTGTAGCGGGCATAGAGGTTGTCCGGCTTGGCTTCGATCGCTGCCTTGTTGATCGCGGCCGCCTCCTGGAACCGTCCCAGCGAGAAGAGCGCCGAGGCCTTGATGGTCAGCACCATCGAATCATTGGGCGCGAGCGCGAGCGCCTTGTCGCAGTGCTCGATCACCTTCTGGAACTGTCCGGCGCGGTGGTATTCATTGGCCAGAATCTGATGATAGGTCGGATTGGTGGGATCGAGTTCGGCGGCCTGGCGGATCTTTTCAAGGCGCTGCTCGGCCTGGTCGTCGCCGCTCAGGGCGAGCGCTTCCTCGTAGAGTTGTTCCGCGCGCGCCGGGTCGGCGCCGGCATCCTTCTCGGCGGCGGACCGGGCCGGGGCCGCCGGCTCGGCTTCGACCTCGGGCTCCGGCTCCGGCTCCGGCTCGGGTGCAGCCGCCTCAGGCGTGGATTCGACCGCGGGGGTGGCGGCCGTTTCGGGCGCCGGCGGGATCTCCTCGTTCAGTTGAGGCGCTTCGTCGGCCGGCGCCGGGGGTTCGGACCGCTCGGCGGGGGCCGGCGCCGGTTCCGTTGCCGGCTCGACGATTTCGGTCGTCAGCGGTTCCATCGGGCGCGGGTCGGCCGGCGCGGGCGATTCGGCGCGCCGCGCGGGGGCCGGCGCCGGGTGCTCCGGGGCCTCCAGCACGACCTCGCCGCCGCGCAGCCGGGTCTTGCCGCTGCGGGCGGGCGCCTGCTTGTGATCGACCGGGACCGCCTGGGCCGGCCCCGCGGCGACTTCCTCGGGGGGCGGAGCGTGAAACGCCGTCACCGACGCCACCTCGACGCCGGTGGCGTCCTTCACGATCACCTGGCGCATCTCGTTGGCCAGGCCGCCGAAGTAGGACACCATCTCGTCGATCGTGGCCCGCTGATGCCGCGCATCCTGCACGAGCGGAGCCCCCGTGCGCGCGGAGAAGACCGAATAATCGATCGTGTAGATCCCCTGGACCTGGTCGACGTGACCCGTCACGAGGTAATCGGCCCGCAACGCCGCGGCGACCTCGTTCAGCGGGACCCGGTCGCCATAGGGCATCAACGGGTGGAGATCATGACTGATGAGCCAGCGATGGGTGTCCTCGCGCGGGAGGAGCCGCAGCCCCGCCAACTGGCGCAGGCGCGCCCAGACGGCTTGCGACAGGGCTTCCTGCTCGTCGCTGCTGAGGGTCTCGGACTGAAAATCGAGCAGACAGACAATCGGCGTCTGGCCGATGGCGGCGGGGGGGAGCAGGCCGGCGGCCTGGGCCACCTCCACCGGCTGGGGCGGTTGCTCCCGCAGCGGCAGGACGATTCCCTCGATCTCAACCCGCTCGGTGAGCAAATTGTTCCGGTCGCCGAAGAATCGGTCCAGCGGGCGCGGCGCGGCCGCGGCCGGAGGGGGAGCGAGGATGGCCACGGATAACAGCGACAGGCAGGGCAGGGCGGACCACTTCGACATGATCGGCAGTCTCCTTCGGCAACTGGAGGGTGGCCCGGGGAACTGGGCCGCAACGGGATCGGGGTCAGCAACGGCACGCCGATGTGTCGACTCTAGTTCTAATGCAGCGCGGCCGGGTACACAAAGGAAAAGTGGATACAGGGCCGCGGGCAACCCGGCGGTCAGGTGTGGGAAGAACCATGGACAGCAGGACGCAGGAAGAGTCCCTTGCGTCGCCTGTGTTCTTTGCGTCGTTTAATTCGCGGGCCGGGCCGGGGGCTGCACCGGCTGCGTCCATGCCCGGCGCGGGGCGGGGGGATCGCTGTAGGGATACTTGATCGGCACCGAGGCGGTGACGCGCGCCCGGACGTAGAGCTCGTCGCCCGTCAGCCGGTAGCTGGCACGGGTCCCCTCGGAGCGCTGCAGCACCTCGCCGACATCCGGGCTGTAACGGTGCGTCAGTTCGACCCCCGCGGCATCGAACACCGGCTCGCTGGCGGGGTCGAAGCCCTGGCGCGTCCCGAAGAACTCGGTCACGTAGGTGACCCCCTCCTCGGGCTCGATCTCGAGCTGGTAGGTTTCCCCATCAAACTGGAAATCGCGCAGCGTGACGCCGCTGGAGGCATAGAAATCGCCCGCGCGCAGCGCCCGGATGATGTGCTCGGGCGTCAGGTAGCGGCTGCGCACGAAGATCCAGCCCCGGCCCGGCAGGTGGTTGTGGAACGCGGTGTCGTGGTAGTGGTGCGCATCATCCACGGCCAGGCCGAAGATCGGCGGCGCGTTCAGCTCGGCGATGCGAATCGTGTTGATAATGTCCCAGATCCGGTCGGTGTCGGCATGCAGCTCATCCCCCTCGTTGTGCACGCCCAGCACGCCGTTGAACACCTCGAAGAAGCGTTCATCGGTGACGTAGGCGAGGTCCTCGGCCGTCACCCCCCACTCCCAGTTGGGGTGATTCAGGTGGGGCAGGATGTCGCGGCCGGTCCGTTCGCTCTGCGACTTGACCGCGTTCAGGTTGTTCTGGATCGTTTCCCGGACGGTCGCCCCGCCCTGCGGAGGGATCACCTCGTTCAGATTGTGGGCGTTCATATGGACCGATTTGCCGGTGCCGGAACGGTCGGTGATCTCCTCGCTGTTGATCAGCAGGAACCGGCCCGGCTCCTCGAAGAGCGCGCGGAATTCATGCAGCGGCTTGAGGCGGACGCGCGAAAACGTGCTGGCGTCGTCGGCCGCGTCGGTCTCGACCCAGTCCTTGCCGAAGCGGGCGAGATAGCCCGGGAAATGGTGGGCGGCGGCCGGCCTGCGCGCGAGCTCGATCCAGAAGTTCTCCGATTCGGCGAAAACGTTGTGATCCGACAGCGCGAGGAACTGATAGCCGTTGCGCTTGTACCAATCGACGATCATTTCGGGGTATTCCTCGCCGTCGCTCCAGAGCGTATGGGTATGCAGGTTCCCCTTCCACCAGCGAAGCTCGCTCGCCGGGGGCGGGGGCGTCTCGCCGCCGCTGCTCTCGTAAAATGGATCGGCGGCGGGAGAGATCATGGGGACAACGCCGAGCAGCAGCAGGCACAGGCGGCGCGCAATCTTCCGTGGCATGGCTCGAATCCTCGCGGGTGGGCTGAATCTGGGCGAGGGGAGACGAATCGCTCCGGCACCCGCCATTGACTATAGAGAAGAACGGCCGGAAATTCCAGCGGTGGCCGCCGCGTTTAGGTCGCCTGGGACGTCGGCCGTTTCGCGGGGAAGGTCCGAAAACCAGTCCGTATTCATCCAGCGCAACACGCGCGCGGCGAAATCAGTCGCCCGCCCGGTTTCTTGACGGCGCGGGGGGCATCGACTAGACTCCGCACGAAGTCCCGCCGGGCGTCATCATCCGTCCGCGTCACGATCCGTCCGGAGCCAGGTCCCGCCGATGGATGCGCCGCCGCCGCTCAGCGTTCTCGTTCCCTGTCATAACGAAGAGGACTCGATTGCGCCGACGGTCGATCAGCTTCGCCAGACGCTGGCCGAGACCGGCGCCGAATTCGAGATTATCGTCATCGACGACGGATCGACCGACCGCTCCGCCGAGCGCGTTGACCCCGCGAAATGCCGGCTGATCCGGCTGGAACACAATCGGGGCTACGGCGCCGCGCTCAAGACCGGCGCACGCGCGGCCCGCCACCCGTGGCTGGCAATCATCGACGCCGACGGCACGTATCAGGTGGGCGACCTGCCGCGGCTGATGCGCGAGCGCGGCGATTGCGCGATGGTCGTGGGGGCGCGCCGCGGACGCAACGCGCGGATCCCCGCGGCACGCCGGCCCGCCAAATGGATCCTCAATCAATTGGCCAATTACCTGACCGGCGCGCGCATTCCCGATCTGAACTCGGGTCTGCGCGTCATCCGCCGCGACCTGTGGGAGCGGTTCGAACCGCTTTATCCCGACGGCTTTTCGCTGACGACGACGATCACGCTGGCCGCGTTGACCAACGGGTACGCCGTCCGGCACGTGCCGATTGAATACCGCCGCCGGATCGGCCGCTCCAAGATCCGGCCCGTGCGCGATACCCTTTCCTTCGTGCAGTTGATCCTGCGCACCGTGCTCTATTTCGATCCGCTCAAGGTGTTTGTTCCGCTGAGCCTGCTGCTGCTGCTGGCCAGCATCATCGTCGGCCTGGCCAGCAAGCTGTCGGGCGAATTCATGGACGTGACCACGACGGCGCTGTTCGTCACCGGATTGCAGATGCTGGCGATCGGGGCGCTGGCCGATCTGGTCACGAAACGACTGCCATGACGGAAAACCCCATGCCTCCGCGCGAAATCTATGCGGCCAAGGCGCTGGCGCAGGTCCCGCGGCTGTTGTCGCTCGAGGATCGCAACCCCTTTTCGCCCACCTACGGCTGCTGCGACCGGGAGTTCTGGCTCTGCCGTTCGACCGATTTCCCCAATGCGATTCTGCAATTCGGCCTGCACGCGCTGGCGCTGGCCTGGCGCCATCCGATGCCGGGCAATATCTATTATCAAAACGAAAAGATCCTGCGCTGGACCATCGCCGGGATGGAATACTGGATGAAAATCCAGAAGCGCGACGGCTCGTTCGATGAATTCTATCCCAATGAACGGGGCTGGGCGGGGCCGACGGGATTCCTGCTTTATGCGATGATCGATTCATATCGGCTGCTGGGCGATGCGTTTCCGGAAAAATTAAAGGCGCGATTTTTCGAGGCCTGTGAAAAGGCCGGCCGCTACCTGGCGCGCTGGGATGAGCCGGGCGTGCTGGCCAATCATCATGCCATGGCCGTGCTGCCCGTGTTCGAAGCCGCCCGGCTGCTCGGAACGAGCGAATTATGGGACGGCTACGAGGCCAAACTCGAGGAATTCTATTCCTATTGCGACCCGGAAGGCTGGTGCCTGGAGTATGACGGCGCCGACCCGGGTTATCTTTCGGCGACGGTCAGCTTTCTGGCGAAAATCTGGAAACACCGGGGCGAGGCGCCGCGCGTCGCGCGGGACGAACGGATGATCAACGTCCTGCGCCGCGCGGTGGAATTCTGCGCCTGGTTCGCCTACCCCAATGGCCACTATGCTGGCACGATCGGCAGCCGGCAGACGCTGCACTTCTATCCGCACGGGTTCGAGTTGCTCGCGCGCGAAATCCCGCTGGCGGGCGCCGTGGCCGATCACATGCTCGAGGGGCTGCGCGCCGGCGCGCTGGTTCCTCCCGAGATTCAGGGCGACCGGTATTACCAATATCGCGTTCCCGAATTTCTGTTAAGTTATGTCGACTGTCAGGAGCGGCCGTACACGCCCGCTGACCGGCCGAAGTTGCCGTGGGAAACAGTTCCCCGCGAGGAATATTATCCGCGCGGCCGGTTTTTCATGCGCCGGACGGAGCGCACCTATCTGGTGGTCAACCTGGCCAAGGGGGGCGTCGCGAAACAATTCGACGTCCAACGCCGGAAACTTATTTTTAATGATTGCGGCATCGTGGCTCGGCTCGACGACGGCCGCCTCGTCACCTCGCAGTGGATCGACCCGGCCTATCAGGTGAAAGCCGAACGCAACCGGTTGGAGATCGTCGGCATCAGCCACCGGATTCCGACCAAATATTTTAATCCGTATACTTTTATTCTGTTCCGGGTCTTTATGCTGGCCTTCGGCTGGAATACGCGGGTCGCCTATCAGATCAAGGGGCTGATCCGGCGGCTGCTGATGACGCGGGCGCAGACGATGCCGCTCCGATTTCGCCGGGTCATCCAGATCAGCGGCGACGAACTGGAACTGACCGACACCGTGGCGCTGGAGAATTGCCGCGTGCGGCGGCTCTGGATCGGCGATGAAATGCCGGTGCGCTATGTCCCGCAGTCGCGCTATTTTCAGCCGCAGGAACTAGAGATCAACGGCTGGGAGGCGCCGCCGGAGGTCATTGCGCGGCTGAACCGCAGGGGAGGCCTGACGATCCGGCGCACAATCCGGCCCGTTCCGGAGGGGCCGGCCGCCGTCGAATTGTCATTGGAATAAGAGGCCGTCATGGCGGGGCCAGTTTCACGTTCCCTGCGCTGGCTCCGCTGGATCGGGCCGCTGCTGCTGATCCTGCTCATTCTGTGGGCCGGGCCCGATCGGCTCTGGCGCGCCGCGCGCGCGGGCAACCCGTGGTGGCTGCTCTTCGGCTGGGTGCTCAATTTCCCGCAGCTCGGACTGAAGGCGCTGCGCTGGCAGCGGATCGTCCGCTGGCAGGGAATCCCCCTTCCCTATCGGAATGCCTTCCTCTCCTATTTCGGCAGTCTGCTGGTGGGATTTTTGACCCCGGGGCGTTTGGGCGAAATGGCGAAGGCCTTCACCTTGCGCCACGACTATGGCGTGCCCCTCGCCGCCGCGTTTTCCAGTGTTATTCTCGACCGCCTGTTTGATTTGTATCTGCTGATGAGTCTCGGCGCGCTCGGCATTATCCGGTTCGGCCTGGTCGGGTCGTCGCTCTCGTGGCCGATTTTCATTGGCCTTTGCGCGCTGGTTTTCGCGCCGCTCCTCTTTCTCAACGAACCGGTGGTGCGGCGACTCGGCGGGTATCTTTCGGGTTTGGGCTTGCTGGCCTCGCGCAAGGCATTGATTCAGGAGAAAGCGGATCAATTCGCCACCGGGCTGGCCGTGCTCGGTCCGGCGCGGATCGCCGAATGCGTCGCGCTGACCATCGCCGCCTACGCCGTGTTCTTTCTGCAATGCTATTGCTGCGCATGGGCCCTGGGGTTTTATCCCGGCGCCGTGGACATGGTTCTGCTCATGGCGGCGACCAATTTCATCAGCTTTGTGCCGATTTCCATTTCGGGTCTGGGGACGCGCGAGGCGTGCCTCATATTTTTCCTCGCCCGTCTGGCCGAACCGCAGTCGCCGGCCACCGCCGTCGCGTTCGGGCTGATGCTGTTTCTTGTTCTGTTCGTCGGCGGGGGTTTTATTGGGTTTATCTGTTGGCAATGGGCGCCGATCGGCCTGCGCCGTTCAGCCGAGGAAGTGAAAAAACGTTCGGCCGACAAGACAGCGGAAGAATACGACCGGCCAGGCGAACGACGAAATTCACAGTGAACAACGTCGAATTTCTCTGTCTCCTGGCGCCTCCTCGGTCCGCTACAGGATTTCCAATACTTGTTCCGGCGGTCGGCCCAGCGCCGCCTTTCCGCGGTTGATGACAATCGGTCGTTCAAGCAGGATCGGATTTTCAACGATCGCGCGGATGATTTCCTCGTCGGTGCTGTCGCGCGAAAGACCCGCCGCGGCGTAGGCCGGTTCCTTCGACCGGACGATCCGATGGGCATCGCCGCCCAGCATGCGCACAATCTCACGAAGCTGCGCCGCCGTCGGCGGCTCCTTGAGGTATTCGATTACCCGCGGGTCATGACCCTCATCGCGCAGCAGGCGCAGCGTCTCGCGGCTCTTGGAGCAGCGCGGATTGTGATAGATCGACAGCATGGCGTGTTTATCTCCCATCTCTCGCGTGTTTTCGGTGCCCTGGGTCGGACGTATCCGCATCCACCGCCATCGAATTTACAGCACTCGGCGGCGGATGGGAAGCGGCCGCCCGCCCGCACTTGACGGGCGAAAATGCCCCTACGTCGGCCGTTGAATCAGCGAACGGATCGCCGGCCGGCTGGCCCGGTCGCCGCCGGCCGCCCCGTCCCGCTCGCTCATTTTCCGACCCTTCAGACTCAGCTCATGCTCCAGCAGCAGCGCGACGTAGGCGTCCTCGAAATTCGGCGGCGCGGCGGCGGAGCCGGGAATCGGCTCGATCGCGAAGTAATGATACAGAATCTGGTCGCCGACATGCTTCTTGTAGAGCACATGGCGATTGGGCATCGGTTGTGGCGCGTGATGGGGCAGGTGCAGGTCCCAGACGCGCCCGGCGGCGCGCGTCAGCACCCCATCCAGATCTCCCTGATACACGACCTGGCCGAAATTCAGGATGGCGATCTCGCGACAACTGCTGGTGATGTCGTCGACGATGTGTGTGGAGAGAATGACGATCCGGTCGCGGGCGAGCTCGCTCAGCAGCAGCCGGAACCGGACGCGTTCGACCGGATCGAGCCCGGCCGTCGGTTCATCCACGATCATGATCGGGCGCGGGTCAAGCAGCAGCTGGGCGATGCCGGCGCGCTGGCGCATCCCGCCCGACAGCCGGCCCAGCGGCTTGTCGCGCACCGCGCCGAGGCCCACCATCTCCGCCACCTCGTCGATCCGCCGGCGCCGCCGCGCGTCGTCGCGCAGGCCATGCAGCGCGGCGAAGAAGTTGAGGTATTGGTTGAGCGTCAGCCGCGGGTAGACGCCGAAATTCTGCGGCAGGTAGCTGATCAGGCCGCGCAGCGCGTCGCGGTCGCGGCGCAGATCCAGCCCGCCGACCCGCGCGTTGCCGTAGGTCGGCTCAACCAGCCCGGCCAGGATCTGCATCAGGGTTGATTTGCCCGCGCCGTTGGGGCCGAGCAGGCCGAACATGCCGCCGCGGATCGTCAGCGACACGCTGTCCAGCGCGCGGTTGCCCATCGGCGGCCGGCTGCCCCAGGCATATTCGCGCGACGGGATCAGGTGCAGAAGCTGCCGCCTGTTGAACACGGGATAGATTTTGCTGATGGTTTCGATCCGGATTTCGAGCGGGGTCGGGGCGCCGGCGGGCGGCCGGACCCGTGCCAACGCCGAGCGAATCCGTCGCCGGCCGCCCGCGTTTCGGATCGCCCCCCAGCCGGCCCGGGCCCGCTTGCCCGCCCGCGCCCGCACCCCCGCCGCGCGTTCGGCCAGCACGCTTAGCACGTTGTACATGACGGGGATGAAGACGAGCGTCAGCAGCGCGGAGCTGATCATCCCGCCGATGACGACCGAGACGAGCGAGCGGATTTCGCGATCAGCATCGCGGGCGAACAGGATCGGCAGCAGCCCCAGGATCGTCGTCAGCGAGGTCATCGCGATCGGCCGCAGCCGGTAACTGACCGCCTCCAGCAATGCGCGCTGGCGCCGGCATCTCCCCTGGCGCCGCCGCTGCCGCGTGTAGTCGATCAGCAGGATGCCGTTGTTGACGACGAGCCCGACGAGCAGGATCACGCCGAGCATCGCGACTTCATCGAGCGTCGTGTTGAACAGGATGATCCCCCAGATGCCGCCGATCCACGCCAGCGGCAGCGTGAGCAGGATCACCAGCGGGCTGAGCAGCGACTCGAAAAAGAACGCCATCACCAGGTAGACCATCGCAATGGCGAGCCAGACGAGCTTGCGGAACGTTACCTGCTGCTTGCCGACCGTCTCCAGCGTCCCCGCCAGCGTCGCGCTGACCCCCGGCGGAAAACGCCGCGCCTGCAGGTCGGCCTGGATCCGGCGCAGCACGTTCTGGCGTTCCTTCTCCATCTGGGGATGGGCCAGCGTGGGGGTGAAGGAAAACCCGACCGAGATGTTCCGCTGGCGGTTCTCCTTGACGATGGCGGGGGCGGTGTGGCGGACGGAGAAAACGCCGAGATTCTCCAGCGGGATCGAGCCGCCCCCCTGCATCGCCACCCGCGACTTGCGCAGCTCCGCCAGCGTCTGCCGCGCGCGGGCCGGGCGTTGCTCGCTTTCGGGCGGAATCACCTTCACCGTCACCCGCCGTTCGGTTTGCTGCTCGTCGCGCAGGACGAGCGAGGTCGCCACGCCGCGGTCGTCGCGCGCGCGCAGCAGCGTCTGCAGCGAGCCCACATCCACCTGGAGCTGCCGGAACAGGTCGAGGTCCGGATCGAAGACGACTTCGGCCTCGCCCGTCGGGATCTGTGTAAACGCCTCCTGGATCTCGGGCTGTTCCTCCAGGTAGGCCTTCAGTTCCTCGGCCGTTCGGATCATCGCATGGATGTTCTCGCCGACGACGAGGAGGCGTTCGCCGCCGAAGAACGAGCGCGCCAGGTCGCTCCCGCCGGATTGCAGCAGCGTCGCGGCGGCGAACGGACGAAAACGAAACCCGTGCGTCTCGTCGCCCTCCACCAGGTCGTTCAGCCAGGCGTGGAATTCCGCCTCAGGGAGTCGGCGATACGGTTTGGCGATGTTCAGCCGGATCTCGCCGCCGCGTTTGTCGAACCGGCTGGCGAACGACGCGATGACCGGCTCGCCCGCCGGCGCCTCGGCCAGCCGGCTCCGCAGCTGCTCCTCCTTCGCGGCGAAAATCGCGTCCGCCTCTTCCAGCGTCAGGTTGAGCGGCAGCTTGCCGTACAGCCTGATCGTTCGCGTCTCGTCCTGACCCGCCTGGCTCTGCACGGCCACCTTCAGCCCCGAGGCGATGAAGGTGGCGAAAATGATCAGCAGCACGGTGAAAATCAGCCGGACGGGGTGGCGCAGGCACCCCTTCGTCAGAAACAGGACGAGTTCGCGCGCCAGCCGGCGCCGCGGGCGCCCGGGCCGCTGCCAGGGGTCGAGCCGCGCGAGCCAGGCCAGCCGGCCGTTCGATCGGCGCGGGCTCCGCCGCCGCCCGATCACCCGCGAGGTCAGCATCGGCACCAGCGTCATCGCCACCAGCAGGCTGATCGCGATCGGAAAGACCAGCGACAGCGCCGGCTCCTTCATGAAGATCACCAGCTCGTCGTCGATGTAGAAGATCGGCACGAAGACCACGAGCGTCGTGGCGGTCGAGATCACCAGGGCGTACGTGACCTCCCGCGAGCCCTCCCAGGCGGCCTGTCGGGGATCGAGCGTCCGCTGCGAATGGCGAAACACGTTCTCCACGACCACGATCGCGTTGTCGACGAGCATGCCGACGCCGGCGGCGAGCCCCAGCAGCGTCAGGATGTTGAGCGACAGCCCGGCGGCATACATCAAATTAAACGTCATGATAATGGACGAGGGGATGGCCAGGCCGACGATGAGCGCCAGCCGCCAGCTCTTGACGAACAGCAGCAGAACCAGCGTGGAGAGCAGCGCCCCGGCGGCCGCCAGCCGCGTCAGCTTGCTGAACAGGATTTCGATATCCTCGGCCGCGTCGCGCTCAATCCGGATCCCGAATCCGGGGGGCAGTTCATCCTGAACCTCCGCCAGCCGCTCGCGGACGATCCGCGACATCCGGAGCGTGTTGCGGTCGCGTTCCTTGTTGACGACGATCTCGACCGCCTTGCGGCCGTTGCGCCGGTAAATCGTCTCGTCTTCCTGCACCTTGCGCCCGAGGCGCGTCAGCGAACCGACCGGATGGATCCCCTGGCGATCGAGCGGGATCGCCAGCAGATCGTCCAGGTTGCGGACCGGATCGTAGAGCTTGACCTCGTGGCGGTCCGAGCCGATCCGCAGCGTGCCGAGCCAGAACTCGCCCCGCGCGCGCGCATTGATCGCCTGCAACATCTGGTCGACACTGAACCCGGCGGCGCGCAACGGGTCCTGTTCGGCCTCGAGCGCGATGTTGGGCAGCAGGTTGCCGGCTACCTCGACGCGTGAAACGCCGTCGATGCTGCGCAGGCGGCGCGCCACGCGGTCGGCCGCCAGCGCGGTCAGCGCCTCGCCGCCGGGCGGGATTTCAATAATCACCTGCGCCAGCTCGGCCGCCACCTGGTCGGTGGACCACAGGTCGAGCTGATATTCGATCCGGCGCTCCTCCTGTTCGTTGATCCACTTGTTCACCCGGTCCTGCAGGTCGATCAGGCGGAATCGCATGTCGCTCCCCTGGGCAAAGCGGGCGTAGCCCCACATCGACCCTTCCATGCTCGTCGAGCGCATTTCGCGCACGCCGGGCATCGCCGCCACGATCTTCTCAAACGGGATCGTGATGAGTTCATTCGTCTCCTCGGGCGACCACGTCCCCTCGGTCAGATAGACCCGGTAGCCGATGGCGGGGAGCGTCAGATCGGGAAAGCGCTGCACCGCCAGTTCGCGGTAGGAGATGAAGCCGAGAAAGACCAGCGCCAGCGTGACCATCAGCGTGGTCACCGGGCGGTGGATGGCGATATGAGACGGGTGGAGCATGGGCTGGCGCAAGGGTTGCCGAATCAAGGACGCCAGGGACATGAGGCAAGGTCAACGACCATCCCGCCGTCCGACGCCTATTGTGTCCTTTCCTGTCGTTTCGTGAACCATCGTTACCCGTCGTCCAGTTCCAGCCGCACGGGGGCGACCGGACGGGTCACCCAGCCGCCGTCGAAATACGGCGCGCGCTGGATCCAGCCGTCCGGATCCACCTTCACCTCGCGCGGCAGACTCGTGCAATCGAACCTCCACGTCACCGTCTCGTCCGGCCCGATCCAGATCCGATCGTTGATGATGCCGTCGGCCGTGACGAGTTGCAGCGGCACGGGCATCCGCCCGCCGCCGTCGTTGCGGATCCGCGCCCGCACGCGGTAGAGCGTGATCTCCTCCGGCCCGGTCGTCGTCTGGTCGGCTTCGGCCGCCTGAATGCGATAGATGGGAAATCCGCGAGCCTCGCCGGTCCAGTAGTCAAAGAACCAATCGAGCGGTTCGGCGGCGGCCCGCTCCGCCGCTTTGCGCAGCATCGCCGCATCCAGCCGCCGGTCGCGCATCCGGTCGAGCAACTCCCCCAGCATGCCATGCCACGCGTCGTGCCCGAGGACCAGATACAGCATCTGGAAAAGCGGCACGGGCGTGCCGCCCTGGGCCAGTTCCTCGCGTGTCTTTGTCCGCACCTGGCTCAATAACATGGGACTGACAATCGCCGGAACCGGCTGATACGCCGCCGGCGCGAACTGGCCGGCCAGCGTCAGATGATGGTTCAGGCCGCGGGTCCGGTTGGCGAGCATGAATTGCACCAGGTCCCACTTGCCCTCCGCGCCCCGGTTCACCAGGAACTCGTTCAGCAGCTTTTCGAGGAGCACCTGCTCCAGTTGCTCCAGTTGATTGATCAGTTGCGTCTGCCCCAGCTTGTCGGAGGGCCGGCGAGCGCGCGCCCAGGCGGCGCCAACCGGCTGGACGAAGCTGCGCGCTTCCCACGCCTCGAACCGCACCTGGAGCGGTTCATCCAGGGGAATTCGCCGCAGGCGGTAAAAATCCTCGAGCATCAGCCGCGCCAGCGGCATGATCTCGCGCAGGATCGGCGCGTCGCGTTCCGGGATCCAGAACTTGACTGCCAGCTCCGAGTCGGGCACCGCGACCTCCTCGCAGGCCCGCGCCAGCATCACCGACTGGTCGCCCCGGTTCTGATCGGGCGTCAGTTCATAAACGCGGTCGATCATCCCGCCCGGCGCCTTGCTCACGCTCGCCGGCGGGAGCGGTTCGCGCAAGACGCGCGTGTCGGGCGGGTGGCGCAGCGTCAGCCGGGTGGACCACGTCGCACCGTGGTCCTCGTCCAGCACCGGATTGCGCGAGCCGGTTCCATCTTCGACAAACGTCACGCGATCAAAAAATGCGTATCCGCGCATGTCAAGCTGGGTGATGGAATTGGCGTTCCCCGCAACGATCAGGTTGTCATCCCATCCGGCTTCGACGGTGACGATGTGCGGCCGGCCGTCGGCGTAAGGGGCCAGCTCGGCGCCCGCGATGAAGTGCCGGCGATGATAAACGTCGTTGCCGGCGGGGAGGCGGTGGCCGTCGATCGCGATCGATTGAACCGCGTAGCGCTGGCGCCGGCCCGAGCCCAGCGCGGCGACCCGGCCGCTCGTTGGCTCGTCGATCACGACCGTCAAGTCGGAATGCACCCGGCGCGGCGTGATGAGCTGCTCGTCGTGGATCAGCCGGACGGGCAGCAGCTTGCCGTCGGCTAGATCGGCGGCGTCGTAACTTGGTCCGGTCCGGCCCGCCCGCGCGGCGAAACCGAACTTGCCCCGCACGACCTCGGCGGCATGGGCCAGCGGCCGGCGGGCGGGGATCAGCAGCGCCGCCAGCATCACCCCCAGCACGAGGTGCGCGCGCCAGCCCACATGCGGGTCGACCCGCAGATCGGCCAGCAGCCGGACGAACGTCGGCATGTCGGCCCAGCTCGCGCCGTATGTGCCGAGCACCTTGCGTTGCGGCTCGGTGCGGCGCAGGTGATAGGTCGTCAGGTGCAGAAAGAGCGTGACGGCGCCCAGCATCCACGCTACGCGCCGCCATTCGGCCGGGTCGAGCAGCGGGATCATCGACTGCAGCTCGACATCGCGCAGTCGCCGCCACCAGGGGTCGGCGAACGGCGCCAGCAACGGATGGAACTGGAAAACGAACGGCTCGCCGCCGACGACGAAATACCTGTTCGCAACAAAGGTCAATCCGCCGCCCAGCGCCCCCAGGATGATCAGCGCCGTCAGATTATGGCGAAAGCAGGCGCGAATCCAGAGCGTGCAGGCCAGCACCAGGCCCGCGCCGGGCAACAGATTGAACACCAGCATCCAGCCCATCGGCCGCAGATACACGACGATGTCGGTGGTGAACCGGAGCGCGACGGCCGCCGGGAACAGGCCCAGGCCGAACAGCAGGGCGAGCGCCAGCATCCCCCCCAGCCACTGGCCCGCCGGCAGGACCATCGTGGGGAACGCCTTGGTCATGATCAGCGGGCGGATGCCGGTCTCGCGGATGCGCGCCATCGAATACAGGCCGATGAAGACGACGGCCAGCAGATACAGCGGCAGGACCCAACGGCTGACCAGCACGTCGCTGGGGAGAAAGCTGTGCTGGAAAAGCGCCGCTTGATAGACGCCGAAATTAAACGCCAGCGCGAGCAGCGCGAGTCCCCGCCAGCGCCACGACGCCAGGTGCATCCGGAACTCATACCGGCCGATCGTGAGCAGTGAGCGGATCATCGAGGTGCAATGGGAACGAGCGACGGGAATTGGTTGCATCGGCAACGCATCGCGCGCGAGTCCTCAGCTTCCACGGGCTTCCGGCTCCGGCTCGACCGCGCGCCGCGCGAATAACCCGCGGCCGCGGCGGAACACCGAGCGGATATCCTCCACGCACAGGTAGATCCCCGGCATCAGCCACAACGTCAGCAGCGTGGAGGCGCCGAGCCCGCCGATCACGGCAATCGCCATCGGCCGGCGCAGTTCCGCTCCCTCGCCGTAGCCCAGCGCCAGCGGCACGAGCGCCAGAATGGTTGTCAGCGAGGTCATCAGGATCGGCCGCAGCCGCTGGCGTCCCGCGTCGATCAGCGCCTGGCGCGCCGTCGCCCCCTCCATCCGCAACTGGTTCACCCGGTCGAGCAGGACGATCGCATTGTTCACGACGATGCCGACCAGCATCACGATGCCGATGTAACCCATCAGGTTGAGGCTCACGCCTGTCAGGATGAACGCCGCGACGACGCCCGCCAGCGCAAACGGCACGCTCAGCATGATCGTCAGCGGATGGATGATCGACTCGAGGATCGCCGCGATCACCATGTAGACCAGGACGATCGCGATCATCAGCGCGAAAAACAGGCGGTCAAACGACTCGCGCCGCTGCACCTCCTCGCCGCTCAGGTTCCAAGTGGCGCCCAGCGGCCACGGCACGGCGGCCAGCGCCTGCCCGATGGCGGCGATCGCGTCCTGGTAGCGCACGCCCTCCCGGTCGGCCATCACCAGCAGCGTTTTTTCCTGATTGACGCGCATCAGCTCGCGCAGGCTGCGCGTCGTCCCCACCGAGACCAGGTTGCGCAGCTTCTGGCGCTCGCCGGCGTTCGCGCCGCCAAGGGACCCCGCCTGGCCGTCGCCGGGCAGGATCGGCAGATCGAGCAGGCCGCGCAGGCCGGCTTCCTCCGCCCGTCCCGGGCTCACCGTCACGATCATATCGCCCTCGTCGAACCGCAGCCGCTCGCTCTGGTTGCCCTGCAGGTAGGCCTGGATCTGCGTCGCCAGGCCCTCGACGGTGAAACCGTCGCGCAGCAGGGCGTCGCGGTCGGGCGTCAGCACGAATTCCTCCTCGCCCAGCGTCAGGTTGGTCCGCACATTGACCAGGCCCGGAATCGTGCGCAGCGCCTGGGCCACCCGCTCGGCCGACGTCATCAGGTGCTCGAGCCGGTCGGCATGGACTTCCAGCACAATATCGCCCCGTTCGCGCCCCAGCAGCTCCTGGAGGAATTCGCTTTTCGCTTCGAACGAGATCTCCATCTCGGGATGCAACGCCGCCTCGGCGCGCAGCCGCTCGATCAGGTCCTCGGCGGCAAGTTCGCGCAGCACGCCGGGGTTCATCGTGACGTCGATCGTGGCCGTATGCGGGCCGAGGATCTTTTCCCGCGCCGCCTCGACGCCGGTCGGGTCCGAGCCGATGATCGTCGTCACCGAGCGCAGGATGATCTGCTCGTCCAGCCAGTCGCGGTGGGCGAGAAAGACATCGATCGTCGGCGGCTGATCGGCCGCCAGTTGCGCCCGCAGCTCCGCCGGCAGGTCGGGCGGCGGCGCGACCCGCTCGTGCCAGCCATCCGCCGCCGCAATCAGTGGCCCGGCGAGGCCGTCCCGCTCATAGCGCTCCCAGGCCCGCAACAGCGGCGCGAGGCGCGGGTCGCGGTAACGGAACGCTTCCAGCGCGCGCTCCAGCCGCGCCACGTCCGCGGCCGTCTGCTCCAGAGTCGATCCCGGCGGCAGCGTAATCGCCGCCGAGAACCGGCCCACCACCGCCTTGGGAAAGAATTCGCGCGGAATCGTCCGGCCGGCGAGCCAGGTCCAGTATAGCCCGCCGGCGAACGCCAGCAGCAACAGCCAGCGCCAGCGCAGCGACCCCGCCAGGAACCCCCCATATACCCGGTCCAGCCGGCCCGGCGGGCGCGGCTGCTGCCGTCCGAGGCGCGCGGCCAGCATCGGCAGCAGTCCCAGCGCCACCAGCAGCGACACCAGCAGCGAGTAAACGACGGTCAGCGCCTGATCCTTGAACAACAGTCCGGCAATGCCGTGGACGTAGACCAGCGGGACGAAGACGACGATCGTGGTGAGCGTCGAGGCGGTGATCGCCATCGCAACCTCGCGCGTCCCCTCCAGCGCGGCGGTTTTCGCCTCCGCCCCCGCCTGCCGGTGGCGGAAGACGTTCTCGATCACGACGATGCCGTTGTCGACGAGCATCCCGGCGCCCAGGGCGAGCCCGCCCAGCGTCATGATGTTGAGCGACAGATGCTGGAAATACATCAGGCTGAATGTGCCGAGGATCGACAGCGGAATGGCGAAACCGACCGCCAGCGTGGCGCGCAGGTTGCGCAGAAAAACAAGCAGCACCAGCATGGCCAGCCCCATGCCGACCAGCGCCGTGTCGACCACCTCGGCGATCGCCGACTCGATATCGCGCGACAGGTCGGTGGCGATCTTGAGCCCGTAACCCCCGCGCCGATTCAGCTCATCGACCGCCTCGCGCACGCGCCGGGCCGTCAGCACGGCGTTGGCCTCGGGTTCGCGGTAGATCCGCAGCGCGATTGATTCGGCCAGATCCTGCCGCACCAGCACTTCGTCGCGCACCGGCCGCGTCGACAGCCGCGCGATATCGATCAGCCGCACTGGATAGTCGTTGACCGTCTTGACGATCACCTGGCCGATCTCGTCCAGCCCCGACAACCGGTTGATGAACTTGAGCAGCATCTCGCGGTTGTTCTCGACCACCACCCCCGCCGGGGTCGCCAGGTTGCTCTGCTCGATCGCCTGCAGAATCTGCGCCGAGGTGAGCTGATACTGCGACATCAGCTCCTCGTTGACCTCGACAAAGACTTCTTCCTCCCGGTCCCCGGCCGTCTTGACGTAGGCCACGCCCTCGATCGTCTCGAGCCGCGGCTTGAGCGAGTTCTCGACGAAACTGGTCAGCGCGACCCGCTCGATCCGGCCGCCGGCCGGCGGCACGAACGCCAGCGTCAGCAGGGGCGCCGCATTCGGATCGAACCGGTAGACATCGATCTGCTCGACATGTTCGTTCGTCTCAAACTGACTGATGTTCTTTTTGACATCCAGATAGGCAAACTCCATGTCCTGACCCCAGTGGAAATCGACATGGAGCACGATATTGCGGTCGCGCGAGTAGCTGGTGACCGACGCGATCCCCTTGATCGAGGCCATCTGGCGCTCGATGTCCATCGTCAGCAGGCGCTCGGCCTGCTGCGGCGGCAGGCCGTCGGTCGTCACCACCACGGTGATGCGCGGCGTGCGCACGTCGGGGAACAGATTGAGCGGCAGCCGGCGATACGACAGCCAGCCCAGCAGGACCAGGCCGGCGAAGAACATCGTCACCTTGACCGGATTCTCAATGCACGTCCGCAGCATCCCCGCCCCTCACTCAAAACGACGTCTCTCGTCCCTCGTCCTCGGCTCTCGATAATCGCTCAAGTCCAAGTGAAGCTCGGCCGAACCCGGGGACGCTTAAACGCGGCTCGCAGAGGGCGAATCCCGGCGACCCCGGGAGCCCTCGAAATCGACTCCTCCCACGGTTTAAGTCGCAATTGTGGCCAAATGGTTCCACGACGCCTCGGCGGCGATTGTGCCGTTCGCTTCCGCCCCATGCTGCCAGCAGCTCACCGCTGATCTCAATGGCTTTGTACCGAAGTTTCCCAGCCGGTTATTTGTTGTTCCATATGTTCTTTACGTCCTTTACATCCCTTATGTCTCTTTTTCCCCCACGTCATTCCGCCTTCCCTCATGGCAAGGCTATTGCTTGATCTCTCTACAGGGGGCGAAAGCGAGGAACAACGGCGGGGCCGGCAGGTCTAGGAAATCAGGACCCGTTGATTGCGGCGCGGCAACGCCGGGCCGGAGATTGTCGGAGGACAGTATCATGAACCAGATCAAGAGCATCTTGAGCATTACCGCGATCGCGCTCACCCTGACGTTCGGAACGATCGGCTGCGAGACCATCCGCGACAATCCGGGCGCCGCGACCGGGGCGGCTATCGGCGCCGGCACCGGCGCGGTCCTGGGCGGCGTGGTCGGCTCGCAATCGGGCGATACCGCGACGGGGGCCGTGATCGGCGGCGTCACCGGCGCCGGCGTTGGCGGCGTCATCGGCCATCAGCACGACAAGCAGGAAGAACAAGACCGCCGGATTGATCGGCTCGAGCGCCGTTACTGATCCCCCAGCCGGCCAAGGCAAGTCGCGGCTTGATTCCTGATTTTCCGTGCGAGCGCCGCCCGTGGCATGGCCATCCTGGCCATGCCACGCGGCGAACCCAAGGAACTACGCAACGTTTTAAAATTCAGCCCGCCCGTCTCGGAGCCGGGCGTCGGAAAAAATCGCCCCAAAATTCTCCGGCGCGATCTCCCGGCCCCCTCGGCCGTCCCTCAACCGGCGCCCATTTTCCGCCTGATTCGCCACTCGCCATTCTTTGCTTTGCATGGCATCCACCCTTCCGGTAGAATGCTGCGTTTTGTGTCCAACGGGACGAAACCAGACTGGGCGGGCCGGGGCCCTGGCGCCCCCGCCGATACCGAAGGGTGATGATGGATGGCACGCAAGTTCCCACTCGATAAGATCCGCAACATCGGCATCATGGCGCATATCGATGCCGGCAAGACGACCACGACCGAACGCATCCTGTTCTACACCGGCCGCTCGCACAAACTGGGCGAGGTGCACGAGGGGACCGCTACGATGGACTGGATGGCGCAGGAACAGGAGCGGGGCATCACGATCACCTCGGCCGCCACCCAGTGCTACTGGCAGGATCACTGCATCAACATTATCGACACGCCGGGGCACGTCGATTTCACCGTCGAGGTCGAACGCTCGATTCGCGTCCTCGACGGCGCGATCGCGTTGTTCTGCGCCGTCGGCGGCGTCGAACCCCAGAGCGAAACGGTCTGGCGCCAGGCCGACCGCTACAAGACCCCCCGGCTGGCGTTCGTCAACAAGATGGACCGCGTCGGCGCTGATTTCTTCAACTGCGTTCAGATGATGCGCGATCGGCTCAACGCCCACCCCGTCCCGATCCAGATCCCCATCGGCGCCGAGGATCAGTTCGAGGGGATCATCGACCTGGTGGAGATGGTCGCGCGCGTCTGGCCGCTGGGCGCCGACGAGGAACGCGGCCGCGTCTTCCAGGACGTGCCGATTCCGGAGAACCTGCGCGATCTGGCCAACGAGTGGCGCGAGAAGATGCTCGAAGCGCTCGCCGAATACGACGACGACTTCGCCGAGGCCTACCTGGAGGAGAAGGCCTTCGAGCCGAAGGAACTGCACGACCACCTGCGCAAGGCGACGATCGCCTGCCACATCACCCCGGTGCTGTGCGGCACGGCGTTCAAGAACAAGGGCATCCAGTTGCTGCTCAACGCCGTCCTGCGCTACCTGCCCTCGCCCAAGGATGTGCCGGCGGTGCATGGGCAACTGCCGCACGAGCCCGACACGGTGGTGAGCCGCGAGCCGAGCGAAGACGCGCCGTTCGCGGCGCTGGCGTTCAAGATCATGAGCGACCCGCATGTGGGCCGGCTCACCTACCTGCGCGTCTATTCGGGCAAGGTCAAGGCGGGCAGCTACGTCTACAACGTCACGCGCGACCAGAACGAGCGGTTGGGACGGCTGATGCTGATGCACGCCAACGACCGGGAACAGATCGACGAGGTCCGCGCCGGCGACATCGTCGCCGTCATCGGGTTCAAGAACACGACGACGGGCGACACGCTGTGCGATCCGGAACACCCGATCATCCTGGAGGCGATGAGTTTCCCCGAGCCGGTGATCTCAATCGCGATCGAACCGAAAACCCGCAACGACCAGGACAAGATGGGCTCGGCGCTGCAGAAGCTCGCCGAGGAGGACCCCTCGTTCCACGTCAAGGTGGACAAGGAGACCAACCAGACGATCATCTCGGGCATGGGCGAGCTCCATCTGGACATCCTGGTCGACCGGATGAAGCGGGAATTCAAGGTCGAGGCCAACGTCGGCGCCCCGCAGGTGGCCTATCGCGAAACGATCACCAAGACGGTCGAGGTGGAGGGCCGTTTCGTGCGCCAGTCGGGCGGGCGCGGCCAGTTCGGCCACTGCTGGCTGCGGCTGGAGCCGGTCGAGCCGGGCAGCGGCTTCGAATTCGTCGATGAAGTGGTTGGCGGCGTCATCCCCCGCGAGTATATCCCGGCGGTGGAAAAGGGCGTCATCGAGGCGATGAACAACGGCCCGATCGCCGGCTTCCCCGTGGTCGACGTCAAGGTGACCGTTTACGACGGGTCGTTCCACCCGGTCGACAGCTCGGAGATGGCCTTCCTGATCGCCGGTTCGATGGCGTTCAAGGAAGGCGCGAAAAAGGCCGCGCCGAACCTGCTCGAACCGATCATGAAGCTGGAAGTGACGACGCCGGAGGATTATCTGGGCGCCGTCGTCGGCAACCTGCAACAGCGCCGGGCGCATATCGACGAGATGCGCGCCCGCGGCTCGATCCAGGTGATCTCGGCCTCCGCGCCGCTCGGCGAGATGTTCGGCTACGCCACCGAGCTGCGCTCGCAGACCCAGGGCCGCGCCAGCTACTCGATGCAGTTCTCGCACTACGCGCCGGCGCCCAAATCGATCGTCGAAAAAATCACGAGCTGATTGCGGCAGGCGGTTTACCCCTGCGCCAGGCGGGCAAGCAGCTTCACCAGAAAGTCATAAGTCCGCCCGACGGAGCCGAGGCTGACCCGCTCGCGCGGCGAGTGCGGGTCGCGGATCGTCGGCCCCAGCGAGATCATCTCCATCCCCGCGATGCGGTCGCCGATCACCCCGCATTCCAGCCCGGCGTGGATCACGTTGATCTCGGGTTCCGCCCCGCTCAGCTCGCGCCACACCTCGCGGCAGAGGCCGTTGAGCCACGCATCGCGCCGGGGCGGCCAGGGCGGATACCCGCGGCCGTCATCGGCGGCCTCGGCGCCGGCACTCCGCGCCAGCCGGTGGATGCGTTCGGTCAGCGACTGCATGTCCTCGCGCGACGAGCTGCGCTGGCTGGTGATGATCCGCAGCGCGTCGGGCCGCGTCTCGACGCGCGCCAGGTTGCAGGAGGTTTCCACCACCTCGGCGAACTCGCGCGACATCGTTTGCGGCCCGTGCGGCAACTCGCCCAGCAGCACGCGCAGCCGTTCCGCGCAGTCGGCCGTCAGCGGATGCCCCGTCACCTCCTGAGAGACGGGCTCCAGGCTGAGTGTGGTCTCCGGATCGCGGTCGCCGTACTCGCGCCGCATCCGCTCCTGCTGCGTGGCGATCACGTGCCGGGCATCGTTCAGCCGGTCGGCCACGAGCCGCACGACGGCGCGGGCATCGCGCGGGATGGCGTTGTCGGCCGAGCCGCCATCGACGGAGACCAGCCGCGCCGGCGCCGCCCCGGCCAGCGCGCTCCACGCTTCGGCCAGCAGCTTGAGCGCATTGGCGCGCCCCAGATGGATGTCCACGCCCGAGTGACCGCCGCGCAGGCCGCCCACGCGCAGCGCGTAGAGCTCGCCCGGCCCCGGCTCGGCCTCGCGCGCCAACGGCAGCCGGATCGATGTGCTCCGCCCCCCCGCGCAACCGATCGTGAAGACCCCCTCCTCCTCGCTGTCCAGGTTGAGCAGGATGCGCCCGCTGACGATTGACGGCTCCAGCGCCCCCGCGCCGATCAGTCCGGTCTCCTCCTCCACCGTCAGCAGGAGCTCGAGCGGTGGATGGATGGCGGCGGGGTCCTCGGCCAGCGCCATCATCATCGCGACGGCGATGCCGTTGTCGGCGCCGAGCGTCGTGTCGGTCGCGCTGAGCCATTCCTCGCCGTCCTCATCGCGCTCCTGGCGCAGGCTGATCGGATCGGTCAGGAAATTTTGCGCCGATTCGGGCGTTTTCTCGCAGACCATGTCGACGTGCCCTTGCAGCACGACGGTGGCCCGGGCCGCCATCCCCGGCGAGGCCGGAACGGCGATGACCCGGTTGCCCCTGGCGTCGCGGCGGACCGCGAAGCCGTGCCCACCGGCCCAATCCTCCAGCATCCGCATCACCGCTTCCTCGCGGCCCGAAGGGCGGGGGATGCGGCTGATCGCCTGGAAGTGCTTGAGGACGCGGTCGGATGAAGCGGGCATCGGCGTATTCCCATCTGGATCGGGGCGGAGCTGGCTGGCGGTTCCCGAGGGTGTTGCTGCCGGCGTCCGGGCCCTAGCCGGCGCTGAAGCCGCTCTCGCCCGCGCCGAAGCTCTCCGGTAGCAGGTCGCGCAAGGCATGGCGCCGCGGCGCGGTTCCGTCGCAGAACAGGTAGACCGTCATCGTGGGGCCGAACTCGGCCAGCACCTGGCGGCACGCGCCGCAGGGCGACGTCGGCACCGCCGTCGGCGTGTAGACTGCCGCCGCGAGCAGCTTGCGCGCGCCCGCCAGCACCGCCGCGCCGACGGCATGGCGCTCGGCGCAGATCGTCAAGCCGAACGAAACATTTTCCACGTTGCAGCCGGCGAAGAGCCGCCCCTGGTCGTCGAGCACCGCCGCCCCCACCGCAAAGTGCGAGTACGGCGCGTAGGCCGCCACGGCCGCCTCACGCGCCGCCGCAAACAGACGGTCCAGATCGGCCGGCGAGACGGGCTCGGGCTGCGGCACGGTCGGGCGCTCCTCAGGCTGGATGGGCGCGGCGGGTTGCCAATCCGCTTCATTCAATCCGAAGCACTCGCCCGCGCCAATCGAAAATCGTGGTCCGCAGGCTTTCCGCAGCTCCCCCCGCTCACAAGGCTTCGATGATCCGCCGGGTCATCTCCTGGGTGCCGATCGATTTCTCGTTGCGGTCGGCGATGTCGCGGGTGCGGTGGCCGGCCTCGAGCGCCCGCCGGACGGCCTGCTCGATCGCGGCGGCCGCCTCCTCCATCTCAAACGAATAGCGCAGCATCAGCGCGCCGGAGAGGATCGCGCCGATCGGGTTGGCGATCCCCTGCCCGGCGATATCGGGCGCCGAACCGCTGATCGGCTCATAGAAGAACGGCGGCCGCGGCCCGATCGCCGCCGACGGGATCATCCCCAGCGATCCGCCCAGGACCGACGCCTCGTCGCTGATGATGTCGCCGAATTCGTTGTTCGCCAGGATCACGTCCAGCTCGGTCGGCCGCTGAACCACCACCATCGTTGCCGAATCGATGAGCTGGTGGCGCAATTCGATGTCGGGGTAGTCCGCGCCGACGCGGATGACCACCTCGCGCCACAGCCGCGAGGTCTCCAGGACGTTGGACTTGTCGAGCGACATCAGCCGCTTGCGGCGCCGCCCGGCCGCGTCGAACGCCACCCGCGCCACCTGCTCGACCGCCTTTTCCGAATAGACGCACGTATCGTAGGCTTCGATGTCCCCTTCGGGTCCGGGCCGGCGGCCGCGCTCGCCGAAATACAGCCCGAAATTCAGCTCGCGAACGATCAGCATGTCGACGCCCCCCTCCAGCAGATCGGGGCGCAGCGGCGTCCGGTGGCGCAGGCATTCGGGCAGCCAGATCGGCCGCAGGTTGGCAAACAGTCCGAAAGTCTTGCGGATGGAGAGCACGGCCTTCTCCGGGCGCAGGGCGAGCGGTTGATCGTCCCACTTGGGACCCCCGGCCGCCCCCAGCAGGATGGCGTCGCTCCGGCGGCAGGTCTCCAGCACCTCGTCGGTCAGCGGCAGCCCGTGCGCGTCGATCGACGCGCCGCCGACCAGGCACTCGCGCCACTCGAACCGCACGCCGCGCCCGCGGGTGGCCGCCTCCAGCACCTTGAGCGTCTCGGGGATGACCTCCTGGCCGATCCCGTCGCCGGCCAGAACGGCCACCTTGAGCACACGATCCGTCATCTGGGATTCCCTCGCTTCACTGTCGATTCATGCGGCGGCAGGCACATTTCCCGCGCGCTCCGCTTGCCCTCAGGTCAATTCCACCGGGATCTGCAGCAGTTCGCGGTAGAGCCGGATGATCATCAAATTATAATGCGCGTCATCGTCATTGGGGTTGATGCTCAGCACGCGCTCGAACCCGCGCCAGGCCTCGGCCATCCTCCCCGCCTCAAAGTATTTCCAGGCCAGGTTGTAAAGGATGTCGGCGTTGTCGCCGTTGAGTGCCGCCAGCGCCTCATATTCCCCGATCGAATAGTCGTAGGGCGACCGGTTGCGCTCCATGCCGGGCGGCCAGTGGATGTTGCGCGCGATCTTGCGTGTCGTCGCCCGCCGGGTCAGGAACTCGTAGGCCTTGCGCAGCCGCATGAATTCCTCGCCGGCCAGTTCCTGCAGCCGCGGACGCAGGTGGCGCACCTTGTCGGGGTGAAACAGCTTGGCCTTGCGGCGGAAGGCGCGCGTGATCTCTTCGTGGCCGGCGCCCGGTTCGATCTCCAGCACCGCGCAGCACCCCTCCGCCGTGGTGAGGTCGGGCTCCACCGCGCGCAGCGGGATCTGATGCGTATGCTCGATCCGGTCCTCTTCTTCTTCCGTCGGGGCCGCCGGCTGCTCTCCGCGCAGGATCTGGTCCGGATCGGCGATGACGCGCGGCCGCTTCTCACCAATCAGCCGGCAGCGCATCTCGCGATACTTGCGGTCGTCGATGATCGCCGATTGGAAATTGAGCATCTGCGCCGGCGCCTCATCGTCCAGCACCGCGCCGGTCAGATCGGCATCGGTCACGTCGGCCCCGTCGACGACGGCGCCGGTCAGGCGGGCGAATTTCAACACCGCGCCCCGCAGGTCGGCCTCGGTCAGGTTCGAGCCGGAGAGGTCCGCGCCGACCAGGTTACAGCCGCTGAGCCGCGCCTGCGACAGATTGGCGCCCTCCAGGCACGTATCGACCATCTCGGCCTCCTGCAGGTTGGCCGAGCGCAGGTCGGCGCGGTCGAAGCAGGAATTGCGCAGGTTGGCCCGCCGGAAATCGCTGAAACTCAGAATGCTGTCCGACAGGTCGCAGTTGATCAGCTCGGCGCCGCGAAAAATCGCCGTCGACATGTTCAGTTCGCTCAGGTCGTAATCGCGCAGTTTCAAGGCGGAGAGATCGGCGGTCGACAGGTCGATCCATTTGGCCCGCAGTTTGAACAACAGCCAGTCCTTTCGGCCGGTGGACTTGTCGACGGAATCGCGCAAGCGCTTGAGGTGCAGGGGATCAGCCATGCGTGGTCGGATACGCGAAGAAATCCCTCAGCCGGACATCGGTTCATGCCGACAACTTGCACGCGGCGGCGCCCTGCTGGCACAATGAGGCCAGTCTGCGCCGGCCCGTCGCCGCGCGCTGGCTTTCAGCGCCGGCGGCCATGGTCGTTGGCATTCTATGCATCGAGCGAACGATGAGCCAATCTTTTGTCGATAGCGTCCGCGTTTATGTCAAGGGGGGCGACGGCGGCAACGGCGCGATCTCCTTCCGCCGCGAGAAATACGTCCCCCACGGCGGGCCCGACGGCGGCGACGGCGGCCCCGGCGGCAATGTCTGGTTCGTCGCTTCCACTGAACTTGCCACCTTGATTGATCTGAAGTTACGCCCCAGCCTGAAGGCCGGCGCGGGCGGCCACGGCCTCGGCAAGAATATGACCGGGCGCGCCGGCGACGACATCACCGTGGAGGTCCCCCTGGGGACCGTCATCCTCGATGAGGACGGCAACGAACTGGCCGACCTGGTGGAGGCCGGCCAGCGCTTCCTGGCGGCGGCCGGCGGCGCCGGCGGCGCCGGCAACCAGCATTACGCCACGCCGACCAACCAGGCCCCGCGCAAGGCCAAACGGGGCCAGCCCGGCCAGGAGCGCAGCCTCCAACTGGAACTGAAACTGATCGCCCAGGGCGGCCTGATCGGCCTCCCTAACGCCGGCAAGTCCACCCTGCTGGCCAGCCTGACGAGCGCCACCCCGCGCATCGCCCCCTTCCCCTTCACCACGCTCCATCCGAACCTGGGCGTGATGGAGGTCGACGTGGCGCGCCGCGTGACGCTGGCCGACATCCCCGGCCTGATCGAAGGGGCCTGGCGCGGCGCCGGCCTGGGCGACCGCTTCCTGCGACACATCGAGCGGACCGCCCTGCTGATTCACCTGGTGGCGCCCCCGGAGGACTGCCAGCTCCTGCCCGACCTGCGGCCCGAGGACGAGGCGGAGCTGGCCGAACTGGGCCGCGACGGCGTGCGCGCGGCCTACCAGCTCGTGCGCCGCGAACTGGAGGCCTACAGCGAGGAACTGAGCCGCAAGCCGGAAATCATCGTTCTGACCAAGATCGACCTGCTGCCCGAACGCCTCCGCCAGGCCTGGCTGGCCGTCCTGCGGGAGACCGGCAAGCCGGTGGCGGCGATCTCGGCCGAGACCGGCGAGGGCCTGGATCGCCTCAAAGCCCTCCTGATTGAGCAACTCGATCGCATGGGCATGATCTGGGACGATCCGCGCCGGCCGCATCTCGCCGCAGCCCCGCCCGTCGAACCCGATCGAAGCGGGGATTGACGACACCCCGCCGACCGGTTAAGACAGGGGACGGCGCGCGACCGTCGCCCGCCCCACAGGCCCGATCGATGGCCGCCCGGGTGAGACCGACGCGCGATGTCCAGATGATCCACATCGACAACATACAAGGGACCGGCCGCGGGATCGACCTGCGCAAGGTGGTTATCAAGCTCGGTTCGGCCGTCGTCGCCGGCGAAGGCCACCAGCTCGACTTGGTCACGCTGGGCGCCCTGGCCGATTCGGTCGCCAATCTGCGCCGCCAGGGCGTGGACGTCATCCTCGTCTCCTCCGGCGCGATCGGCATGGGTCGGCGCGCCTTCCCCGATTTTACCGCCCGCACGATCCCGGACCGGCAGGCCCTGGCGGCGATCGGCCAGGTCGGCCTGATGCACGCCTACAAAACCCTGTTCAACGCGCGCGATCTGCGCGCCGCGCAGATCCTGCTCACCCGCGACGACATGGAGGATCGCCGCCGCTATCTGAACGCCCGCTACACGCTGGAGCGCCTGCTCGAACTGGGCGCCGTCCCGGTGATCAATGAGAATGACACCGTCACGATCGACGAATTGCAGTTCGGCGATAATGACGAGCTGTCGGCCGTCGTCGCGATCAAGATGGGCGCCGACATGCTCATCATCCTCTCGATCGTCGATGGGCTGCACGAGGCCGAAGCGGATCCCACCGACGCCGGCGCGCGCGGCCGCAAGCGCAAGGGCCGCCACGCCGCCGGCCGGCGCATCGACGTCGTCGAATCAGTGGACGACGTGCTGGGGCTGGCCGACCGGACGCGGTCGGCGATGGGGACCGGCGGCATGCAGAGCAAGCTCAAGGCGCTGCACATGGCGAGTCAGGCGGGCGTGCATGCCGTGATCGCCCCCGGCAAGCGGGCCGGCATCGTCGAGGAGATCGTTTCGGGGCGATTTCCCGGCACTTACTTCGTCCCGCGGGTCGGGCACCGGTTGCGCGGCAAGCCCCGCTGGCTCGCGTTCGGCCGCCGCGCCACCGGACGCTGCATCGTCATCGACGCCGGCGCCGTCGAGGCCCTGCGCGTCGGCAAGAAGAGCCTGCTGGCGGCTGGCGTGCGCGCCGTCCGCGGTCAGTTCGAGCGTGGCGATCTGGTCGAGGTGCACGACGAAGCGGGCGCGCGCGTGGCCAAGGGCCTGACCAACTATTCCGCCGAGGAACTGGACCGGATCAAAGGCAAACGCACCCCGCAGATCCGCGAGATCCTCGGCGAACTGGACTACCCCGAAGTGATCCACCGCGACAATCTGGCGGTCGTGGATTAGCGGCGCCCTCGACCGGATAAAAAAATCCCGGCGGGCCTTGCCGCCGGGATGGTAATAGTCCGCCTGGATTGCAACGGGCGCTCAGCGCTTTCGTTCGATCTCCACCGAACGGTCGCCCTTCTCCACCTTCCAGGCGATCAGGGCCGCGTCGCCATTGATCCGGCCCGGATAAACCGACAGGCCGATCAGGTCGCCCTCGGACAACTCCAGGTCGCGCAACTGGTCGGCGGGACCGAGGTCCACCGTCTCCATTCCGCGTCCCTTCAGATCGACCCGGGCGATGAGATGGTCGCCATCCTGACCCTGATAGCGGACGGTGCGCAGGCCCTCGATGCTCCCATCGACCTGGTGCAGCGAGGTGCGCATTTCGCGTTCGATCTTGATCACTTCACCGTTCGCCTTCACCGTCTGGGCGATCATCACCGGTTGGCCGTTCAGCCGTCCCGGACGGCCTTCGACGTAGATCGAATCGCCCTCTTTCAGGTTCAGATGGGCGACCTTGCTGGCCGGCCCGAGTTCAACCCGCCCCTGGCTGCTCTTGGCGGTATCCACTTCGGCCAGAATATGCTCTTCCGACACGCCAGGATACTCGACCTTCATGATCCGTGTAATGTGGCCGTCGATCGGATAGTAGAGCTCGTTGGCGGGGCTGGGGGGCGACGCATCGTAGGTGAGCCCTTCCTCGCGCGCGCGGATTTCCTCGCGCGTGGTCAGCTCTTCATTCTCTTTGATGATCCGCTCCTTTTCGGGTTCGCTCAGATCGGAGAGCGTGGAGCTGGCCGGCAGGCCGAGGACGACCGGCTCGCGCGACCGGATCGGCTCGCGCTCCACCGCGTACCCACGGTCGGTGTCGACCTTCGATGAGCCCTCAACCTGATGCCACTCACCCGACGGTCCCGTCTCGAAGACGATCCGTTCGGTGCCCTCCAGCGGCTTGCTGCCGTTGAGGTCTTGCGCCGGCGGCATCGCCGTCGCCGGCAGAACCAGGCCCATTCCGAACAGGGCCGCCAGGAAGGGTCTGGTGATTGTGGTAAGCATGATTCTTACCTCCTTTAACGTCGGCCAGTTTCAAATGGCCGAATTTTCAAAAATGTTAATAATTATCGGCTCGTTGCGGCTTGATTCCAGAATGCGTTCTCCCGCACGTTGACGCGGTCACGCGTTCGATATTCCCAATACCAATTCGAATCGCGGTCCCAGCGATCATCGTTGTCGTACCAGTCGTAACGATCGTAATCGCGAGTATAGAACTCATAGTGTTCGACCCAGCCGCGGCGATGGTCCGAACGCAAGCGGCGTTCCCAGTCGCGATCCGACCGGTCGAAGCGCGCGCCATCGTCATCGCGGTCTCGGTCGCGGTCGAAATAGCGTTGCGCCCGGGTCCCCTCGCCCCCCAGCTCCGGCTCGTCATGCCTTGACCCGCGCCGGTCCGGATCATCGGATCGAAGATGGGTATCGCGGTCGCGGACGATGAACGAGTCGCGATCAAGCCGGCTCGGATCGCGGTCGGGCCGCGTCCCGCCGCTAGAGTCGGATCGGGTCCCCGTGTCGCGGCGGATATCGATGCCGCTCGGGCCTTCCTCGGCGAAAGCGGCCGGAACCGCGCCCAGCGCCAGGATCGCGGCCAAGCCCCATGCCTTCCACATCGTTCTCATCGTGTTGTGCCTCCTGCAAGAATCGGATTCACGGTCAGGATGACGCATCGGAGGGAAATTCCGGCGTTGCCTTCGCCGTCCGTCCGCGCTGCCTGAAGAAGGGAGCAATTCGCGGGCCAGCCGGCGTCGGTGCCATCGCCGGGCGCCGGCCTCCCCGATCAGTCGACCCAGGCTGTTGTCGTCTTGCAAAATCGCGCCATCGCGTGTCCTATAATCCCAATACCAATTCGATTGGCGGTATAACGGGATGTCGTTGCCATTCCGTAATCGTCGTTCGTGTCCGCCTTCCCATGGGCAAAACCCCCGGGCCAGGGGAGGGCGCAAAGCTGAAACCCGAATCCGTGCAACGGCGCGGATTCTGCCGTTCAACAAAAGCAATTCACAGGCCATTTCGTCAGCGCCGCGCGCGGCCGGCAATGCTTATAGTTGCGACCGGAAAAGATTGAGAAAATGCTCCAGCGCCTTCTCGCGCAGCGGCCGCCGCCGCCATTCCGCCAGACTCACTTCGCGGCTCAGCTCCCGGTCGCGCTCGAAGATCTCGACCTGCCGCGCGGCGAACTCCCGATCATGAATGTTGAGATTCGCCTCGTCATTCAGCCGGAACGAGCGGTTGTCCAGATTCGTCGAACCGACCGAGACCCAGCAGTCATCCACGATCATCACCTTGCAGTGATACATCGTCGGCTGGTATTCCCAGATGCGGACGCCGGCTTCGAGCAGCGGCCCCCAGTTCGCGCGCGACGCGCGCCGGACGGCCTCGTAGTCGATCGTTCCTCCGGGCAGAATGATGTCCACGGCCACCCCCCGCTCGCGCGCCCGGACCAGTTCCTGCTGGGCGTGCTCATCCGGAACGAAATAGCTGTTTGCAATCCGCACGTGGCGCCGCGCCGCGGCCAGCGAGAACAGGTACATCAGCCGGACACTGCTGCTCCCCTCGTTGGGCGAACTCTTGAAGACCTGGCAGCAGGCGTCGCCCGCCGGTTCGGCCGGCTTGAAATACGCGTCGCCGTGGAGCACCTGGTCCGAGGTCTTGATCCAGTTGTCCATGAATGCCGCCTGGAGCTGGGCGACCGCCGGCCCCTCCAATTGATAGTGCATGTCGCGCCAGTGGTCGGGATCCTGCGCGTCGCCAGTCCATTCGTCGGCAATGCCGACCCCGCCGGTGAAGCCGATCCGGCCGTCGATGACGAGCAGCTTGCGGTGCGTGCGATAGTTCAGGCGGCTCAGGTTGAACCAGCGCAGTGGGTGATACTTGACGATCTGGACGCCGGCCCGCTCCATCTGGTCGATGTAGGTGCTCTCGATCCTGGCGCCGAACCAGTCGAGGATCACATGGACGCGGACGCCCGCGTGGGCGCGTTCGGCGAGTGCCTCGGCGAACCGGCGGCCAATTTCCCCGGACCAGTAAATATAGGTTTCGAACGTGATCGTTTCGCGCGCCCCGGCGATCGCCGCCAGCATCGCGGGAAAGATCTGGTCGCCGTTGCACAGCTCCGTCAGCCGGTTGCCTGCCACCAGCGGCGGCCCCAGCAGATTGCCCATCGCGCGGCGGAACGGGGCATCCTCGACGCCGTAGAGCGACTCGATCCGGTAGGCGATGTATTTCTGCCGCGTCACGGCGCCGGCCCCCTGCCGGGGGCTCAAGCAACTGCGATGCCGAACTCAGCCGCGGCGCGCCCCGCGGGCTGCGGGCAATCCGGGCGAAATCCGTCGGATCCGTCGGATATGACTTTGGATGCTGAGAGGAAGGTGAGGTTCGCCACCGCGCCGATCAGTCGTCGTATTCGTCGCCGGCGCCGTCTTTGGTGCAGCCGTCGCAGATCGTCCCCTGGACGCGGCCGCGCAGGAAATTGCGCCGATAGCGCGTGTAGACCTCGTCGTGCCAGATCTCGCGCAGCGGCTTCTTGGAGGCGTCCCCCATCACGCCGGTCTGCTCCCAGTCGGCGCAGCACATGACCATCCGGCCGTCGTAGAGGATGTACATCTGCTCGAACATCCGGCTGCACCAGTCGTAGTTCTGCAACTGGCGCACGGCGATCTCGTCGCTCTTGATCGCCTTGTGCTTGCCGCGGTTCTCAAGCTGATTGATGTTGATCTTGACGCCGCGGCTGCCCCAGTACTCCTGGATTTTGTCCATCTGCGGCTCGATGTACTTCGTCATCAGCATGCAGACGCGGATGCGCGGCTTCTTGTAATTGCCCGCGCGTTTGAGCTCCAGCAGCCGGTCGATGTTGTCGAGCGTCTTCTGCAGCGGCAGCTTCATCACGTCTTCATAGATCACCGGATCGAGCCCCTGGACCGAAAAATTCACGCGGTCCAGGCCCGCATCCAGAATCCCCTTGGCCATCCGCTCGGTCAGCAAGCCCCCGTGCGAGTTGATCTTGCTGAACTGCCACGGTTTCTTTTTTCGGGTAATGTATTCGACGCGCTTGGGAAATTCCGGGTCGAGCATCGGCTCGTTCATCAGATACGGCGAAATCCGGCGGACCCCCATCTCGCTGATCTGATCGATGATGCTGCGGTACAGATCCCAGTCCATCCGGTTCGCGAACGGAATCTGCAGGTCGGTCTTCTTGTTGGGGCAGAAAACGCAACTGGCATTGCAGCCCGAGATCGTCTGGATCTGGACGTTTTTCGGGACTTCGGGGACCGGCTCCAGCTTCTCGATATATTTGTGCCGGAACCACTGGATCGGGCGGGTCGGTTCCGGCATGTAGTACTTGGGCGGCATGGGCAAAATCCTGCGAGATGGACTGGACCGGGCGGGGAGGCTTCAGCGCGATCCGCTGACTGGAGATGACCCGCGGCGGAGCCAGGCGGTTTGGGCCCCGGCGCATGATCGGGCCCCGGCCGGATTCAACCGCCCCGTGGGCCCCCCCTTTTTACCGTAGAACCGTTATTGAGTCAACTCGTTGGGCAGGGACATAAAGGACATCAGGGACATCAAGGATGGAAACAGGCCATATTCATCCTTTCAGCGTGATGCCGAAGGCGTCGTGAAAAGCCTTCTCCAAAAATAGTTCCTCGTCCTCGTGGTTGCTCCGAAGGTCTACCCCGAAATTCGGCTCTCGGCTCTCGTCCCGCGTCCTCGGCTCTCGAAAACCCGCGGATTCTATTCCCGCGTTGTGAACCGCAGCTTCGTAAGCAACTCGTAATCTTCCGCTGTCGCACTCATTCCGGGCCCCGGCTTGCTCTTGTTGTTGAGTTTGTGATCTACTGGGGTGCGCTCCGACCCGCACCGGCGGGCCCGGGCCATCCCACCCCGAGCGGCTTTTTCATGTTCATCCTGGGGATCCACGACGGTCATAAC